>Ga0075015_100000168_pt1 | contig 19726 bp, 12 predicted proteins | sample AleBraG_ABR_2013_FD_71476 | JGI IMG/M metagenome (GOLD analysis project Ga0075015, IMG submission 71476) | Freshwater sediment microbial communities in response to fracking from Pennsylvania, USA - Alex Branch Run_MetaG_ABR_2013 | ecosystem: Environmental > Aquatic > Freshwater > Creek >...
GCAACTTGAAATTGCGGCGCCGGATCGGTGGCCGCCGGAGTCGTCAGTTTGCCATTGGAATCGAAGGTGATGCTGCCCGTCAAGGGCGTAGCCGGCGGGTTGGTCACGTCGGCGTCAGACACCGAGAGGGAGTAGTTCCACTGGCCCAAAGTGGTGGGGTCCTTGGTGAACGTAGCGGTGACCGAGTGGGCGTTGCCGAGCGAATCGTAAACCTGGAGAGAAGTGGAAAATGTCGCATCCGTCGATCCCGCCGCGGCCGCCGCATTGAGATTCATGTCCAGGGAAAACGTGGTGCTCGCCACCGGCGCCGCCGACGAACTAGCCGGGACTCCGATGTTGCCGATGGGCGCGTTGGTGTTGAGCACACCGTTGGTGAGCGTCCAGCCCTGCACGTTATCTCCGGTCGCCGTGGTCAGCAGGCCCTTACTGTCAATTTCAAAGTTTCCGGAGCGGGTGTATTGGGTGGCCCCGGCGGCGGTCTGGACCACGAAAAATCCATCGCCCTGGATGGCTACATCCAAAGCCCCCGACGTCGTTTGCAGAGCGCCCTGGGAGAAGTCAAACTGCGTGGTGGGACTACCGACGCCGAAACCGATCTGGCTCTGGCCGGTGCCCGACCCCATGGTTTGCGTCAACAGGTCGTGAAACGATACATCACTGGTTTTGAAACCCAGCGTGTCGAGATTGGCCAGATTGTTGCCGACAACATCGATGGCCGTGGACGTGGCGCTGAGAGCGGATAAGGCGGTGGATAGGGAAGTGAACATAACCGATGTGATTCAGTGCACACCGGCATCCACGGCCGCCCTGCGCTTTTTCATCAGCTTAAGGACCACACTGCGTGCCTGGAATTTGGCTGCGACGTCATTTCGTCGCCTATTTTCGCAGCTTGATTGCCTCATCGAGATACTGCTGAGCATCCGCTAGCTTGCCGGCAGCTTCACTGGCCTTCGCCAGACTCATTGAGGTCTCATAGAGTAGCTGAGTTGTCCGCGCGTCCTGTTGATTGAGTTGGTGCGCACGGCGCAGCACCGGCCAGGCTTCCCGTTCCTCGCCCAACTTCAGCAAGACCGCGCCGTAGAGAAAGTTCAATTGAAAAATGTCCGGCCAGCGCTCCACCGCCTTCGCAATCGGCGCGCGCGCCTCTTCAAACTGATTGAGTTCGTAGTAAGTGAAGGCCAGATTGTATTGCATCTGTGGCGATTGCGGAGCGAGCTCGGCCGCGCGCCGCAACGGTTCCAGCGCCGCTTGCAGGTCACCATGCTGTCCGTAGATGGTGCCGAGCGCGGCCAGCTTCTCGGCATTGTTGCCATCGTAAAGGCGGCCGCAAACTTCATGTGCCTCTTCCCGTGGCCCCTGGTCCAGTTTGCGTGCGCATTCATGCCGCAGTTCGCTGTCTTCGGCTGCTTTCCGGTGCAGGTCGGCTGAAAGCGCCAGAGCCTTCTTCGCTTCGTCGTCCCGGCCTTGCTTGCGATACACCAACCCCAACTGATACGGCACAGCGCCGTCCGCCGGGTTCGCCTGCGCAGCGGCCAGCAGCCATTTTTCGGCCGCCTTCAAATCGCCTTGTTTGAGGTAGGCGAAACCGAGGTGGTAGGACGTGTCCGGGAACGGCGGATTCTCGATGGCCTTGGTCAGGTTGCGGATCGCGCCGGCGAAGTTCTCGTCCAGCAGGTCCAATCGGCCCAGATAGTAAAGCAGATTGGGGTGGTCTCCCAGCTCGCGGCGCACGGCTTCAAATTCCTGCCGCGCGGCAGCCGAATCCTTCATCTCAAACAGCGAGACCGCCAGCGGAAATCGCGCTCGAGTCACCAGCGTCGGGTCCAGCCGCAAGGCAGCGCGGAACTCCGTGGCGGCTTCCTCGTAGCGGTCCTGCTTGAGCGCGTCGTAGCCCCGCCCCAGGTGAGCTTCGGGCGTCTCTTCCCAGCCGATGAGAGGGATGCCGGCCAGCGCCAACAGCAGCGCGCAACGCCCGATTGCATCAACCCGAGACACTCTACTCACGATACCGCTGAAATTGGATGTAAGGATACCCGGGGAAAACCGCCGGTGTCTGACTCCTCTGCCTCCGGTCGGGAGAAAACTGGAAAACTGGAAAACTGAAAACTGGGGAAACTGGGGAAACTGGTGTCAGACTCCTCTGCCTCCGATTGCTGGCGGCTGTAACTGATTGCATCCATTCATCGGCTAAAAATCGGCATGGGGGCAGAGGAGTCAGACACCGAGCGCCACGGGGGCAGAGGAGTCAGACACCGATGTGGGAGACACCGATTTGGCGCCTGCGCCCTAACCGCACTTCACCCACGCCCGCGCCTGCGCGCTCTGCGCCACTTTTTCCAATAGTTCCATTCCCAGTAATCCATCCGCAAAAGTCGGATAGTCTTCCGGCGCTTTCGGGTCGGCTACCCGGGCATAGAACCGCTGGAATACCTGTTTATGACTGTCGTCGTACCCCTCACTATGCCCTCCCGGGAGACTCGCAAAAGCCGCCGCACGGGGATCAAGTAACGATGGATCTTTGACGATCACTTCGTTAGGTTGATTGCGGTGACCGATCCACAATTCGTCGGGGCGTTCCTGGTTCCACGCGACACCGGCCTTCGTGCCGAAAATCTCCACGGTGAAATTGTTCTTCCGCCCGGCCGACATCTGGCTCACCGTAAACGCTCCGCGCGCCCGCTCACCCAGACGCAACAGAACCGCCCCGAAGTCTTCCGTGTCGATGGGCACCCGTTCATAGTCTTCCGGCGCCAGCGTTTTGCCGGCAAACGTCTGGATCGATCCTTTCGGCCGCCTGCGAGTCCGGTGAAACGTTTCCAATTCAGCGCACAACTCCGTAATCCGGAGCCCGGTCAAATGCTGGATCATGTCCATCCAGTGGGATCCGATGTCGCCCATGGCGCGCAGCGTCCCGTTTTCCTTCGAAACAATCCGCCAGTTCCAGTCGGTGTCGTAGAGCAGCCAGTCTTGGGAATAGGTTCCTTGGACCATCAGGATATCGCCCAAATCCCCGTTGGCGATCATGCAGCGCATCTGTTGGACCACAGGATAGTAACGCAGATTATGTTCGATGCAGTGCGCCACGCCTTTTTTTCGCGCCAGCGCGAGCAATTCCGCCGCTTCGGCTACATCTATAGTGAAGGGCTTTTCGCACAGGACGTGCTTGCCTGCGTCCAAAGCAGCTTTGCACATGGGATAGTGCAGCGCATTGGGAGTCAGGACGTGGACGGCATCGATGGTTTTGTCGGACAGCAACGAATGGTAGTCACCCGTAGTGCGCGCCACGCCGATGCTGTCTCCAAACTGGCGCGCCTTGTCTTCGCTCGAAGCGGCCACGGCCGCAATCTCCACATTCCCGAGCCGGCGGACGTTCTCCGCGTGGACTCTACCCATAAACCCAGTACCGATAATGGCGGCGGCGATCTTCTGCATGATTGTCAGCTTCCTGTTAGAATCAAACTGCAACGGAAATGATCGTACGAATACAACTGAAAGCAGGCCCGAAAGTTAAACGCGCGCGGCGCAAGAACCGCCACGTCGCCCTGGCCCTGGCTGCCCTCATCACCCCGGCCGCGTTGGTGGCCGGCCTGCTCGGTTTCTGGCGCCTCGCCGCCGATCTCAATATGGCCGGCCGGTTCGCCATCTCCGCCGGCCTGTTCTCACACTGGCAAACCTGGCTCGGCTGCGCCACGCTGCTGGAATCCATCGCCATTGTGTTGAACCGCTATGGCAATCGCGCCCAGGAACCGGTCGAACAGAAGGCGTTGGCCTAGTCCGCCGGAAATCCCGGCATCTCCCGAATCTCCTTGATATGCTCGCAATGCGAATGCGCGTGCCGCGCATTGCCGCTCAGCCACTGATAGGCGTCCATCTTTCCGTATACCGGATGCGGCGTAAAGTGACTGCGCAGATCGTCCTGGGTCGTGCGCGTATATTCCAGCGTCCGCTCCCGCGCCGCCAGAAAGGCATCCAGCGCCTCCCGCACCGTCGGGAACCGCCCCGTCGGCTGCAACCGGTCCGGCGCCTGATTGGCGCCCCGGGGCGCGTGGGTGTCCTTTAGCTTGGCCTCGCGCGCTGCCCGCTCCGCGGCCGTTTCCGGCTCAGCCGGCGTCTGTAGACTCTTCTTCACCAGCGCAACCAAGGCATCGTCGGACACCGCAAGGTGCTCGAGATACCCCAAAATGCTCCAGCGTCCCGGCGCCGGTGTCCATCGCGCCTGATTCTCGCTCACCCCAGCCACCGCATCCATCACGGTCTGACGCGTCTTCATCAAATTGTCGATCGCAATCTGGCGTTCTTGTTCGGTCAACATAGCAGTCGCCATTGTACGACGTGACAAACCCGGAATCCAACAACCATTTCAGAAGTTATGCAGAGATCACCGAACTGCGTTAGGTTTCTGGGTGCGAAGCGATCAGTCGGCCGTCTCGCATCGACAACGGTCCCAGCCATTCCGCGTCCCTTGGAACTCCGAAAGCTCTCGCTTGTCCGAAGGCCTCGCTAGTTTGGCGCCGGGTAACATCCGGCACCTTCAAATTGGTTGTTACAGCAATGTGACCGAAATGGAACTTCCATTACTCACACGAGTTCTAAATAACGAAAAAATCGTTGACGAAAATTCTTTCTGGCGGTAGAGTCGGGAAGGCGAGAAACGCGGTCGCTCCGACTGCGGCCGAAGTTACAGTCGCGTGACTGCTTAACTGGAACTAGCCCGCTCGCTTCCGAGGAACTGAAGGAGGACTTATGAAATCCGGCTCGATTTTTCTTGCTGTCACATTTACCCTGATCGCCTCTACCGCGGCTTTCGGATTCGGGACGCCCACGTGCACGTCCTGTGCCACAACTGCCCAGACTCTTCCTCTTCCGCCCGGTATGCTCGGGCAGTCGACTTCTCCTTCAGTCAATGTCGCGGACGGTCTTGTTTTTTATAGCGGCCTGGACTACTACTATCCCTCGAAGTTCATAACTACGTTCAGCGGCCTTGGCTCGGGTTACGCGGTCACCAACGGCATCGGCTATCTGACGTGGTGCGCCGATGTAAACGCCAACTTTTCCCCAAGCGAAGATCTTACTTTTTATTCCAGCTACGACACCGCTCACATCCCGGCCAACGGACAGAGCCCGAATTGGGACAAGGTGAATTGGCTGTTGAATCATAAGCCTCAGCCAACGGGCAACACCTACGCCGAGCAGCTCTTTTACATCGGAATAACGCAAGAGGTGATTTACAGATTGCTGGATGGACAATACCATTTGACCGACGAGACCCCCCAGCTCGCCGCGTTGGGGTTCGGAGACTGGCAACCCATCGCCGACAGTCTTTACAACACTGCAATGACGGCCGGCGCCGGATTCGTGCCGGCTGGCGGACAGACGATTGCCGTCCTCGGTTATGTGGACGGATTCGACCAAGGATACGGTGGAACGAATGCTTTTCAGGACATCGTCCTCGAAGTTCCCATGCCGCCTTGCGGGCCTAGTGGCGCTATCGGTGATTTTGTTTGGAACGATTTGAACTCCAACGGCATTCAAGACCCCAACGAGCCCGGAATCAACGGGGTCACCGTCCAGTTGCAGGACACGAGCGGCAACACGTTAGCCACTACCATCACCGGCCCGGCGCCGTCAGGTTACCCCTATCTTCCGGCCGGATCGCAAGGCTACTACCAGTTTGCGAATATCTGCCAAGGCAGCTATAGCGTTGTCGTGCCGGTTCAGCCCGCTCTGAGCGGTTTCGTGCCGAGTCCGTCGATGGCCGGCGGCAGCAATCCGTCGAACGACAGTAATGGCAGCCCGGCCAGCGTGACTCTCAGCAGTACCACCCCGGTTAACGAGACCATCGATTTCGGATTTACCGGACCCTCCCAGGTCACAATCCAATGCGCCGCCAATTCGACTGGCGAGGTCGGAGTGCCCGTGAACATCCAAATATCGGCGACTGGCGGCGTGACACCGTACACCTTCTCGATCGCCACTGGATCGCTTCCGAATGGACTGTCGCTCAATTCGATGACGGGATTGATTACCGGGACGCCCACGGCTGCCGGCAGCTTCACCGTGAAAGTCACTGACAGCCTGAATCACAGTTCCACCGGCACCTGCCCGATCACCATCACCTCGGGCCCGGTGATTCAATGCTCGGCCAATTCGACTGGCCAGGTCGGATCGCCCGTGAGCATTCAAATAACAGCGATTGGAGGTACCCAGCCGTATACCTTCTCCCTCGCCAGCGGATCGCTGCCAAACGGACTGTCGCTCAATCCGGCCACCGGATTGATTAGCGGCACGCCCACGGCCGCCGGTAACTTCACCGTGAAGGTCACGGACGTCAACGGTCAAATGTCCACCGCCGTCTGCCCCATCACCATCACTTCCGTTTCCGTCCCGATGATTCAATGCTCGGCTAATTCGACTGGTGAGGTCGGGGTGCCCGTGAGCATTCAAATCTCGGCGACCGGCGGCACCCAACCCTACACCTTCTCCATCGCCACTGGATCGTTGCCCAACGGACTGTCGCTCAATCCAGCCACCGGATTGATTAGCGGGACACCCACGGCTGCGGGCAGCTTCACGGTGAAGGTCACCGACGCCAACAATCAAATGTCCACCGGCACCTGCCCGATCACCATCATTTCGGGCCCGGTGATTCAATGCTCGGCCAATTCCACCGGTCAGGTCGGATCGCCCGTGAGTATTCAAATATCGGCAACCGGCGGTACCCAGCCCTATACCTTCTCCATCGCCAGCGGATCACTGCCAAACGGGCTTTCGCTAAACCCGGCTACCGGATTGATTAGCGGCACGCCCACGGCTGCCGGCAGCTTTACCGTGAAGGTCACAGACGCCAAAGGTCAAATGTCCACCGGCACCTGCCCGATCACCATCACTTCCGTTGCCGGCCCGGTGATTCAATGCTCGGCCAATTCGACCGGTGAGGTTGGGGTGCCCGTGAGCATTCAAATATCGGCGACTGGCGGCACGCAACCTTATACTTTCTCGATCGCCAGCGGCTCGCTGCCGAACGGACTGTCGCTCAATTCGGCCACCGGATTGATTAGCGGGACGCCCACGGCTGCCGGCAGCTTCACCGTGAAGGTCACGGACGCCAACGGCCAAATGTCCACCGGTACCTGCCCGATCACCATCATTTCGGGCCCGGTGATTCAATGCTCGGCCAATTCGACCGGTGAAGTCGGACTGCCCGTGAGCATCCAAATATCGGCAACGGGCGGTACGCAACCCTATACTTTCTCCATCGCCAGCGGAGCGCTGCCAAACGGACTCTCGCTCAATCCGGCCACCGGATTGATTAGCGGGACGCCCACGGCTCCCGGCAGCTTCACCGTCAAGGTCACGGACGCCAAGGGCCAAATGTCCACCGGTACCTGCCCGGTCACCATCGTGACCATGGTCAGTTTACTCTGCTCTGCCAATTCAAGCGGAACTGTCGGCCAACCGTTTAGCGCTCAGGTCACCGCAGTGGGAGGTGTGGGGCCGTATACTTACTCGCTGGCGAGCGGCGCCCTGCCAAACGGCTTAACCCTAAACACGGCGACTGGCCTCGTCTCCGGGACGCCCACGGTCGCTGGATCCTTCTCGGTCCAGGTAATCGACGCGTTTGGAGTGATGTCGTCGTCGAGTTGCCCATTTGTCTTCAGTGGCGCGCCGCCGGTTTGTGTCATTCCGCCCAGTGGGACCGCGATCGGCGGCGCTGGGACTTCCTGGAATAAGTTCAACACTCGGAGTTCGAGCGCTGTGGTCTGGATTAACGCGCACATCGGGAAGCCTTCCGGTGTTTCCACCACTACTGTTACTACGGTGGATTTCACCGGAGTTACCTTCGTCCTGAACGGAATTGTGTACAATCTTCCGAACGGCCGCCTGGTTTTCGATCCGGGGGCTTCGGCCACTCCTTCCACCAACTTCGATTCTAGCGTCGCGCCCTATGGCCAGTGGGTGACCACACTGAACCCGAATAATATTAGCGATGAGATCTTCTTTGACGGCAATGCCATTCCGGTGGACCGCAATATCACTAGTGGAGGCCAGGCGAACCTCACCTACACGACCAATTCGAACGACAACAACCTGGCCTTCTCCTGGCAGTGGAGTGCGGCAGTTTACACTTACTGGCCCGGGAATAACCAGGCGCAGATTCTGCCTTATCATCAGAGTCTTCACGCCGGGACGCCTTTGAACACGCAAGTTGAAAAATCGCTCATTCAGGGTCCGCGCGGAGGCGGCGGATCCAACTATACCGGTTCGTGGAGCGCCACGGGACAGGGTGCTTGCCCCGGCTCATCGCAGAGGCAATAAGTCCGAAGCCTCACACAGCAAGAATGGCCGCGCTCCCGGGATTCCGGGACGCGGCCCTTCTTTTTGCAATGGACAAGTTGTCACTTCGTTCTGAAAAATCGAGCGAATCCGACTAACCCCTTGTGAAATACCAAGGCCGATAGATTTTCTAGTATTCTTGGTCCAGAGCGGTAGGGCTTACCACCGACCAATCTGTCCCAATTCATCTGTCTGGAAGCTGTGTCCCCCGTCGCTGTCTCTGCGGCTGAATCTTCCAATACCAAAGATCTAAGCGCCCAGAGATTCTGTGGAACTTTAGTCCCATGACAATTTGTCCGGACGTGAGTTGTGTAAGTGTATTATTTTCAATTATTTGCGAATGGCGAATGATGTGCTTAACTAGAGTCGCTATGAAACATCATCTAACTTTCTTCTTCGCGGCCATCCTCGAAACCGCAAGCTTATCTTACGGGCAACATCATTCAAAGCTTTCCCCGGATCTCGAAGGCCGGAATCCGGAAGCGAATGTGAACGTAATCATCCAGTACAACCAGGCGCCCCAGCAGCGCCATATCGATGCCGTAGTCCGCAGAGCAGGGCGGCATCAGGGAACACTCGGCGTGGTAAATGGAGTGGCATACTCCGTTCGCGCCAAAGCGCTAGCAGAGTTAGCGAACGATCCTGATGTGGCCTACATCACACCGGACCGCCCGGTGAGTGCCGCAGGTACTCCAACAGTTTTCGACTACAAACTGCAGGCGGTAAATGCCGACCTCGCACAACTGACCGGATGGGCCGGTTACGGGATTGGCGTCGCAATCATCGACAGCGGCATTGCGGACAAACCGGACCTGCACAATGCCTTCGGAAACTCCGTGGTTTACTCGCAGAGTTTCTACAGCGGGTCCACGCCCGATGCACTTGGCCATGGTACGCATGTCGCTGGACTGGTGGCGGGAAGTGGCGGCCAGTCGAATTATGTCTATGCCGGAGTCGCCCCCGGGGCCAGCCTGATCAACCTCCAAGTCCTGGATAAGAACGGCTCTAGCACGGACAGCGCGGTGATATCGGCGATCCAGGCAGCCATTCAATTGCAATCGCAATATAACATCCGCGTTATCAACCTATCGCTGGGCCGGCCAGTTTTTGAAAGTTATGTCAACGATCCCCTTTGCCAGGCGGTGGAAGCAGCTTGGAAGGCCGGTATCGTCGTGGTGGTGGCCGCCGGCAACGAGGGCCGCAATAATTCAGCCAACACCAGCGGCTACGCCAGCATCACCGCTCCCGGAAACGACCCGTATGTGATCACGGTCGGGGCGATGAAGACCGAGGGGACCACCTCGCGCTCAGATGATCTGATCGCCAGCTACAGCTCCAAGGGACCCACGCTGTTCGACCATATCGTGAAGCCCGACCTGGTGGCGCCCGGAAACAGACTCATCTCCGTACTCGGCGGCGGCACGTTGGGCACTACCTACAAGAGCAACGTCACCGACAGCAGTTACTTCATTTTGAGCGGAACCAGCATGGCAACGCCCATGGTAAGCGGCACGGTGGCTTTGATGTTGCAGAAGACCCCGAGTCTTACCCCGGACCAAGTGAAGGCACGGCTCATGAAGACAGCGTACAAAACCTTTCCTGTCTCCAGCGTTGCCACCGACCCCACAACGCTAATTCAATACACCAGTTACTACGATATTTTCACAGTCGGGGCAGGTTACCTGGACTCACTGGCCGCGCTGAACAGCACCGACACGGCAACCGGAATGGCTCTTTCCCCGGTCGCAACCTATAACGCCCAGAACGGGACCGTCTCGCTCAACAATATCAGCGGTCAGAGCGTGATCTGGGGCACCAACCTGATCTGGGGCACGAACCTGATCTGGGGCACCAACGTGGTCACGGGCACGAACTTGATTTGGGGTACCAACCTCATCTGGGGCACCAGCAGCATGCAAGGCTTTAGCGTGATCTGGGGCACCAACTTGATCTGGGGTACGAGCACTACTCCAACGGGCGAATCCACGACACTTGCCATTAAAGGTGAGCAATAGACCGGGACCCCAGGGGAAATAGAAAAAAGGAGAATTCTCATGCAACGCCAGAAAAAATCTTTCACAGCCCGGTGCTCGGCGATCAAGCTCCAACTACGCCTGGAATGGTTCCAACCAAACACCCGGCGCGCACACCTCCAGCCTCACTCCGATCCGCAGACGGCGATCTGGGGTACTTAATCAACCAAGCTCATTTTGCGAGCCGGGCAAAACAACCTTGCTCGCAAATTGATTGTTAAAGATCTGTCCAGAACCAGCCCACGGCCTTCTGGGCGCCCGCTTCCAGACGTCCGGGAACCGCCTCGCCCGCGCGAAGCGGGTGATGCCGAATCAGCCTTGTGATTCGTCTCCTTACGGCTCCCACCGAAAGTAATACCGCGCCAGAGGCGCCGTGCTTCCAGTCCCGGCTGCGGCCGGTCTAAAAACCGGGCCCGTGAGCTTCACCACTTGTGACAATCTGGCTCACTGCCTCGCCTGCAAACGTGACAACCTGGCGCTGCGCACAGCCCGCTTTCGCTCTGAGATTATTTAGAAACAACAGCTTGCCAAGTGGAGGAGGACTTGCAGTATCAGTTAGGAATTTGAAGGGCGCCTCCAGCGTCGGCTACGGCGTCGGCGGATTCCAAAGAGTTTAGAGAGTATCTGGCGGATTCGAAGGAGCCGGGGCTAATGTTTCATCAGAAAATCACACGATCGACGGCCCGTCGGGCTGCACGGCGCCGCCAAAGGGGCTACGTCCTTTTTACGATCGCCGGCGCGATCATCGCAATCTGTGGATTTTCCGGGCTGGTCGTGGACGCCGGCTATGCCGAGTACGTGCGGCGGCAAGCCCAGGCGGCTGCGGACGCTGGTGCGAAAGCTGCAGCGCTGGAAATCCAAGCGGGGCAATCGAACGCGATCGCCGCCGCTGCCCAACAAGATACGGCGAATAACGGATTTACGAACGGCGTAGGCAACGTGGTGGTGACGGTGAACCATCCCCCGCTCCTGGGCTCGTATGCAGCCAACAACGGTTTCGCCGAGGTGATTGTTTCCAAGACAATTTCAACCACGTTCATGGCTGTTCTGGGCACTCCAAGCATGACAGTCAGCGCCCGATCGGTGGGCGGCAACGGCCCTGGCACAGGATGCGTTTATGTTATGGACCCGGCTGCTAACAAGGCCCTCACGGTAAGTGGCAGTGGTTCGCTGCAAACCTCATGTGGCGTGTGGGTCAACTCCGGCAGCGGCGACGCCATGGACGTAAGTGGCGGCGCCGGCGTCTGCGCCAGCGAAATCAAAATCGTGGGTAATTTTAGTAACAGCGGCTCAGGTTGCGGTGGTGCGGGCGTCTCGCCCACGCCTCAGACCGGAATGGCCACGTTTCTCGACCCTTTGGCTTACGTGCCAGCCCCCACAGTTGGAGGCTGCGATCACATTGGCACATTCAACGGAAACGGGCAGACCCTCAATCAGGGAGTGTATTGCGGCGGAATCAAAGTTTCAGGCGGAGCCTCTGCTAGCTTTAATTCCGGCACCTATATTCTGCTCGGCGGTGGACTCGATGTTAGCGGTGGTTCTTCGATCACCGGAAGCGGCGTGGCCTTCTACAACACCGGCAATGCCACCTATGCTTACAAACCGATCGTGGTCAGCGGAGGCAGCGCGACGAATCTCTCGGCGCCCACATCGGGACCGCTAATGGGAATACTGTTTTTTCAAGATCGGAGCATTTCCAACACCCAACAGAACACTATATCGGGGGGAAGCGGCGCAGTGTTCACCGGTGCATTGTACTTCCCGAGCACGCCGTTAGTCTATTCGGGGGGCAGCACAACGCCGGGCGGCCCATACACGATCATCGTTGCACAGACACTGACAATTTCGGGAAATAGCGCCTTCGGAAGCGATTATTCGACGCTCAGCGGCGGCAACCCAATCAGAAACGGCTCCATTCTGGCCGAGTGAATGCGATACGCGTCAGGAGAAAGGAAATAAGATATGGCAGCAACATTGCGCGTCCCCAAGAGTTCGATTCGTAGAAATCAGAAGGGCTCGGCGATGCTCGAACTGGCCATCGGCATGCCTGTGCTCTTTCTCTTTTTGTTCGGCACGGCCGACCTTGGCAGGCTGTTCTATTTCTCCATTGAGGTTGCCAACGCGGCGGCGGCTGGCGCAAACTACGGTTCCTTTCACACTTCCAACATGACCGACACGAACGGCATAGCGAACGCCGCAACGAATGAAGCACCCGAAGTTCCCAATTTGCAGGTCATTTCGTCCCAGGTCTGTCAGAACAGCAGCGGCAATGTGGTTTCGTGCACTACAGGGGGCGCATACAAGTACGTATCGGTAACCGCTTCGTATACGTTCCAGACGTTTTTCAACTATCCGTTCATTCCGTCGTCAGTCGCGCTTTCGAAAACCGTCATGATGCGGGGGGCCTAAGTCATGAACTCGCAACTGCCACTATCCGAAACGCGCCGACAGCGCCAAAAAGGCGCAGCCATGCTGGAGGGAACGCTTGTCCTGGGGCTCTTTTTTTACACGGTCCTCGGTCTAATGGATTTCGGGCGCATGGTCTGGATCTATACGACGATTGCTCATGGCGCCAGGGAGGCGACCCGGTTTGCGATGGTTAATGGCACGTCCAGTGGGCACCCCGCATCGATACCTCAGATCCAGGCGATTGTGCCCAGCCGCTCGCCGGGCCTGAGTGCCAGTAACCTCAATACACAGGTAACGTTTAACCCTAGCCAAAGTGCCGGCAGCACTGTCAAGGTTGTTGTCAGTTACAGCTTCACACCAATAGCGCCGTTCATTCCCGCGGTAACGCTCAAGAGCAGTTCGCAAATGGTCATCTACCAATAGCGCTGCCGCCCACCAGGCGTTGTTGACCCATCGCAGGGCCAAGTGAAGACAAACCTAGCGTTCTTGTTCAGTCAACATAGCAGTCGTCATTGTACGACGCGCCACCGCCCGAATCCACAACCGTCTCGGGAGCCAAGCCCGCAAGGCCACTGAGTAGCCCGCCATATCGACGAGACGGACCCTCATGGAGTGGACAATTTGTCACTATCGTGCCCCCAGACCAGCGCCAGTCTTGTGACAGAGTGTCCCGCCGCCCAAGTACATGAGTATCGTATTTGCAACTGTTTGCGAATGGCGATGGGCGTGCCCAAGAAACCTCGTCATGAAGGAACACGTAGCCGCGATTGTCGCGGCCATTCTCGGCACCGCAAGCCTCTCCTACGCGCATCCCTTGAAGCTCTCCGCCGATCTCGAGGGCCGGGATCCGGAAGCGGCCGTGAGCGTAATCGTTCAATACAAGCAGGCGCCCCAGCAACGTCACATCGATGCCGTCCTCCGCAAACGCGGCCGGCATCAGGGAACGCTCGGCGTGGTGAACGGAGTTGCCTACTCCGTCCCCGCCAAAGCGCTCGCCGACTTGGCGAACGATCCGGATGTGGCCTACATCTCTCCAGACCGCGCAGTCAACGCCGCGGGAAACCCCACGATTTTCGACTACAAGCTTCAGGCGGTCAACGCCGACCTCGCGCAAAAATCCGGATGGACCGGCGCTGCCATTGGCGTAGCCATCATCGACAGCGGAATCGCCGACAAACCCGATCTTCACGGCGCCAGCGGATATCGGGTCGTCTACGCCCAAAACTTGATCAAGGGCGGGTCGGCGGTTGACACGTATGGCCACGGCACGCACGTTGCCGGGATTCTGGGCGGAAGTGGAGGCCAGTCGAGCGGCGTCTACGCCGGAGTCGCCCCCAACGTCAACATCATCAACCTCATGGTCCTGGATAAAACGGGAGCGGGCACCGACAGTGCTGTGATCGCCGCCATTCAGCAGGCGATTCAGTTGAAGTCGCAATATAACATTCGAGTGATCAATCTCTCCCTGGGCCGCCCGGTTTTTGAAAGCTACACTATCGACCCGCTTTGCCAGGCAGTGGAAGCAGCCTGGAAGGCCGGCCTTGTCGTGGTAGTGGCAGCCGGAAACGAGGGCCGCAACAATTCGGCCAACACCAGCGGTTACGCCACTATCACCGCGCCCGGAAACGATCCTTACGTGATCACGGTTGGGGCGATGAAGACCGGAGGCACCGCGTCACGCTCCGATGATTTGGTTGCCAGCTACAGCTCCAAGGGGCCGACTCTGTTCGACCATATCGTGAAGCCCGACCTGGTCGCGCCCGGCAACCAAGTTGTCTCCATACTCGGCGGTGGCACATTGGGCACCACCTATAAGAGCAATGTCACCGATAGCGCTTACTTCATTTTGAGTGGAACCAGCATGGCAACGCCCATGGTCAGTGGCGCGGCGGCCTTGCTGTTGCAGCAAAACCCGAATCTTACGCCGGATCAAGTCAAGGCGCGGCTCATGAAGACAGCCTACAAGACCTTTCCAGTCTCCAGCGTTGCCACAGACCCCGCGACCGGCGCCCAATACACCAGTTACTACGATATCTTCACGGTCGGGGCGGGTTACTTGGACGTGATGGCGGCGCTCTCCAGCACCGACATCGCGGCGGGAACGGCCCTTTCGCCCGTGGCGTCCTTTAATTCCGCCACCAACACGGCTTTGATCGCTAACATCGCCGGACAGAACGTGATTTGGGGCACCAATTTGATCTGGGGCACCAACTTGATTTGGGGCACCAACATCATTTGGGGAACGAACATCATCTGGGGTACCAACCTAATCTGGGGCACGAGTACGATGCAGGGCAACGGCATCATTTGGGGCACCAGTGTAATCTGGGGCACCAGCACAACTCCGGCCGGTGAATCCACCGCAGTCGCCATCAATGGCGAGCGGTAGCCCGAGACTCACGGAAAACAACTAGGAACCTGCGACAAGTCCGGTCGCGCTGGTCCCCGTGCGGCTTACTTTGATTTGAGCAAAGTGCCGCACGAGGACTGAGATTGAAATTGGAGCTTCTTCTTAGTGGTCTCCGTGACCGGAGATGACGATTGTCTGGCCCCCAATCAGGAGCGATGAGGCGTGGGCTACAGTGAGAGCGCCGGTTGGCATGCACGTGGTTTCAGTACGGTCGTGCCCGTAACGGAAACGGTTCGCCGCCAGAAACGCATCCAGCGCTTCCTTTACGGTCCGGAACCGCCCTGGCGCCTGATTGGCGCCCCGGGGCGCGTGGGTGTCCTTTAGCTTGGCCTCGCGCGCTGCCCGCTCCGCCACCGTCTCCGGCTCAGCCGGCGTCGGTAGACTCTTCTTCACCAGCGCAACCAAGGCATCGTCGGACACCGCCAGATGCTCCAGATACCCCAAAATGCTCCAGCGTCCAGGCGCCGGTGTCCATCGCGCCTGATTCTCGCTCACCCCAGCCACCGCATCCATCACGGTCTGACGCGTCTTCATTAAATTAAATTGTCGATCGCAACCTGGCGTTCTTGTTCTGTCAACATAGCAGTCGCCATTGTACGACGTGCCCCCAGCCAGAAGCCAGCACCTATTTCAGGAGCCAGACCGAGACCGCCTCCAGCAACGGATTGGATCATCGAACTTGGCCCGGGTTCCGTTTCCGGGCTCTCCCCTGCTGAGCAGCCGGGCCGCAATGAGAAAAACGCAAGCTTGATGAGCGGCCTCGCGGACAACGCCGGCTGCCTCTTCACTCCGGCTATCCGGGGCCACTCCCCCGGAAGGCGCATGGACATCGCTTTCCTTCCTTGCGGCAGTGGCCAAGTTGTCACAAATCTCCTCAGGAATTTGAGCGAATCTGACTATTCCCTTGTGGAATATCAAGGCCGATAGCTTTCTAGTTTTTTTGATACAGAGCAATAGGGCTATCCACCGGCCGATTTGTCCCGACCCACCTGCCTAGAACTTGTCCTCCGCTGTGCGCATCGCTTTCATCTGGATTTTCAGTACCAAAGACCTAAGTTCCAAGGAGACTCTGACTACTTTAGTCCCATGACAACTTGTCTATTCACGCGGTCGAATAAGTATATTACTTTCAGTTGCTTGCGATTGGCGCGAGGTGTGCTTCAGGCAAGTCTGTTATGAAACACTCTCCAGCAATCTTCTTGACGGCCCTCTGGGCCGCAAGCTTGTCCTACGGGCAACACCATTTGAAACTCTCCACAGATCTCGAGGGCCGAAATCCGGAATCGTCTGTGAACGTAATCATCCAGTACAACCAGGCGCCGCAGCGGCGCCACATCGACGCTGTTGTCGGTAAGGGCGGCCGTCATCAGCGCACGCTCGGCGTAGTGAATGGAGTCCTATACTCAGTCCCGGCCAGGCTGCTTGCTGGTTTGGCGAACGATCCGGACGTGACCTACATCTCGCCGGACCGTCCTGTGAATGCCACTGCCGGGACAATGACGCCCGACTACAAACTTCAGGCGGTCAACGCCGATCTCGCGCAAAAATCCGGCTGGACCGGCGCCGGGATTGGCGTAGCCATCATCGACAGCGGAATCACGGATAGCCCCGACCTTCACGATAGCAATGGATATCGTGTGGTTTACTCGCAAAGCTTTACTGGCGTTGGACTATCGGTCGACGCTTACGGCCACGGGACCCACGTGGCGGGAATTGTCGGTGGAAGCGGCGGCCAGTCGAACGGCGTCTACGCCGGAGTTGCGCCGAACGTGAGATTCATCAATCTCATCGTCCTCGATAAAACTGGATCGGGCACGGACAGTACGGTCATCGCGGCCATTCAGCAGGCGATTCAGTTGAAGTCACAATACAACATTCGCGTGATCAATCTTTCGCTGGGCCGCCCGGTCTTTGAAAGTTACACCATCGATCCGCTTTGCCAGGCAGTGGAAGCAGCTTGGAAGGCCGGTATTGTCGTAGTGGCGGCGGCCGGAAACCAGGGCCGCGACAACACGGCCAACACCAGTGGCTATGCAACTATTGTCGCGCCCGGAAATGACCCTTATGTGATTACGGTTGGGGCGATGAAGACTGCAGGCACCGCATCACGCTCAGATGATTTGGTTGCCAGCTACAGCTCGAAAGGGCCGACTTTGTTCGACCATATCGTGAAGCCCGACTTGGTGGCGCCCGGCAACCACGTTGTCTCCATACTCGGCGAGGGGACCCTCCCCAACAAATACAAGACCAATATCACCGCTAGCACCTACTTCATGTTGAGTGGAACCAGCATGGCAACGCCCATGGTCAGCGGCGCGGCGGCCTTGCTGTTGCAGCAGACCCCGACTCTGACGCCGGACCAGGTGAAGGCGCGGCTCATGAAAACGGCGTATAAGAGCTTTCCGGTCTCCAGCGTTGCAACCGACCCTACCACGGGGGCCCAATACACCAGTTACTACGACATCTTCACGGTTGGGGCAGGGTACCTGGACGCATTGGCGGCGCTCACCAGCACCGACATCGCCACGGGAGCGGCCCTTTCGCCGGTGGCGTCCTTCAATTCCGCGACCAACACTACTTCGATCGGCAACATCGCCGGCCAGAGCGTGATTTGGGGTACGAACCTAATTTGGGGCACCAATCTAATTTGGGGCACCAACTTGATTTGGGGCACCAATATCATCTGGGGCACCAACATCATCTGGGGCACCAGCACCATGCAGGGCAACAGCGTCATCTGGGGCAGCAACATCATCTGGGGTACCAGCACTGCTCCCGCAAGTGAATCCACGGTAGTCGCCATCAATGGCGAGCAGTAGTCCGAGACTTAATTAAGAGAAACAGAAAAAAGGAGAATTCCCATGCCACGCTTCAAAAAGACTTTCACAACCGGCGCTCAGCGACGGAGCCAAATTTCGCCTGGAATGTTTCAACAGAACATCCGCGCGCATACCCTCCAGCCTCGATCCGATCCGCAAACGGCGATCTGGGGTACTTAATAAAACATAAGACGAAGATCGTTTTGCGAGCCGGGCGGAAGCCCGGCTTCGCAATCTGAGCCGGTGAGCGACGAGCCAAGGGAAATTTGGGGGTTCGCCCGACCGGCGCACTGGGTGAGACGGGCCGTCGGGTGAACATGCCCGCCGCCTGGTGGCCGTTTTCCCCTGACGCGCCTTTCTCTAACCATCTCAGATGGTACCGGAAGCGCTTGGTTCTCTACCGGCGACCATTGGCGATTTCGACGCCGATGGGGACGCTGCGGGATCGAGTCCGAGCTCCTTTCGCTCAAATCTACAGCAGAAGTGTCCCCTTTCGAGCGTGAGGCCGGTTATTGACTTTGTCCAAGCCGCCCCTGCTGCTCCCACAGCGCCAAGTCTTGTGTGAACTTCGACGCGAAACTGACCCCGCGAGCGCCCGCCCGTGTGGTTTATGTCCCGTCAAACGAGGCGAGCGAGGGTTGCTATTGTAAACCCCCGGTGTTTCCGATAAATTGGGTACGGTTCGCAAAAACATGAAAATCCATCTCGTGGTGAGCCTAGCAGTCGCCATTCTACGACGCGCCAAACCCGGAGTCCAACAACCAGTTCAGGAGTTATCCAGAGATCACCGAACTGCGTTAGGTTTCTGAATGCGAAGCGATCAGTCGGCCGCCTCGCATCGACAACGCCGGCCACTTTCTCACCTCACTCAGACTCACGAGACCGGTCCCAGCCATTCCGCGTCCCTTCTTATACCGAAAGCTCTCGCGTATCCGAAGGCCTCGCTAGTCTGGCGCCGGGCAACATCCGGCAACTTCAAGTTGGTTGTTGCAACAATGTGACCGCAATGGAACTGCCGTTACTCCCGCTAGCTCCATATAACAAAAAATCATTCACGAGAGTTCTTTCTGGAGGTAGAGTCGGGAAAGTCGAAACGCGGTCGCTCCGACCGCGGCCGAAGTTAGAGCCCCAGGGCATCGTCCGACCCGCGTATTCCATCTCATACTTGTCGATACCGATGCGTTGCTGGAGACGGTGCGGATCCTGTTGCCGGAAGGCTACAAAGTGGACGAGCTGCCGCAGGCCGTAAAGATTGACTCGCCCTATGGGAAGCATGAAGCGAAATGGGAATCCGAGGCAGGCGCGGTCGTCTTCAACCGCAAATTGGAACTGCAGGCATAAAGCGTGCCGGCCGCCCAATACGGCGACCTGAAGCGCTTTCTGGACGCGGTCTACGGCTCGGCCGAAGCCCCAGTCGTCCTGGTGAAATAGCCGAAAGGACGGCACGAGCGCCGTCCCTCTGGATTACTGGAACAAAACTACCAGCGATTGTTCTGACGTCCGCCGCCGCCACCGCTCCGGCGATGTCCACCACCGCCGCCGCCCCCCCGGTCTTCCTTAGGACGGGCTTCGTTAATGTTCAAGGCCCGGCCGTTAAGTTCCGTCCCGTTCAACGCTTCGATCGCGCGATTGCCTTCGGCATCCACGCTCATTTCCACGAAGCCGAAGCCGCGCGGTTGACCGGTCTCGCGATCGGTCACAATGCTGACGCGGTCCACGGC
>Ga0075015_100000171_pt1 | contig 19625 bp, 22 predicted proteins | sample AleBraG_ABR_2013_FD_71476 | JGI IMG/M metagenome (GOLD analysis project Ga0075015, IMG submission 71476) | Freshwater sediment microbial communities in response to fracking from Pennsylvania, USA - Alex Branch Run_MetaG_ABR_2013 | ecosystem: Environmental > Aquatic > Freshwater > Creek >...
GTGCGCATCGTGCCGCAGGCACGAGCCGGCATCGTCGAGCGCCTCGGGCGCTACCAGCGCACCCTGTCTCCCGGGCTGTCGCTGCTCGTGCCCTACGTCGACCGGCTCAAGCCGCTCGTCGACATGCGCGAGCAGGTCGTCTCCTTCCCGCCGCAGCCGGTCATCACCGAGGACAACCTCGTCGTGAACATCGACTCCGTCATCTACTTCCAGGTGACCGACCCGAAGGCCGCGATGTATGAGATCGCGAGCCCGATCACCGGCATCGAGCAGCTCACTGTGACCACCCTGCGCAACGTGATCGGCGGGATGGACCTCGAGAAGACGCTGACCTCGCGCGAGGAGATCAACAACGCGCTGCGTGGAGTCCTCGACGAGGCCACCGGCAAGTGGGGGATCCGCGTCAACCGCGTCGAGCTCAAGGCCGTCGACCCGCCCGCGAGCGTGCAGGAGACGATGGAGAAGCAGATGCGCGCCGAGCGGGAGAAGCGCGCCAACATCCTCACCGCGGAGGGTCTCAAGCAGTCGCAGATCCTCACGGCCGAGGGCGAGAAGCAGTCCGCGATCCTGCGGGCCGAGGGCGACGCCCAGGCGCGCATCCTCCGCGCCCAGGGTGAGGCCCAGGCCATCCAGAAGGTGTTCGACGCCATCCACGCGGGCGACGCCGACGCGCAGGTGCTCGCCTACCAGTACATCCAGGCGCTGCCGTCGATCGCGAACGGCACCTCGAACAAGGTGTGGGTGATCCCCGCCGAGCTCACCCAGGCGATGACCAACCTCGGCACCGCGTTCGGCATGTCCAACCGCCCGCCGGCCGGCTCGGCCGCGGCGGACGCGCAGGCGGTCGAGGGACCCGCCGGCTGACGTGAACCTGCTGCTCCTCGCCGGGGCAGGGGTCGCTGCCGGGGCGGTGAACGCCGCGATCGGCAGCGGCACGCTGCTCACCTACCCACTGCTCCTCGCGGCGGGGCTGCCGCCGGTCGTGGCCAACGGCACGAACTCCCTGGGCATCGCTCCCGGCAACGCCTTCGGCGCGTGGGCCTACCGCCGGGAGCTGGTGGGGCGCGGGCGGCAGGTCGTCGCCATGGCGGCCCTGGTCGGCGCCGGCGCCCTCGTCGGCGCCGTGCTCGTCCTCGCGCTGCCCTCACGGGTGTTCGAGAGCGTGGTGCCGTGGCTGATCCTGGGCGCGTGCGTCCTCGTGATCGTCCAGCCGTGGATCGTGCGAGCGCTGCGGGTCCGCGGCGTGGACCCGACGTCGCTGCCGCGGCGCGCGCTGGTCCCGGTGCTGTTCGCCGTGGGCGTCTACGCCGGCTACTTCGGCGCGGCTCAGGGCATCATCCTCATCGCGGCGCTCGGCGCGCTCTACGACGCGGACCTGCAGCGCACCAACGCCGCGAAGAACGTGCTGCAGGGGGTGTCCAACACGGCCGCCGCGGTGGCGTTCGTCGTGGCCGGCGCCGTCGACTGGCCCGCCGCCATCGCCATCGGCGCGGGCGCGGCACTCGGCGGGGCGATCGGCGCGCCGTTCGCGCGGCGGCTGCCCGACCCGGTGCTGCGCGGCATCATCGTCGCCGTGGGACTCCTCGCGGCCGTCGTCAGCATCGTGCGGCGCTGAGATGGGTCACGTCGTCACCGTCACCGTCACCGACGTCGCGGACCCGCGTCTGGGCGACTTCACCGGCCTCACCGACGTCGCCCTGCGGCGCGTGCGCGAGCCTGCGGAGGGGCTGTTCCTGGCCGAGGGGGAGAAGGTCGTGCTGCGTGCGCTCGCGGCCGGCTACGCCCCACGCGCCGTGCTCACCGAGGCGAAGTGGCTCGGCGGGATCGAGGCGGCGTTGGCGGGGCACGACTGCACGGTCTACGTGGCCGACGAGGACGTCCTGCGTGCTGTCACCGGCTACCGCGTGCACCGCGGTGCGCTCGCGTCGATGCAGCGCCGGCCGCTGCCGTCCCTCGACGACGTGCTCGCGACGGCACAGCGCCTCGTGGTGCTCGAGGACCTGGTCGACCACACCAACGTCGGCGCGGTGTTCCGCAACGCGGCGGCCCTGGGCATCGACGCGGTCCTGGTCAGCCCCGAGTGCGCCGACCCGCTCTACCGCCGCTCGGTCAAGGTGAGCATGGGCGCGGTCTTCGCCGTGCCCTGGACGCGTGCGGATCCGTGGCCCGACGCGCTGGACCGGGTGCGCGCCCAGGGGTTCCGGACCCTTGCGATGTCACCGGATCCCCGCGGCACCGCGCTCCCCGACGCGGATCTCGCACCGCCGGTCGCCGTCGTGCTGGGCACGGAGGGCGACGGGCTCACTCCTGCCGCGATGGCTCGCTGCACCGCGTCGGTGCGCATCCCGATGGCGGCCGGCGTCGACAGCCTCAACGTCGCTGCCGCGAGCGCCGTGGTGTTCTACGCGGTCGGCGGCGTCCCTCAGGAGTAGCGCCCGCTGTTGTCCGACGTGGCCCCGGTGGCGCGCACCTCGTCGTAGGCCGACGCCACGTCGGCCAGCAGCTGGGGCAGCACAGCGGCGTGAGCGGGCGACACCATCGCGTGCAGGCCGGGCTCCCCTCCACCGGCGCCGGTGAGCCGGTTGAACCACCAGCCACGACGCTCGAGGGCGTCCCCGAGCGCGTAGAGGTCCAGGCCGGGGGAGTCCGACCGCCACGACAGGATCGTCCCGACGGGGTCGCCGTTCACCGCGATGCCCTCGTGCGCGGCCACCGCGGTCCGGAGCCGATCCGCTGTGTCCAGCAGCCCACGGACGATCTCGGTGTAGCCCTCGATGCCGAGGTGCCGCATCACGGCCCAGGCCGCGAGCGCGGGAGCCGCGGACTTCGCGCCGGCGACGGCGGGGGAGCCGTACAGGCCGGCCGGCCACTGGTCGTAGACGAACCACTGGTGCCCGGCCCAGTCCGCATCGCCGTGCAGGACGACCGAGCATCCCTTCGGCACGTAGCCGTACTTGTGCAGGTCGACGGACATGCTGGTGACACCGGGCACGCGGAAGTCCCACCGGTCCACCGTCCGGACCCCGGCCCGCTCCGCGAACGGCAGCACCATGCCGCCGACGCAGGCGTCGACGTGGCAGCCGGCACCGACCTCCTGGGCGAGCGCCGCGACCGAGCCGACGTCGTCCATCACACCGTGGGGGTAGGAGAAGGCGGAGGCCACCACCAGGGCGGTGCGACCGTCGAGCAGCCCGCGCATCGCGTCGACGTCGACGTCGAGCGAGCCCTCGCGCAGCGGAGCGGACCGGTAGCCGAGGTCGAGCAGGTGCGCGGCCTTGGCGTACGCCGGGTGCGCCGAGGCCGGGGCCACGATGACCGGCCGGTCGACGCCACGTGCCCTGGCCCGGCCGCGCGCCACCAGGCAGGCCATCAGGATCGACTCCGTGCCGCCCGACGTCGTGCTGCCGCCACCGCCGGCGGGGAGGTGCACGAGCGACCCCACGTCGGCGACCAGCTCGCCGACCAGACGAGCCTGCTCGGGGAACCGGAACGGGTTCAGCGCGTTGGAGTACAGCATCCGGTCGTGGACGGCGTGCGTGAGCCTCTCGATGTCCTCGCGCCCCGTCGGGTAGGTGAGGCCGAAGAGGTGGGCGCCGTGCGGGTCGGGCTCCCTGCCGCGGGCCGCGTCGAGCTCGGCGAGAACGTCGTCGACCGGCCGTCCCTGGTGCTGCATGGGTGGCAGGCTACGACGCATGACCCCGGGAACAGGCAGCATCCTCGTCGTGCGCCACGGCGAGACCTCCTGGAGCCGGGCCGGCCGGCACACGGGCCGCACCGACGTCCCGCTGACCCCGGAGGGCCAGGAGCGGGCGTCGCGTCTGGCGCCGCTGCTGCGCGACTGGCACCCGGCGCTCGTGCTGTGCAGCCCGCTCCAGCGCGCCCGGCGCACGGCTGAGCTCGCCGGGCTCGACCCCGAGAGCGATCCGGACCTGCTCGAGTGGGACTACGGCGCCTACGAGGGTCGTACGACGTCGGAGATCCGCGAGACCCTGGGTGACCCGCAGTGGTCGGTGTGGACGACGAGCACCGGTCTCGGGGAGTCGCTCGAGAGCGTCGGCAGGCGGGCCGGGCGTGTCCTGGCGCGATGCAGACCGCTGCTGGAACGCGGTGACGACGTCGTCCTCGTGGCGCACGCCCACCTGCTGCGCATCCTCGCCGCCACCTGGGTGGGGCTCGCGCCGCGCGGCGGCGAGCGTCTGGTCCTGGCCCCCGCGGGCACGGGACTTCTCGGCTACGAGCGCGAGACCCCGGCGCTGCTGCGCTGGAACGCGTGAGGGGTCAGCGGCCGCCCCGCAGCGACAGCACTGCACCGGTCACGAACGCACCGACGAAGGCACCGACGCCCGACTGGAAGGCCGCCTGATCCCCGGGCAGCCAGCTCAGCAGGACCGCGCCCACGAACACGCCCACGCCGCACACGCCACCGGCCACGGCACCGGTCCGCAGGGCCGCCGCCGGCCGCGAACGCCGGGTCGGCGACGCCGTCGCCGCGACCTCGCCGCGCTGGGGCGCCACCGCACCGGGTGTCGCGCCGGACAGGGACGCGTCGACCTCGCGGAGGAGGCGCTCGAGCTCGTCGTCGTTGCTCATGTCCCCATCCTGCCCCGACCGGGTGCCCCACCACCCGCCGATGGGTCGGGCGAGGCGGGGAGCCCGCCGACGCGATGCGCCTCGGCGGGCTCATCGCCAGCTGACGCCCGGCGCCCTGCGCGATGAGCTGAGCACCTCTACGGTGGGCGCCATGACGCAGAGCGCCCCGACCGCGAACACGGCCGCGGACAGGACGCACTGGACCCCGATGATCTTCATCGGGCTCGGGACCGCGCTCATCATCATGGACGCGACGATCGTCAACGTCTCGCTGCCGTCCATCATCCGCGAGCTGGGGATCACCTCGGTCGACGCCGAGTGGGTCAACGCGATCTACTCGCTCGTCTTCGCGGCTCTGCTCATCGTCGCCGGTCGCCTCGGCGACCGCGTCGGACGCCGGCTCATGTTCGTGTCGGGCGCGGTGGTGTTCGGTGTGGCGAGCGTGATCGCCGCACGCACCGGTGACGGACAGGCGCTCATCGCCGCCCGGGCGCTGCAGGGCGTCGGCGGCGCGATGATGTCGCCGACCTCGCTGGCGCTCGTGAACTCCATCTACATCGGGCGCGCGCGCAACATCGCGTTCGCGATCTACGGCTCGATCATCGGCGGGATGGCGGCGGTCGGTCCGCTCCTCGGCGGCTGGCTGACCGAGCACCACTCGTGGCGCTGGGCGTTCTACATCAACGTGCCGGTCGTGATCGTGATCGTGATCGGAGCGCTGCTCGTCGTCCCCGAGAGCAAGGACACGCACTTCGACCCCGGGTTCGACGTCGGCGGAGCGGTCCTCTCGGCGGTCGGCATCGGCGCCTTGGTCTTCGCCCTGATCGAGGGACGCAACTACGGCTGGTTGCGTACGACGCAGGACGGCCGTCTCGCCGGGATCTCCTGGGCGTCCGGCGTCATCTCCCCGGTGTTCTGGGCGCTGCTGCTCAGCGTCGTCGCCCTCTCGCTGTTGTACTGGCTGGAGACCCGTCGGGCCACCGCGCGCAAGTCCGTCCTCATCGACATCACGCTGTTCCGGATCGCGACCTTCAGCTTCGGCAGCATCGCCGCGCTCATCGTGAGCCTCGGCGAGTTCGGCATCCTGTTCTCCCTGCCGCTGTTCCTGCAGAGCGTCCTGGGCTACACCGCGTTCGGCGCCGGTGCGCTGCTGGCAACGCTCGCGATCGGCGCGTTCCTCGCGGGGCCGACCGCGGCGCAGCTCGCCGAACGCCGCTCGCCGCGCTTCGTCGCCCGCCTCGGCATGGGCCTGGAGATCGTGGGCATCCTCGGCCTGGGCCTCACGCTGTCGACGAGCGTGAGCGGGTGGGTCATCTCCGGCTGGCTCATCGTCTACGGCGTCGGTGTGGGCTACGCGAGCGCGCAGCTGACCAGCCTGATCCTGGCGGACGTGCCCCGACGCAAGAGCGGGCAGGCGAGCGGCACGCAGAGCACCGCTCGGCAGATCGGGTCCGCTCTCGGAACGGCGGTCCTCGGCACGGTCCTGTTCGTCAGCCTGGCCCACCACACCGACCAGAACCTGCAGTCCGTCCCCGGACTCACCGACGAGCAACGCACGGCGATCAGCCAGGCGGTGGAGCAGTCCGCGGGCACCATCATCCCGTCGCTGGGTGCGAAGCCCGGGGGAGAGGCGGTCGCGGCCGCTGCCGGCGAGGCCTTCGCGACGTCGATCCGGCTCGCCGCGTTCACGGCGTCCGGCTTCGTGTTCCTCGGCCTGCTGGCCACGCTCAAGCTCCCGCCGGACGGGCGGCACGAGGACGAGGAACTGCTCGAGGCTCCCAGCGACGACCCCGTGCCCGCCTGACCCGGGGCTCGGTGGGGGATCGTCCGGTGGGCGAAAGGGTGCCCCATCGGCGTCCGTGGCGGTTGACACATGGTTGCGGTCTGGCTCTGTCCGGCGCACACTGAGGACATGACCCGGACCGTCTCGGCCCTGCGCCGGCTCGACCCCGCCGCCGCCGCGCTGGCGCTCAGCACCGGGGCGGACGACGCGTGGACGCTGGAGTTCCTGCGCGCGCTCGAGTCGCGGGTGCGCGCCCAGCCGCTGGAGCGGCTGATGGCCGCCTGGGACCTCTCGGCCGCGGGTGCGGGCCGCGTCTTCGGCGTGAGCCGGCAGGCCGTGGCGAAGTGGCGGGGGAGCGGTGTGCCCGACGACCGCGCCGTCGCGCTCGCCGACCTGGCGGCCGCCACCGACGTGCTGGAGCGCTACGTGCGCCGCGACCGGATCCCCGCGGTCGTGCGTCGTCCGGCGGAGCTGCTCGGCGGCAGGTCCTTGCTCGAGCTGGCCGAAGCGGGTCGCTACGACGAAGTCCGCAGGGCAGCGGCAACCATGCTCGACCTGCGCCGGGTGGCTCCGTGACTCGCGAGCCGCACGCGGTCCTGCTGCCCGCCGAGCATGTCTGGTGGCGCGTGGCGGACACCGCGTGGGACGACCCGCTCGACCCCACCTGGGCCGACCGGACCGGAGGTCGCTGGAACTCCCCGGGCGACGGCCCGACGCTCTACCTCAACGCCGACCTCGCGACCGCCCGGGCCCAGGTGCCGAGGATGCTGCGCGGGACCGCCGTCGACCCCGAGGACCTGCGCGAGGACGCACCCTTCGTCCTGGTCCCCGTCGCGCTTCCGGCCCGCCAGCGCGTCGCCGACGCCACCACCGACACCGGCCTCGTCGCGCTCGGGCTGCCCCGGGGCTACCCACGGCGCCCCCGAGGGGGAGAGGTCCCGTGGTCGGCCTGCCGCCGCGCGGCACGCGAGGTCCGGGTCGCGGGGCTGAGGGGCGTGTCGGCGCGGTCGGCCGCGACCCCGGACGGGTCGGGCCGGGAGCTGGCCTGGTTCCCCGCCTCCGCCGCGCGGGCCCGAGCCGCCGGGCCGACCCTCGGGTTCGCCGAGTGGCGCCACGGGGACGCCGGCCCGGGATAGCCTGCGTAACCACGGGGCTACCGAGGAGGTGCGCTATGTCGAGCGGAAGCGGCACGCCGCAGGACCCGTGGGTGCTCGCGACGCCCAGCGGCGGCTCCGAGTACACGATGCACCTCGACCCGGACTCCGACCCGCCGCTGCTGGTCTGCCAGGTCGGCAAGACCCGGCTGACCTACCTGGCGCGCTCCCTCGACGACCTGTACGCGTTCCTGGTCGCGCGGGGCGACTGGGTGCCACTGGGCGCCGCCGACGAGCAGAAGCCGGCCGTCGACGGGACCGTGGAGGCCTGGGGCCGGTCGCCCGACAACCCCGTCGGCGGCTGGTACGGCCAGAAGAAGGGCCTGCGCGGTCGCTTCGGCGTCTACGTGCCGCCGGTGCTGGTGCACCAGGGGAGGGCGCAGATCGAGATCGAGAACCGCAAGGCCCGGATCCGAGCGCTCTGACCCCCCGGACCCCGCCAGGCTGACATTACATAATGTCCCTTATCGGCGTATCGCCGGAGTCGGCCCCGCCGGTGCGCAGCACCCGGGCGCGGGCGGCCAGCGTGCCCGCCCCCCAGCACGACACGACGTCGTGGCGGTCCCCGGTCAGCCGGAACACCGCGTGCTGGCGGTGCTCGCGGCCCCACGCGCGGATCTGCTCGTCGGACGGCCCGCGCACCGCCACGCACGCCTCGGACCACGACTCGTCCCTCGCGCGGCCGACCAGCGGCGTCGTGACGAACCCCGCCGCCCGGATGGATGCCACGAGCCGCTCGTTGGCCGCGGCATTCTGCGCGGCGTCGCGAACCTCGCTGAACGGGTTGTCCGCCGTGATCACCCAGCAGGCCTCCAGCAGGTCGAGTGCATCGACCCCGGACCACACCACCCCGGTCCCGTCGACCACCTCGGTGGCGAGGTAGGCCGCGAGCAGCTGCGGCGTCAGCGCCGGCAGCACCGGGTCGCCGCCGGTCTCCCCCGAGGCTCCGGCACCTGTGTCGTACGTCTGTTCGACCCCGCTCATCCGGCGTGCACCTGGTGACCCGCGCCGCGCAGCGCCTCGATCGCGCGCTCCAGCGCGGCCGCGTGGACGAGCACGTAGTCGGTGTCGTAGGTCGACACGACGAACACGCTCACATCGACGTCGGCGAGGGGCGCGGTGAGCGCCGCCATGACGCCCACCATGGCGAAGTCGAGCGGTCCGGCGACCTCGAGCGCGCGCCAGTCCGGCTCCACCCGCACGTGCTCGCCGGAGGGTGCGGCGTCCTCGGTGCACACCACCGACATCTCGCCGTCGGTCCGGGTCACCGAGAAGAACGACGGACCCGCCGGGGGCGTCGGCCACGGCGCGTCCGCGGGCAGCCGGCAGACGGAGAGGCGGTCGGTGAGCACGCGGAGGTCCATGACCCCATCGTGCCGCACGCACGGGGCCGGTGGCCGACGTGCCGCCGCGCCCGGCGACCCCGGCGAGTCGGCCCCACGGCCGCTCACGACGCGCCATGATCCCCGCATGAGCACACTGGACGGCGCTCGTGTCTACGACGACGCCCCGACGCGCAAGCGCGAGCAGAGGGCCTGGTACTGGTACGAGTGGGCGCAGTCCGCGTTCGTCACGACGGTCTCCGTCGTGCTCGCGCTCCCCTACCTCACCGCCATCGCGAACAACGCCGCCGGGTGCCCGGACCTCAAGGACGGCGACACCTGCCCGAACAACCTCTCGCTGCTCGGCCTCCCGGTGAGCCCGGGCTCCGCGGTGTTCTACGTGATCACCGTCGCCACGGTGCTCTCGTTCCTCGCGATGCCCGTCGTCGGCGCGCTCGCGGACCGCTCGGACTCCAAGCGCCGCTGGCTGGCCGGCTACGCCTGGGTCGGCGCCGTGGCCGCCGCACTGCTGTTCTTCGTCACCGGCACCGACTGGATGCTGGGCGCCGCTCTCATGATCGTCGGCAACGTCTGCGTGATCGCGAGCCTCACCGTGTACGCCGCGATCCTCATCGACATCGCGGAGCCCGATGAGCGCGACCACGTCTCCACCCGCGGCTGGGCGTTCGGCTACGTCGGCGGGCTCGTCCTGCTGCTCGTCTCGCTGGTGCTGCTCACCATCAAGCCGGGCGGGCTGGAGACCGGCCAGGTTGTCCGGCTGTGCTTCCTGCTCGCCGGTGCCTGGTGGGCCGCCTTCACCGTCATCCCCTACCGGGGCCTGCAAGACCGTCCCTCGATCGAGAAGCGCGAGGCGGTGACCTTCTCCGGCAGCTTCGGCCAGCTCAAGGACACCCTGACCCACGCCCGCGACTACCCGCAGACCCTGAAGTTCCTGGTGGCCTTCCTGTTCTTCAACGACGGCGTGCAGACCGTCATCGCCGCTGCCGCCGTCTACGGCCAGTTCGAGCTCGGCATGAGCCAGACGATGATCTTCGCGGCCGTCATCCTCGTCCAGGTCTTCGGCATCCTCGGCGCGATCGCGATGGGGCGGATGGCCGCGACGCGCGGCGCCTACCGGGTGATCCTGATGGCCCTCGTGGTGTGGGTGGCGCTCGTCGTCGTCGGGTACTTCGTCCCCGCGGGCAGCGTCGGCATCTTCCTCGCGCTGGCCGCCGGGATCGGGCTGGTCGTCGCCGGCACGCAGGCGCTGTCGCGGTCGCTGTTCTCCCAGCTCATCCCCCAGGGCCGCGAGGCCGAGTACTTCAGCCTCTACCAGGCCTGCGAGCGCGGGACGTCCTGGCTCGGCACGCTGGTCTTCGGCGTCGTGCACCAGCTCACCGGGTCCTACCGGTGGGCCATCGCCGCACTGCTCATCTTCTTCGTCATCGGCGGCCTGCTGCTGCGTCGGGTCGACGTCGCCCGCGGGATCCGCGAGGCCGGCAACGAGATGCCCGCCGTCGTGTGACCCGACCCACGCCGCGTCCTGCGCCGCCGTGATCTGCGTCATGCCGGCGGGGCGACCCGCGGCGCTCCCCCGCACGGACCCCGCCGTCGCGGCGCGTCAACCGCACTCCGTATAACGGACAGGTTTGCCGGTCGGGATCCGCGGGAACACCGGGTGCGTCCCGTCCGTTAGAACCACACGAGACCGGTCCCCCCCGACCGGCCAGCGACAAAGGCAGGCACCCATGAGCGACGGCGCCCTCCGCGGCACCCGACTCGGCGCGACCAGCTACGAGACCGACGCCCACGTCGAGCTCGCCCCCCGGCAGGTCGTGACCTACGACTGCCCCAACGGGCACACCATCTCCATGCCGTTCTCGGTCGAGGCCGAGGTCCCCTACGCCTGGGAGTGCCGTTGCGGCGCCGAGGCGGTCCGGCGCGACGGCGAGAAGCCCGAGGAGAAGCCCACCAAGCACGTCCGGACCCACTGGGACATGCTGCTCGAGCGCCGCACCCTCGAGGACCTCGAGGTCCTGCTCCAGGAGCGGCTCGAGCTGCTCCGCGACGGCCGCACGCCGGCCAAGAAGACCGCCTGACCCGCGCGGAGCCCCTTCCCTCCGCGTGACGAGAGGAACCTTCCCCTCTCGACGAGCCCGGTGTCCTCACGGACCCGGGCTCGTCGCGCGTCCCGGCCCGGGCAGCGTCAGCGAGCGTCGGACTCGGGGTCGCGCACGATCTCGCCCGAGATGATCTCGCCGGCGGGTCGCACGTCCTCGCGGACGACGTCGCCCTGGACCGTCGTGGTGGTGGCCCGGGCGTCGAACACGACGCCGGCCGCCTCGGCCCGTCGTCGCAGCGACCGGGTGACGCGCACGCGCGCCCACCGACGCACGGGCGGCACGAGCAGCACGAGTCCGACCAGGCTCGTCACCAGACCTGGCAGCGCGATGAGCACGCCGGCCACGAACAGGGCGCCCGCGTCGCCGACGTCGCGCCCGACCCGGGTCATGGTCTGCGCCGTGGCTCCCGGGCGGACGGTGGAGCCCTCGTAGGTCACCGGGCGCAGCGAGCGGATGGCGGCGAAACCGGCCCGGCGCATCACCAGCACACCGACGAGCACGAGGACGAGCAGGACGACGAGCACCCCGAGCCAGCCGACGAGCGTGGCCAGCCAGGACGCGGTGACCCACTCGACGGCGACGTAGAGCACCAGGCCGAGGATCACCCAGGGGTTCACGACCTCACCACCCGCTGCCGCCGGCGGTCCGGCGCGAGGCCAGCAGCGCCTTGGCCTTCGCGGTCTTGTCCTGGGCGCCCCACACCGTGACCCGCCAGAGCGCCTCGACCACGATGCGCTGGCTCATCTTCGACGCCCCGAGCTCGCGCTCGACGAACTCGATCGGCACTTCGCGGACCCGCATGCCGGCCTTGACCGCCCGCCAGCCGAGCTCGACCTGGAAGCAGTAGCCCGCGCTCTCGACGCCGGTGAGGTCGAGCTTGCGCAGCGTGTCGGCGCGGAAGGCGCGGTAGCCACCGGTGGCGTCGCGCAGCGGGACGCCGAGCATCACCCGGGTGTAGAGGCTTCCCCCGCGGGAGAGCAACTCCCGCGACTTCGGCCAGTTCACGACCGAGCCGCCGGGCACCCAGCGGGAGCCGAGCACGAGGTCGGCGTCGCGCAGCGCGTCGAGCAGCCGCGGCAGCTGCTCGGGCTGGTGCGAGCCGTCGGCGTCCATCTCCACGACGACGTCGTAGCCGTTGTCCAGCGCCCAGTCGAAGCCGGCGAGATACGCCGCGCCGAGGCCTTCCTTGCCGCTGCGGTGCATGACGTGCACGTGGTCGTCCGCAGCCGCGAGCTCGTCGGCCAGGACCCCGGTGCCGTCGGGGCTGTTGTCGTCGGCCACCAGCACGTCGGCCTCGGGGACCGCGGCGCGCACCCGTGCGGTGATCAGGGGGAGGTTCTCGCGCTCGTTGTACGTGGGCACGATGACCACGATGCGTCCGAGATCGGCGAAGGTCTCGTCGCTCACGTCACTGGCTCCTCGGTGGACTGCTCGGTCTCCGAGCCTACGTCGCCGGGGCGCCGGCGTCCGAATGCGGCCACCGCGAGCAGGACGACCGCGGCCAGGCAGGCGAGCAGCTCGGGCACCGCGCCGACGCGGTCGGCCACCGTGAGGGTGTCGCGCAGCGGGACCTTCTCCACCAGGTAGCCGGCGGTGAACTCCGGCAGCGACTGCGACACCGAGCCGTCCGGACGGATGATGGCGCTGATGCCGCTCGTCGCCGCGATCAGGACGGCGCGGCCGTGCTCCACCGCACGCAGCCGTGACATCGCCATCTGCTGCTCGGGCTGCCCGGTCCAGCCGTAGGTCGCGTTGTTGGTCTGCACGGTGATGACGCGCGCGCCGAGACCGGCCAGGTCGCCCGTGACGCCGTCACCGCGGACGGCGGCGCGGCCGAGCTCGTCGTAGGCCACCTCGAAGCAGATGAGGTCGCCGATGCGGGCCGGACCGAGCTGGAGCACGCCGGTGTGCTCGCCGGCCGCGAAATCGCGGGGGATCCGGTCGAAGCGGCTGATCAGGCGTGAGAGCACGGCGCGGCCCGGGATCCACTCGCCGAACGGGACGGGGTGCTGCTTGACGTAGTAGTCCCCCGGCCCGGGCGCGCCAGAGGACGTCGGCATCCAGACGATGCCGACGTTCCAGATGCGGTCCGCGTCCGTGGGCGCGTTGACGACGGCGCCCACGAGCACCGGTACGCCGACCGCGTCGACGGCCTGCTGGATCTGGGCGTGCGCCGACGCGTCGACGAAGGGGTCGATATCGGTGGAGTTCTCCGGCCAGATGACGACGTCGGGCTGCGGCACCTTCCCCGCGGCGATGTCGGCGGCAAGGCGCTCGGTCTCCCGCACATGGTTCTCCAGGACGGCAGCCCTGGTGTCGAACGCACCCAGGCCCGCCTCGGGGACGTTGCCCTGCACCACCGCGGCCGTGACCGTGTCGGGTCGACCGAGCCCCTCCCCCTCCGTCGGGAGCGGCACCAGACCGCCGAGCGTGCTGACCAGCGCCACGCCGACGAGGGCGGCCACCGCGGCGCGCGGTCGGCGGCGCTCGAGCCAGGCGAAGGCCAGCAGCGCGCCGAGCAGGGAGACCGCGAACGTCACCGCCGGCGCACCGCCCAGGGCGGCGTAGGGCGTGAGCGACGTGGCGGTCTGACCGAAGGCCAGACGCCCCCAGGGGAACCCGCCGAGCGGGACGCGGTCGCGCAGCGCTTCGGAGAGCACCCACATCAGCGGCACGGCGAGCGGCCAGACGCGCAGCCGTGACGTCGCGGCGACGCCAGCGCCGACGAGGCCGATGCAGAGCGCGAAGACGCCGACGAGCAGCAGCCACGCGTCGTCGCCGATGACACGCATCCAGGCGAGGTGCCAGAGCAGGAACGCGAGCCCGGCGAGGTAGCCGAGCCACAGGCCGCGCCGGGCCCGGACGCCGTGCCAGCTCAGGGTGAGCAGCGCCAGCGCGGGCGGGGCCAGCCAGACGACGTCGTAGGGCGGGAAGGACGACACCAGCAGAAGGCCGCCGCCGACCGATCCGGCGACGCGCAGCGCGAGGTCGCGGCGCGCCGGCGCGATCGCCGCGGGGTCCTCAGGCACGGCGCCAGGCTACGCGAGCACGCCGCTGCACCCGCGCCGCACGAGACCCCACGCAGGACCGACGTCCACCGACCCGGCAAAGGTTCCGCCGTCGAGGCCCGCGTCACTCGAAGCGGGTGGGGTCCCCGGCTCCGACCCGGATGATGACCGGCTCCTCGCCGGAGAGGTCGACGACGGTCGTGGGCTCCACGCCGCAGTCACCGGAGTCGATCACGGCATCGAGGAGGTGGTCGAGGCGCTCCTTGATCTCCCAGCCGACGGTCATCGGCTCGGGCTCGTCGGGCAGCAGGAGGGTGCTCGACACGATCGGCTCGCCGAGCTCGGTCAGCAGCGCCTGCACGACCGGGTGCTTCGGGATGCGCACGCCGACCGTCATCTTCTTCGGGTCCTGCAGCTTGCGCGGCACCTCCCGCGACGCCGGGAGGATGAACGTGTAGCTGCCCGGCGTGCAGGCCTTGACGGTGCGGAACATCGCCGTGCTGACGTGGACGTACTGACCGAGCTGGGCGAAGTCGGCGCAGACCAAGGTGAAGTGGTGTCGCTCGTCGAGACGACGGATCTCGCGGATGCGGGCGAGCCCGTGCACGTTGCCCATCGCGCAGCCGAGGGCGAAGCAGGAGTCGGTGGGGTACGCGATGACGCCACCGCCCCGGACGATGTCGGCCGCCGCGGCGATGGAGCGCGCCTGCGGGTTCTCCGGGTGCACGTCGAAGTAGCGGGCCATGTATCGACCCTAGGGTGATCCGGTCAGGCCCGCGTGCGGTACTGCCGGCGCGGTGTCAGGCCCCGGCACCGAGCCAGACGCGCGCGGCGGCCACGAGCGCCGCCTGACCGTTGGCCAGGGTCGGCTCGATCACCGGCGCGTACTGCGGTGAGTGGTTCGACGGGATCGTGCGAACCCTCTCGGCGATCTCCTCGATGCCCGCCAGCCCCTGGAACTCGGCCGGGTCGGCTCCCCCGAGCAGCCAGTAGACGCACGGCACGCCGGCCGCCGTCGCGAAGGCACCCACGTCCTCGCTGCCGGTCACCGGCCCGGGGTCGACGACGGCGAGGGCCACCGACGCCAGTGCGGCGCGCGTCGCCTCGACGGCGTCGGCGCCGTTGAGCACCGCGGGGAACGACGCGACATGCTCCACCGTGGGTGGCCGCGGAGCTCCTGCGGCGATCGCCTCGCCCTCCGCGATACGGCTCACCGACGTCAGCACCCGGTCGAGCACCCGGGGGTCGTAGGTCCTGATGTTGAGCACCAGCTCGGCGGAGTCGGGGATCACGTTGCCGACCGTGCCCGCCGTCATCTTGCCGACGGTCACGACGGCGGTCTCCGTCCCGGCGATCTCACGCGACACGATGGTCTGCAGCCGCAGCACGGTCGCGGCAGCCATGACCACGGGATCGACCGACGCCTCGGGCCGCGACCCGTGCGCCCCGCGCCCGTGCAGCGTGATCCGCACGGCGTCGGACGCGGCGAACGCGGGGCCGGACCGGAGTCCGATGACACCGGCGGGCAGCGGTGCGACGTGCTGCCCCAGGACGACGACCGGTCGGGGGAACCGGTCGTAGAGCCCGTCGGCGAGCATGGCGAGCGCCCCGGCGCCGAGCTCCTCCGCGGGCTGGAACACCGCGAGCACCGTGCCGCGCCAGCTGTCGCGGTCCGCCGCCAGCTCGGCGCACGCCGCCAGCAGGCACGTGACGTGGACGTCGTGCCCGCAGGCGTGCATGACGGCGACGTCGTGCCCCTCGGGGTCGGCCCCTCTCGCCGTGCTCGCATAGGCGAGGCCCGTGGCCTCCTCGACCGGGAGCGCGTCCATGTCGGCACGGAGCAGCACCACCGGCCCGTCGCCGTGGTGCAGGAGCGCGACCACGCCGGTGCGTCCGACGCCCTCGGTGACGTCGTAGCCGAGGTCGCGCAGCCTCGCCGCGACGATCCCGGCGGTGCGCGTCTCCTGGAAGCTGAGCTCGGGGTTGCGGTGCAGGTCCTGGTAGAGCTCGACCCACTCGTCCGCCGTTGTCATCGTGGTCCCTCCGTGGTGCCCTCGTGGTGCGGCGATCCTCGCAACAACGCCGGCCCGCTGCAGTCGTTTGCGCGCGCCGCCGCGGCAACCCAGGATGGTGGTGATGACGATTCCGGACCAGGGGGACCCCTCCGCGTCGGGTGGGACGACGCCTCCGGCGCCCGCCAGCGACGACCTCGCGCGAGGCCGCACCTTCGAGTCCCTGTCGGTGCCGAACTACCGGAAGTTCTTCGGCGGGCAGGCCGTCTCGCTCGCCGGCACCTGGATGCAGTCGGTGGCGATGGCCTGGCTCGTCCTGCAGCTCACCGGGTCGCCCACCTGGCTGGGGCTCGTCATCGCGCTGCAGACGCTGCCGATCCTGCTGTTGGGCCCCTATGCCGGCGTGCTCATCGACCGGGTCGACAAGCGACGCCTCCTCGTGTCGACGCAGACGGCAGCGGCGCTCCAGGCGCTGCTCCTCGGCGTGCTCACGGTGCGGGGCGACATCACCGTCGCCTGGGTGCTCCTGCTGTCCGTCGCGCTCGGCCTGGTCAACACCCTCGACAACCCGGCGCGGCAGTCCTTCGTCCGTGAGATGGTCCCGGGACCGCTCGTGCGCAACGCGGTGACGCTGAACTCCGTCGTGGTCAACGCGTCACGGGCGGTCGGACCTGCCCTCGGCGGGGTCCTGATCGCCGTCGTGGGGGTCGGCACGTGCTTCCTCGTGAACGCGGTCAGCTTCGTCGCCGTGATCGCCGCGTACCTCGCCATGGACGCCGCTGCGCTCCGCCCCTCCGCGCCGACCCCGCGCGCCCCGGGACAGCTGCGCGACGGGCTCGCCTACGTGCGGCGGACCCGCGACCTGTTCATCCCGTTGTGCATGATGGCCATGGTCGGCACGCTGACCTACGAGTTCCAGGTGTCGCTCCCCGCCCTCGCGACCGACACCTTCCACGGCGGCGCGACCAGCCTGGGCTGGATCACCTCGGCGATGGGCGTCGGAGCCGTCGTCGGTGGGCTCATCAGTGCGTCGCGACGCGCCACCGGGATCGGACCGCTCGTCGTCTCGGCGACCGCGTTCGGGGCGGCGACGTTGCTGACCGCTGTCTCTCCCAGCCTGCCGGTTGCGGCCGCGTCCCTGCTCCTCGTCGGTGCCGCGAGCGTGTGGTTCCTGTCGCTCGGGAACGCCACCCTGCAGATGACCGCCGCGCCGCAGATGCGCGGCCGCGTGATGGCCCTGTGGGCGGTCGCGTTCCTGGGGACCACACCGATCGGCGGCCCCCTGGTCGGCGCGATCGCCGAGCACCTCAGTCCCCGCTGGGCCCTCGGCGCGGGAGCGGCCGCCGCCTTCGCGGCCGCGGCGCTCGGGGCCTCGGTGCTGCGGCGCACGACCCGGTCGGTGCCGCGCTGACGGCGTCGGTCACCGACGCTGCGGCCACTCCGAGCGCAGGAGCGCGAACACGAGCAGGTCGCCCCACTCCCCCTTGAACCACGACTCCTCCCTGAGGTGCGCCTCCTGGCGCATCCCCAGGGCCCGGCACAGCGCTGCGGAAGCGGTGTTGCGGGGGTCGAGCTGGGCATGGATCCGGTGCAGGCCGAGCTGCGCCGTCGCCGCCTCGCGCGCGTAGCCGTGCCCCTGCTGGTCGGGGTGCAGCACCCAGCCGATCTCGCCCTGACGGTCCAGAAGACGACCCATCCGGAGGCTCACGTCGCCGACCACGCGACCCTCGAGCTCGATCGCGAGGAAGACGCGGTCGTGGTCGGCCTCCACCCGGGTGGCCTGCATCCGCTCGGCGATGAACGCCGTCGCGTCCCCCGACGTCATCGGACCGGACATGAGGTGGGTGGTGACGTCCTCGCGTGACCGGTAGGCGAGCACGTCCGCCTCGTCGCCGGCGCGGACCGGCCGCAGCACCAGACGTCGGGTCGGCACGGGCACGACGATCTCGGTCATCCCGCCTCCCGGCGTTGCGCGCGACGGATCAGCCGGGGACGACGACCGTGCCGCTCGCCGCGGTGACGACCAGCGGTTCGGCGAGCACGGACGCGGCCGACGCCGACACCTCGGGGGCCGAGCGGCACACGACGCGGGCCTCGAACGCGACGCCCCGCGAGCGGGTGCCGACGCGCGTGACGGTCGCCGTCGCCTCCAGCACGTCACCGCCCATCACCGGGGCGCGGAACGCGACCTCGTCGTAGCCGGCGAACAGACCCTCGTCGCCGTCGGTGCGGATGCAGAGCTCGGTGGCGACATCGCCGAACATGGCCAGCACGTAGGCACCGTCGACGAGGTTCCCGCCGTAGTGCGCGTGGCTGTACGGCACGTAGCGACGGTGGGTGACGCTGGCGCCGAGGCGGGTGTCCTCGCTCATGAGGCCTTCTTCCGGGTCGTGGGTGCGGGGACGAGCGCGGAGACGAGGTAGGACGCCACCTCGCCGGGCGTGGTTCCGCGGCCGAAGATGCGGTCGACGCCCAGCTCCGCGGTGGCGAGCTCGTCAAAGCGCGGCCCGCCGACGACGAGAAGCGGTCGCTTCTCGGCAGGGAAGGCCTCGCGGAACGCGGCGCTCATCTCGCGCGTGTTGTGCAGGTGGGCGTCGCGTTGGGTGACGACCTGCGAGACGAGCACAGCGTCGGCCCGGTGGGCGCGGGCCTGCTCGACGAGGTCGGGGACCGAGACCTGCGCCCCGAGGTTCACCACGGTGATCTCGGAGTAGTACTCGAGGCCCTTCTCCCCAGCGAACCCCTTGATGTTGAGGATCGCGTCGATGCCCACGGTGTGCGCATCCGTGCCGATGCACGCCCCGACGACGACGAGCGGTCGACGCAGGCCCTTCTTGATGACGACGTTGACCTCTTTCGGAGAGAGGAGCGGGTAGTCGCGCTCCACCACCACGACCTCGCGCACGTCGACGAGGTGGTGCACCGGTCCGTAGACCACGAAGAAGGTGAAGTCCGGCCCCATCGCCTTGGCGTGGACCACCATCGCGGGGTCCATGCCCATCTTGGTCGCGAAGAGCTGAGCGGCACCTTCCGCGCGCTTGTCGTGCGGCAGCGGCAGGGTGAACGACATCTGCACCATGCCGTCGCCCGTGGCGTCGCCGTAGGGACGGACGATGTTCTTGTTCGGCCTCGCGGAGCTCATCGCGTCGCCCCCTCCTCGAGCAGCTCGGTCGCCGGATTGAGGTATCCGGACTCCTTGCGCACCACGCCGTCGAGGCCTCGACCCGCGTCGGCAGGTCGCTTCATCAGCCCGAAGGTGCCGTCGGCGATGGCGTCGAGCAGGGTGTCGTCGACGATGCGGTCGAGCAGGTCGACGGCCTCGCCGAGCACCTGCCGCGCGCGGGTCGCGATGAAGCCGTCGGGGGCGGGTCGGAAGTCCTCGCGCAGGTTGCCGGCCGCGGTGAAGACGTAGCGCACGTTCTGCAGCGCGAGGTCACGGTCGGAGAGCCAGGGCGTGACGACCGCCTCGGTCATCATGCCCACGAGCAGGATCCCCTGGCCGGTGAGCGCGCCTGCCAGGTTGAAGAAGCCGTCGAGCAGGTAGCCGCGGAACACGTCGCCCGTCATGTGCTTCGTCGGCGGCATCCACTTGAGCGGCGCGTCCGGGAACAGCGCGCGGGCGAGCATCGCGTG
>Ga0075015_100000172_pt1 | contig 19605 bp, 18 predicted proteins | sample AleBraG_ABR_2013_FD_71476 | JGI IMG/M metagenome (GOLD analysis project Ga0075015, IMG submission 71476) | Freshwater sediment microbial communities in response to fracking from Pennsylvania, USA - Alex Branch Run_MetaG_ABR_2013 | ecosystem: Environmental > Aquatic > Freshwater > Creek >...
TCCGTCGGATCAGACGAAAGCGGAATTGCGCAAGAACCGCGCCTTGCTGCTGGGAACGCTCAAAGAATTGGACGTTCAGTACCGCGAGGCGCCCTGAGCGGTGCGAACCTTGGCTGCGACCCCGGCGCGCAGCCCCTAAAGGGGCGCTCAATCGGACGAATTCGGCATCGCTAAAGCGATGCCCTGATACGAATCCTGATTTGATACGGACCTTGGGTTGACCGGTGCGATCCGCCAGCCGGCGAAACTCTGAACCATGAAGATATGCGCCACCATTGCTGAGGCTCGGGCTGCCTGCGGTGACGTCCGCGCCGCCCGTGAACGCCTGGGTCTTGTTCCCACCATGGGCGCTCTGCATGAAGGCCATCTGTCGCTGGTTCGCACCGCGAGGGCGCAGTGCGACGCGGTTGCCGTTTCCATTTTCGTGAACCCTACGCAATTCGGACCGGCCGAGGACTTATCGAAATATCCGCGCCAATTCGATCGCGACTGCCAGCTGCTGGAGAAAGAAGGTGTCGAGATTTTATTTGCGCCGGCAGTCGAAGAGATCTATCCCCAGGGTGCGGTTACTTGGGCGGTGGTCGAAGGCCTGAGCGAAAAGCTGGACGGACGCTCGCGGCCGGGGCATTTCCGCGGCGTGACCACGATCGTTGCCAAGCTGTTCCACATTATCGAACCCGAGGCGGCGTTCTTCGGACAGAAAGATGCTGCGCAACTGGCGGTGATCCGCCGCATGGTTAAAGACCTGAACTTTGCGGTAGAAATCGTTGCCTGCCGGATCGTGCGCGAAGCCGATGGCCTGGCTATGAGCTCGCGCAATGCCTACTTGAATGGAGAAGAGCGCGTGCGGGCGCTCGTGCTGCAGCGGTCGCTAGAAGAAGCTCGGCGGCAATTTCAAGGCGGAGAAAAATGCGCCGCCAGGCTGATTTCCGCCGCCAAAGATGTCTTCGATTGCGAGCCGCACGTCCGTTTGGATTACTTCGAGATTGTGGATCCGGACACGCTCGATCCGGTTGAGCAAATCTCGCAGAGGACACTGGTTGCGGTCGCCGCTTACGTCGGATCGACTCGTCTAATTGACAATATTGTGCTGGAGTCGTGAGCCGAATTGCGCGAGAAGCGTCAGCGCGGCAGCGGTTTTTGGCCGTGCCCTTCCCAAAGCCAGGCGTTCACAAACCTTGCCGCCGTGCGCAGAACGGGGCCCTTCGGCTCCGCTCAGGGCAGGCTCCCCTCCGTCACCACACGGGCAGTTATTCAGCGAACTGTACTTTGCTTTGCCGTGGCGTTACGGGCCGGGCCGCGAGACAAACGGGTTTCCGGCGATGAAGTAACGCAACGGCTGGTCGGCGGACTTCACGATCCCGATGCGCGGCGTGACTGTTATGCGGCGTACGCGATTGCCGTCGTCGACAATTCGGAGGTCTGAGCGCGCGCTTACCAGATTTTTTCCATTGTCCAGTTCGCGGGTGACACTCAGGGCTTCGGACATGCGTCCTGGGCCGGAAGAAATCTTCTTGAGCAGGGCAATGTTTTTCAGGTCGGCCTCTTTTGCCAGCTCTATTCCTCGCGCCTTTGCCATTTGCTCGATGCCTACCAGTGGCTCCAGGGCGCGAAACAGCACGCCTCCGGGCACTCCGTCGGGCAGGCAGGAGACATTCAGGCAGTAGTAATTGCCGTAGATGAAGTAGACGTAGGCGTGGCCGGGGGGACCGAACAGAACGGAATTCCGCGCCGTCCGGCCCGCCGCGGTGTGCGCGGCGGCATCGCCTTGGCCGAGATAGGCTTCGGTTTCGACAATTCGGCCCGCCAGAAGTCCGCCGGGCGTTTTCCGGACGAGCAATTTTCCCAGCAGCGCCCGCGCTACGCGGCGCGGATCGCGATTGAAGAACTCCGCTTTCAGCAAGGTGACGTGGCCGAGCGCACTCATGCGCACCAGAGTACAGCGAATCGGGAGTCGCTGTGGCCACAGGCGGCTGCCGAGCTTCGCTCGGCTTGGACGGGGCAAAGCCCCATCCCCACACGAACCCGCTCCTCAGGCCGCGGCCGTTGTCTTCAGGTAGGCGAGTACCTCGTCCGCGTGACCTTCGGCTTTTACGTTGTTGAAGATGTGCTTGATCTTGCCGTCGGGGCCAATCACGAACGTCGTCCGCGCGATGCCTTTTATTTTCTTGCCGTACATTTGCCGCTCTTTGACTACGCCGAACAGATTCGCGATTTTTTTCTCGGCATCGGCCAGCAGCGGGAAAGGCAAACTGAACTTGTCCTGAAATTTCTTCTGCGAGGCCGCTGTGTCGGCTGAAATGCCGAGCAACACGACGCCTGTTTTCTTGATAGCGGCGTAGGAATCGCGAAAGCCGCACGCTTCCTTGGTGCATCCCGGCGTATCCGCCTTGGGATAGAAATAGAGCACTACGGTCTTGCCGCGAAAGTCTTTCAAGGCAACCTCTTGACCGTTCTCATCCGTCGTATTGAAGTCTGGGGATTTATCATTGACTTCCATGGAATTTTCTCCTCGCTGGTCGTGGTTCCAACGCAAGTTATATCGCAACGGGCTGGTCGCCGTCATCCTGAGCGCCGCGATCGGGTTGGCCGGTTCTTGGCTTGAGGCCCAGGGTCCGCTGCCACAGTACGGACGTAAACCGACGGTTGACAAAGGGCCGCGCGCACTGGGATTGATCCAGCTTTCACCCAAGGGCAACTCACCCCAGAGCAACAAGGGCCGCCTCATTCCCATTGTCATCATGATGGACGGAAAGTATTACGACGCAGGCTCGTACAAGGCGACACCTGTGCCCATGGCTCTTGACTTCGACACCGTTTATGAAGCATTTCGCACCGGTGTGTCGCAAGGCGTCTTCACGATCACGCAACCGGGACAGCTCAATCATGCCTGGATCGCCGAGGGGACCTGGCTCCCTGCGGGAGCGAAGGCTAAAGAGAAGAACAAGAAGTATTCGGCGCCGGTGATCGAAGACAAGGACGCGCCTCCCGTACTGCACCGGCGCAGCGAGAAGGCAGACAAAAATAGCGGCTCCGCTAATCAGGATAAGAACAAAGACAAAGACGACCAGAGCAAGGACAAAGATAAGAATGATAAGGATAAAGACCAGCAGAAGCCCGCTACTGCTCAGGTTCCGCCAACGGCAACTGCGCCCGCCAGCGCTCCGAGCCCGGCGGATGCTGCGAAGGCGCCTGCGTCCGACGAGCCGATCGGCGATCCGAATCGGCCGAGGCTGCGACGGGGCAAGCCGGACTCAACCGCGCGCCGCGAACCGTTCACGACGTTCGATCCTCTGACGGATGCCGCGGCGTCGGTTGCAGCCTCAGCGGGCACAGGCAAGTCCGGTGCAAGCGCAAAAGATTCCGCCGCGTCTTTGCCGCAGATCGTCACCATCCCGGCGATTTCCGATGCCGGCGGGCCCGACCCGCGTCCGTATACGTATGACGTAAAGCCGGCGGAAGAAGCCATCTATCGCAACAAGATGCTTGATTTGGCAGCGACGCAGCTTGGTGCCCAGGCCGCGGTGACGAAGGAAGCTATATCCACGTCCAAAAAGTCCGGCAAGCCCGCGAGCAAACCCGCCGGCAAGTTGCCCAAGCCTGCCTTTGACGATGTGAGCTTGCGCATCTTTGATCTTTCCAATTCGAACGAGCCGGTGTTGGTGCTCTCCGCGAAAAGTCACGCGCCTGCTGCCGACGCAACCGGAAGCGTCGCAGAAGCGAAGGAGATCACGCTGATCGCCCGCACCAGCCTCGAAGGCGAGTTGCGAAAACTGTTTTTTTCGCAAACAGACTCGCGGCATTTGGACGCCACTCCGCGGATGGAACTCATCGATGCCGTAGATGCCGACGGCGATGGCCGCGGCGAATTGCTGTTCCGGCGCACCTTCGACGACGGCAGCGCCTACGCCATCTATCGCGTCACCGCCGACGGGCTTTGGCCGCTGTTTGAAGGCACGCCGTAATATTGAGGCATTGAATCATTGAGACTGTCAGTGGATACGTGGCAACGCAAGGTCGATTTTCTGTTCGCGGCCTTGAAGAAGCGATGGGCTAAACAAGTTTGCCGAAGAACCTAGTTTCCGGTGCCCAGCAGCCCCTAAAGGGGATCTGAATTCAAAGTGCTTGCGGCATCGCTAAAGCGATGCCCTGATACGAAACCGAGTTTCTCAGCAAGCGGTACCTGTTTTTCAGGGGCTGGGTGATTGCGCGGCGGAAGTCTTGGAAACCCGCTTTAACTGAAGGGAAGAATTTCCACTTGCCAGACGGTACCGCTCTGGTTACTATGCACAGCATCTTTTATTGACATGTTGTTAGTGGCTAATCTATGAACATCGGCGAGACCATCCGTAATTTCCGGCTGCAGCGAAGCATGTCGCAGGGCGACATCGAAAAGCGCACCGGCCTATTGCGCTGTTATCTGTCGCGCGTTGAAAACGGGCACACCATCCCTTCGCTGGACACGCTCGCTAAGATCGCGGGGGCGATGGATTTGGCCTTGTCGCAATTCTTTGCCGACGGGCACAAGAACGGCCATAAGGGGTTGCCGCAGCTCTCCGACGATGAAGTGCGCTTCCTGAGCCAGATGCGCCGCTACTCGGCGAATCTGAACGACAGCGACCGGAAGCTGGTGCTGGCGATGGTGAAGAAGATGGCGTCGAGCACGAAGTAAAACCAGCTGTCAGCTCTCAGTTCTCAGTAAGGCCAACTTCTCCCAGCCCGGCGTGGACGAGCCCAGCGTACCGGTTCACTTGCGGAGGACTGGTTGCTGAGGGCTGATAGCTGAGAGCTGACGGCTGCTCCCCGCACGTTCGTACCATCCCTGTCGTGTCCGATGGGAACCTCGCCATGCCCATGCGGTGACGTTAAGCTCATGGCTGGGGAACATTTGTGACCATCGACGAAGAACTGGATGTGCTCGATCAACAACTGCGCCGGCTGAAGATCGAGTACGACATCTTTTTCAACAATTCGAACAAGCGACCTCCCAACGACGTCGAGTGGAAGGTAGTCTCGCTGATTCGCAAGTTCAGCGACGGGGTGCGGATGAGTTTTCCGCAACGCTACCGTTACAACGAAATCGCGCAGCGCTACGCGGTCTACGGCGACCTGTGGCGGAAGAAAATGCGGATTCGCGAAGAAGGCTATCGCCGGCCCCAGGATGCGCTGCTCGCGGTGGCGGGCTTGCGCGTGAACAACGAAGAGCGGGCGGAGACGCGCCGTCCGGTGTATGGCATTAGCCGCAACGACGAAATTGAGGACGTCGAGATGCCGGGCGATCAGGTGTTCTCGGTGCAATGCTCGGGGGCGGCGGCAGCCGAGCGAGCGCAAATCGAATCTCTCTACAAGGCGCTGACCGAAGCCAAGCAAAAATCGGGAGAAAAAGTTTCCGGCGACTTTGATTCTTTTGCGGCGTTCGTCGAGAAAAAGACCAGCGAGATTCGCACGGAGCAAGGCTGCGATACGGTGGTGTACTCGGTCGAGATGCAGGACGGCCGGGCGAAGCTGAAGGCGAAGGCGAAAAGCTAGAGGCAGTTCTCAGTTCTCAGTTCTCAGTTCTCAGTTCTCAGTTCTCAGTTCTCAGTTCTCAGTTCTCAGTTCTCAGTTCTCAGTTTCCTGTGATCCGCGTCGCTGGGTTTGGTTGCCTCTTCCTGCCTGTTTTCTTCAAATTGGGCGGGTGGCTTGATTTTGAGACTGAGAACTGACAACCGGGAACGGAGAACTCCTTCCTGAACTGCTAGAATTCCCCTTCACTTCGAGGGGCTCATGTCGAAAATCCAGCGTGCCATTCTTAGTGTCACCGACAAGTCCGGATTGGTAGAGTTTGCACGCAAACTTGCGGGGTTGGGCGTGGAACTGGTTTCGACTGGAGGCACGGCCAAGCTGCTGCGCGATTCCGGCGTTGCCGTGAAGGACATTTCCGAACTGACGGGATTTCCTGAAATGCTGGATGGGCGCGTCAAGACGCTGCATCCGAAGGTGCACGGCGGGATCTTGCATCGGCGGGATGACAAGGACCATCTTGCGGCGGTTGCCGAGCATGGCATCCCGGCCATTGATATGGTGGTCGTCAACCTGTATGCCTTCGAAAAGACCGCGGCCAAGCCGGGCGTGCACTTCGACGAGTTGATTGAAAACATCGATATCGGCGGGCCTTCGATGATCCGCTCGGCGGCGAAGAATTTTCAAGACGTTGCGGTCGTGACCTCGCCCGCCGATTACGACGCGATTGCGGAGGAGATGGCGGCCTCGGGCGGCGCGCTATCGTTGTCCATGGAAACGAAGTGGCGGCTGGCGCAGAGGGCGTTTGCGACGACCGCAGCTTACGATTCGGCTATCGCTTCGACTTTGGAGCGGGTGGGCGGCGACTTTGCGTTGCATACGGCCGAAGGCTTTCCCCAGAATCTGCGGCTGGCGTTTCAGAAGGTGATGGATCTGCGCTATGGCGAAAATCCGCATCAGAAGGCCGCGATGTATGCGGACGGTTCGGGCGCGGGCGTGGCGAACGCGCGCCAGGTGCAGGGCAAAGAGCTCTCCTATAACAATATTGTCGACCTGCAAGCGGCGTGGGACCTGGCGCAGGAGTTTGATGAGCCGGTCTGCGCCATTATCAAACACACCAATCCCTGCGGGACGGCTACCGGCAAGACGCTGGCCGAGGCTTACGTGCGGGCTTTGGAATGCGATCCGGTGTCGGCGTTTGGCGGGGTGATTGGGGTGAACCGCACGGTGGACGCGGCGGCTGCCGGCGAAATGGCTAAGCTGTTTCTGGAGGTCATCGCCGCTCCCGCATTCGACGAGGGCGCGAAAGCGGCGTTTGGCTCGAAGAAGAATCTGCGGCTGGTCGAAGTTCCTGCCGGCCAACAGAACTGGGTTCTGAAAAACATTTCTGGAGGCATGCTGGTGCAGGATGCCGATCTGCACAAGCTGGCGGAGGCCGATCTGAAAGTTGTTACCAGGCGTCCGCCCACACCGGAGGAAAAGAGCGCGCTGCTGTTCGCGTGGAAGGTTTGCAAGCACGTGAAGTCGAACGCCATTGTCTATGCACGCGATGGGCAAACGGTGGGGGTTGGCGCAGGACAGATGAGCCGCGTCGATTCTTGCAAGCTGGGCGCCATGAAGGCACAGTTGCCGCTAAAGGGTACGGTGGCCGCCTCCGATGCCTTTTTCCCCTTTCCGGATGGCGTTGAGGAAATCGCCAAGGCGGGAGCTACGGCCATTATCCAGCCCGGAGGGTCGGTGCGCGACCAGGAGGTCATCGAGGCGGCCGACCGGCTTGGCTTGGCCATGATCTTTACCGGAGTGCGGCATTTTCGGCATTAGTCTTTACTCTTTTTGACATTCGCCGCCCATAAGCCCCTGTACTATGGCTTTGGCGCCAACCTGCGCTTTCTCCCCAACGAAAGGCCTGCCAAATGTAGAATAAGGAAATCCGGGTGACTGCGGACCAGCATCCAATCAGTCAGAATCAACGAGTGTGTGGGCTGCAATTTGCAGGTGCAGGATTTTTCATGAAAAGATTGTTGTGGATCGTCAGTTTCGCTCTTACAGGGTCTTTTTTGCTGGCCCAAAACCAGCCCGCTCACGCCGTGGACTCCACGGCTGGCGCTGGCTCCCAGTCCGCCGCCAAGGGCAAGACTCCCGACCGCGCCGCCGCCTACTACCACTTTGCCCTCGCGCACATGTACGAGGAGCAAGTGGCCACATACGGCCGCAGCGAGTTGGCGAACAAGGCGATTGAGGAATATCGCGCGGCGATTGACGCCGACCCGACCTCTGCCTACCTGACCTCCGGCCTCGCCGAGCTCTATGCCAAGACCGGCCGCATTCGCGACGCCGTGGTCGAAGCGCAGGAGATCATCAAGAAAAATCCCAACAATCTGGAAGCCCGGCGACTGCTGGGAAGGATCTATCTGCGCTCGCTGGGCGACATGCAGGCGGGCAGCGGTTCGGAAAGCGTTCTGAAACTGGCGATCGAGCAGTATGAACAGATCGTCCGCCTGCAACCCGACAGCATGGAGGACCACCTGCTTCTGGGGCGGCTGTACCGGCTGAACAACGATCTGCAAAAAGCGGAGAGCGAATTCAAGACCGCGGTGAAGCTGCAGCCGGATTCGGAAGAAGCCGTCACCACCCTGGCCTATCTGTACAACGAACTGGGTGACACGGCTCGCGCCGCCCAGGTGCTCAGTTCGGTGCCGAACCCGGAACGCTCAGCCAAGCTCTACTCGGCGCTCGGTTATACCTACGAGCAGCAGAAGAAATACAAGGAAGCCATCGAGGCGTACCGGCACGCGATTGAGATGGACCGCGACAATCTGGACGCCATCCGCGGACTGGCGCAGAACCTGCTGAATGATGGCCAAGCCGATGCCGCGCTCGAACAATACAAAGTGATCGCGGACGCGAATCCGGAAGATGCGCAGACCTATGTTCGCATCGCGGAAATCTACCGCAAGCAGGGCAAGTACGATCTCGCGCTTGAGGATCTGAAAAAAGCCGAGACCATGGTGCAGGATTCGGTCGAAGTTCCGTACAACATTGCCGCTATCTACCAGGCGCAGGGCCGTTACGACGAAGCCATTCCGATCATGAAAGACCTGCTGAAGAAATCGGAAAAACCCGAAGGCAAGTACTCGGCTGGCGAGAAAAGCAATCGGGCGGTGTTCCTGGAACGGCTGGGTGCGATTTATCGCGACCAGGGGAACAACCAGGCGGCCAATGAGATTTTCCGCGAGATCATCGCCTTGGGCGGGGATGACAATATTGAGCGCGGGTATCAGGAAATCATCGACACCTGGCGCGAAGCCAAAGAGTGGCAGAAGGCTCTTGATACCGCCAAAGAAGCGGTTCAGAAGTTGCCGAGCACCCAACTGAAAATGGTGCTGGCGGCGCAACAGGCCGATCTGGGCGATGCCGACAAGGCCCTTAAAGACGTCCGTGGGATGTTGAAGGGCGACGCCAACTCCGATGACCGCGAGATTTACATCACACTGGCGCAGATGAACACACGGCTGCGCCGCTTCAGCGATTCCGAGCAGGCGCTGGACAAGGCCGAGCAGCTATCGAAGAAGTCGGAAGACAGGGAATATGTGTGGTTTCTCCGTGGGGCGAATTTTGAGCGTGCGAAGCGTTACGCCGAAGCGGAAGAGCAGTTCAAGAAGGTGCTGGCGAGCGATCCGGAGCATGCCTCAGCGCTGAATTACCTGGGCTACATGCTGGCTGACCAGAACATGAAGCTGGACGAAGCGCTGGGATATATCAAGCGAGCCGTGGATCTCGATCCCACCAACGGCGCCTATCTCGATTCGCTGGGCTGGGCGTATTTCCGTCTGGGGAAATATGAATTGGCGGAAGATAACCTGCTGAAGGCTACGCAGAAAATCAATACCGATCCCACGGTCCACGACCACCTGGGCGATCTGTACCAGAAAACCGGACGGCTCAAACTGGCCGCGACCAACTGGGAGCGCGCGCTTACCGAGTGGAACCGCGCCATTGCCGTGGAAGTGGATCCGGCAGACCAGGCTCGGGTGCAGAAGAAGCTTGACTCCGCGAAGATGAAGCTGGCCAAAGAAGAGGGCTCGAAGCAATAGGAGCTATAAACACAGGGTTTGACGGGGGCAAAGCCCCGTTCCCCACGACTATGTCATTACTCCGCAAGATTTTACTGAGCGTCCTGGTTCTCTTTTTGCTGGCTGCGGGTTTTGTGGTCTGGAAGAGTATCCTGCCGAAACCGCAGTCGTCATTCGTCAGCCTGCAACCTGCTCCGGACTTTACCTTGAACGACCAGGATGGCAGGCCTTTCACGCTCTCCAGCCTGCGCGGGTCCCGCGTGGTGCTTGTGTTCTATCGGGGCTACTGGTGAGCCATCTGTATGAGCCAACTGCGCGAGTTCGCGCAGCATGCCGGTGAATTCGAACAAGCAAAAGCGCGCCTGGTAGCGATTAGCGTCGACGACCAGGAACACGCACACCTGGCTTGGGACAAAAAGGCCGACCATCAGTTCACCATCCTCAGCGATCCCGGGGCGCGCGTAATTCGGCAGTACGGACTGCTCCATCCGCAGGGCTACGCCGGGGACACGGATATCGCTATCCGCACGACGTATGTGATCGACGAAAAAGGGCGCGAGCGCTGGCGCAAGGTTTCCGGTACCGCTTTCGAGGTTCCGAAGGCTGTGGAAGTGCTGCAAGAGTTGCGCGAGATGCAGTAGCTTTAATTTGGCCTGGGCTCCATAACCCAGGTCCATCACTTCAAAAATCAACAGTGCTAGACTTTGTTCATGCTGGCCGACTATGCGGTCCGCGTGGACGAGTCCCGCGGACGGCGCCATCCCGAGCCGCCGCATCCCTACCGTAACGATTTTCAACGCGACCGCGATCGCGTCGTCCACTCGCGCGCCTTTCGCCGCCTGGAGGCGAAGACGCAGGTTTTCACTCGCCGTTACTCGGACCACTTCCGCAATCGGCTGACGCACACGATTGAGGTCGCGCAGATTTCGCGCACCATCGCCGCGCAGCTTGGACTGAACACCGACCTGGTGGAAGCGCTGGCCCTGGTGCACGACCTTGGCCACCCTCCCTTTGGGCACTCCGGTGAGAAAGCGCTTGACACCGCCATGCGCCTGCACGGGTTGTCGTTCGATCACAACCTGCATGCGCTGCGCATCGTCGAGGACTTCGAACTCCGCTACGCGGCGTTTCGCGGGCTGAATCTGACTTTTGAAGTTCGTGAAGGGATCATCAAGCACTCGCACGACTACTCCGCTCAAGAACATCCTCAACTTGCGGAGTATCTGCTTGATCTGCGCCCTCCGCTCGAAGCGCAACTTATCGACTTGACCGACGAAATTGCCTACAACACGGCCGACCTGGACGATGGCTATGAGGCGCGGTTGCTTGCGGTCGAGCAGATTGCGGATAGCGTGGATCTATTCAAACGCCATTACAGCGAAGCAAAGGGCCGTTATCCGAATGCCGCCGAGAAGCTGGTTTTCAACGAGGCGTTGAAAAGCATTTTTGACGCGTTCGTCGGGGACCTTATTACGAACACGGCGCAGCGTGTGAAGGCGGCAGGCGTGCATTCGCTGGAAGATGTCCGCCGCCACAGCGGACGACTCGCCGCCTTCAGCCCGGCGGTCGAAGAAGGGCGCCGGCGGCTGAAAGACTTTCTCTACGAAAATCTGTATTACAGCCCGGCTCTGGCGTCGGAGAAAGAAGATGCCGAGCGCATCACCGGAGAGCTCTTCGCCCACTGGATGGAAGAGCCCGACGACCTGCCGCGTAACTACCGCGAAAAAGCCGCCCAGGAGCCGCTGCCGCGCGTCATCTGCGATTACATCGCGGGGATGACCGACCCGTTTATCTACCAGCAGTACGAGAAATATTGCGGGAGCCAGTGAGCGTCCGACCTTCCCTGTCAGGCATTAATTTGATTGGTCATCCCAAGCGAAGTGGGTGATCTTTCTTGCGGCCGACTATAAATCCTTCGCTCGGCTCGGGACCGGCGCCGCTCGCGATTACCTTGGTTGCCCCACCTTCCGCCTCTTTTGGCGCGCCGTCGCTTAGTGGACAATGTTGCACAGGATGAACCGCGCCGCCGTCAAACTCGGGGTATCGATGATCTGTGTGTTGGTTCTGCCGCTGGCGTTCGGCGGACTGTTCACGATTGCGCAGGGGATCTACCTCGCACTCACCGGACCCGGAAATTCGCACTTCTGGCTGGTGCTCCTCAAAGGTTTTCTCTTGAGCGGAGTCGGCTTCGGATTCATGTTTGCCGCGCTCTTTGGCCTGAAGCGAGTCCAGCGTGAGCAGCGGCTCGAAGTCGAACATCCCACCGAGCCCTGGCTCTGGCGCGAAGATTGGGCGCAGGGCCGGGTCAACGGCAAAATCCGCATCGACGCGATCGCTGCCTGGTTGTTCGCGATTGTTTGGAACCTGGTTTCGATACCTGTGGTTTTTCTGGTGCTGCCACAAGCGGCCAAACACAAAGGACCGGGTGTCTATGTCGCGCTGATCTTTCCGATCATGGGCGTGATTCCGATCGTCCGCGCCATTCGGCAGACCGTCGCGCATTTCAATTTCGACGGGACATATTTCGAGATGTCGTCCGTGCCCGGCGTCATCGGGCGTGAACTGAAAGGCCAGATCCAGGCGAGGTTCCCTCATTCTCCCGATCATGGCATTCACTTGCGGCTGTCGTGTGTGTACCGGGTACCGGTCACCCCCGGCACCTCACAAGGATCGGGGGAGCGCATTTTGTGGCGCGATGAGGCGGACGTTTCTTCAGCGCAGTTGTATCCGGGCCCCGCCGGGACCGCGATTCCGGTCGCGTTCCGCATTCCCCTGGACGCTCAGCCTACCGAAAAACGCAATGGACGTTATGAATTCGTGTGGGTGCTCGAAGCGCTCGCCGATGTTCCCGGCGTCGACTACCACCAAGTCTTCGAGGTTCCGGTCTTTCGCACCCAGCAGACTCCAGCGAACAGTGAGCTGGAAGATACTTCGGCGCCGGTACCAGCGCCAGCGGTGCGTCCCGCCGCCCTCACAGTAAGAGTTCGTCAAAATCCGGAAGGCACGGAGTATTACTTCCCGGCCGCCCGCAACAAGAATCTCGCCGCGTTCATGACGGTGATTTTGCTGATTTTCGGCTCGTCTAGTCTCTTCTTAATCCACACCTTTCCGATGCACGGCGCGGGGATTCTGATTGTCATGGGGTTCGGTTCCGCATGCCTTGCCCTGGGGTTCGGTCTTGCCTCCCTGCTTCTACTCTACTTCACCATCCAATTGTGGTTCGGGACCACGCGGGTTGTGATGGGCGCGCGCGGTCTCACTCTCCAGTCGGGAGTGTTGGGCGGCGGCAAGGTGCAGCAAGTTTCCTTCAGTGAAGTCGCGTCGATTAGCGACCGGATCATGACGCAGCGGGGTGGAAGCACGGGCACTCCTTACTACGATATCCAGCTTACGTTGGGGAACGGGAAGAAGCTCACGCTGGGGCGCTCTTTGCGGAACAAGCGTGAGGCCGAGTGGCTGGTGGAAGAAATGCGGCGGCTCGGGGGTTTGCAGGCCAAGCAGAGCATGGCGGAGCAAGGCGGAGTCAGTAGCAGCACTCACTTTGAGATGGAGCTCGAGTTGCGCGACCGGAAGAAAGTGACGACGACAGATTCCTCACGCGGCTGAACTATCTCCCGTACGTGATCCGATAAATCACCCCGCCTGCATCGTCGCTCAAATACATGGCCCCGTCCCCGCCAAAGACAATCCCAACCGGACGGCCCATCCATCGCCCTTTCTTCGTTTCGCCCGGCGCCAGCCAGCCGGTGATGAAATCTTGCGCGCCGCCTTGCGGCTGGCCTTTTTCGTCGAGCTTCACGCGGACAACTTTGTAGCCGGTCGGAGCGCTGCGATTCCACGATCCGTGAAATGCGACGAAGATATTGTTCCGGTACTCGGAAGGGAACTCCGATCCTTCATGAAAAGCGAGTCCCAGCGGGGCGGAGTGCGCCTGCATCTGCACCTTGGGCTCAAGCACATTCTGGCAGCGGTTGTCCCCAGGCTTGGTGAAGGCCGAGTCGGGCACGCGGTCGCCGTAACAATAGGGCCAGCCTGCATCGCCCCCATCTTTCCCGAGATCGTAGATTGTCTCCGGCGGCAGATCATCTCCCAGCATGTCGCGGCCGTTAACCGTGGCCCAGACGCTATCCGTCTTCGGATTCACCGCCAGGCCCACGGCATTGCGCAGGCCTTTGGCGAAGATCTTCTGGCCGCTGCCGTCGGGATTGAATTCCAGGACTGCCGCTCGCCGCGGATCTTTTTCGACACAGACGTTGCAACTCGATCCGGCCGAAATGTACATTTTGCCGCCGTGAAACAGGAGGGTGCGGGTCGAATGCCCGCCACCATCCGGCAGATCGGCGAGGCGTTTCGGGTTCGATGCGCGCAGCTTTGCCTCGTCCCAATCGTAGCGGCGAAGCTTGTCGTTCTCGGCGACGTAGAGTTTTCCTTCGTAAAACGCGAGCCCGTGCGGTTCGCTGAGACCGCTGAGAACGGTCACCTCACGCTCGGCTTTGCCCGTGTGTTTCGGATCGGGAAGCGCTACCACCTTGCCCTCGCCCGATTCGCTGACCAGCAGGACGCCGCCAGGGCTGAAGACCATCATGCGCGCGCCATCCACGTCTGTGGCGAAAACCGAGATATGGAATCCCGGCGGCGCTTTCAATTGCGCGAGATCGAAACGAGTTTTCTCGGCCTGAGTAAAATCGGGGTGAACCCGGAATGCCAGAACCAGAAGTGGCAACAGAAAAGGAAGCCGCGGAACCCAGAGTCGTGGGATATTCAATCGTCGCATATCCTAGATAAGATGAGCCTAGAGTCGGCTCCGATCATTTTTTGAATAGGTTGCGGAAACGACCCATGCACGCAGTTTTTATATCGGTTCCCGCCAAAATTACCGTGAGGCGCAGTACGGTAGAGGGCAACGATGCAGTACAATATATATGAAAATAAAGCACTTGTATCCCTTGTCAGGGTTTGGGGCATTTGGCACCCAAACTGTTACAGAAGGAGCAGGGCCGTGAGTTCGGCCTGCTTCTTTACGTAAGCTTTTAAGGCAACCCTCGTGCTGTCTTTTGCCTCGGAACTTTATGCAAATTTTGTGATGGAAACGACGCACTCAGAATGGCGCCGGAAGGCGCCCGGAGTGGCTCCCCCACTCTCCCAATTTTGGAGGAAATTAAAAATGAAAAACCGCACCATCTTCGCTCTCTTGCTGGCCGTGATACTGGCCGTGCCAGTGTTCGCGCAGGACAATTCCACCCCCCAGACTCAACCGCCGTCCACCCAGACTTCGTCGGATCAACCCGCGGCTCAGCCGGCCAGCAAGGCCGACAGCGCTACCGGCAAAGATCCCCTACAGCCGAACACTCGCGAAGGTTTCTGGGGTCGAGTGAATCCGTTCGCGCGCAAGAAATACGTGGCGCGGCAGACGCAGCCGATCCGCGACCGGGTCAACGAACTCGATGAGCTGACGGCGTCCAACAGCAAGGCGATCAAGGATACCGATACGCGCGCGCAGCAGGGAATCCTGCTCGCTTCGGCCAAGGCTAACGAAGCCGATCAGCATGCCATCGAAGCGGGCAACAAGGCGCAAGCCGCGCAGCAGACCGCGCAACAAGCCCACACCCGCCTGAACACGGTCGAGCAGGTGGTTACCAACATCGATCAGTACCAGCCGACGACGCAAACAGAGATCCTGTTTAAGTCGGGACAGACGGTGTTGAGCCAGAACGCCAAGAATGCTCTCGATGAAATGGCCACTCCGCTGAAGGATCAGCGTGGCTATGTCGTCGAAGTGCAGGGCTTCTCTTCGGGTCACGGACAGGTGGCGATCGCCAACTCGCAGAAGATGGCGGAGTCGGTTGTCCGCTATTTGGCGCTGAACCACGACATTCCGATCTACCGGATTTACCTTGTCGGCATGGGCAACGCGCCGGTTCCAACTGCGGCCGGTGCGGACGAAGCCAAGCCGAAGAAGCGCATCACCGGCGGACGCGTTGAAGTCAGCCTGCTGAAGAACAATCTGGAGCAGCTTGCTTCGACGGGCACGACGCCGACTCAGGACCAGCAGCAGAAGTAAGAGTACCCTCCCTGTGGAAAGGCCTCCCGTGAGAACGGGAGGCTTTTTTGTTCTTGGAAATCGTTTTGCCTTCGGGCGGGCTGGCTAGGTTCGAGTCGTGACGAAGGCCTTCGTGATGGCGGCCACCGACGGCGTCCCTGCCTGCCGCATGATGGTTTCCAGTTCACGCCGCATGATGGTGAGTACCGCTGCGACTCCTGGTTCCCCAAAAGCCGCCAATCCCCATGCGTATGGCCGTCCAATCCCCACTGCGGTCGCACCGAGCGCCAAAGCCTTGAATACGTCCGTGCCCCGGCGGATGCCTCCATCGATCAGCACGGGAACTCTTCCTTTCACTGCATCCACGACCTCGGGCAGGCACTCGATCGTCGAGCGCAGAGATTCCTCCGCTCGCCCACCGTGGTTGGAAACCACGATTCCATCGGCTCCGTGCCGAACGGCCAGATGCGCATCCTCACGCGTGACGATGCCCTTGACGATCAACTTCATGCTCGTGTTGTCTTTCAATCGCTTGACAAAATCCCACGTCAGGCTGGGAACATACAAGGCCCGCGCTTTTGACAGATCGAGTCCATCGAGCATGGGCTTGGTGCGCGCATACCCGCCGAATCCGCTTTCATGACAGGCCGAGCAGTCCCGGTCATCCACGAGCCGCGCGCGGGAGATTGTTTCCCGGTTGCTGTCATTGTGGAGATCGACGGTAAACACCAGCACCGGGCTCCCGGCAGCCTCCGCCCTCTTGATAATCGCCCGCGTCACGTTCCAGTCATAGGTTGGATAAAGCTGTTGCCACACCGGCGCTCCCCGCGCCGCTGTTACTTCTTCGACCGATGTACTGGCGACGGTCGATAGTATTTGAAGATGATGCCGGCTTCGTGCCGCTCTTGCCGCCGCCACTTCTCCATCGGGATGAAATGCCTTCATCGCGCTCACCGGGCAGAGGAAGATTGGCGTCTCCCAGTTCGTTCCGAAGAGCTGAACTGAGGTGTCCAGTTTGCTGACGTCGACCAGCCTTCGCGACCGGATTTCCAGATGGCTGTAAGCCTCGTGGTTGATCCGCACGGTGGAATCGTCGTCGACCCCGGTGGCCAGATAGGCGAAGTGCGCCGGCGGGAGCGCCTTGCGCGCGACCGCTTCAAACTCCATTACATCCAGCGCCTGCTCTGCACTCGCGATCAGGTCGGCAGCGGGTGCGGGAGTGTCCGCTGTCGCCAGTATCTTGCCGCCACGCATCGCGCGCCCGAAGACATTCCAGCCGGAAGCCTTGAGCAATGCCGGACTGGCCAGGGTCGGGCTGAGCGCAAGATACCGCAGGAACTTCCTCCGGCTGACCGACACACGCGATGACAAGCGCATAATTCTCCTGCTGAGCAGTGCGTTGAGGTCCGGGTCAGCCCAAGCGGTTCCCGGATGAGGCATGAATTCTGTACTATCGGGCAACTCAGAGTCAACCGCGCCTCGTGCTATGCTTCCAACCCATCATGGAAACTCTGTTCTACGTCCGCACGCCTTCGCCCGTCGGTGCACTCTTCCTCGCCGCCTCCACTCAGGGCCTGGTACGGCTCGAATTCGAAGGTCGCGTTCAGAAGTTGAGTCCTGGCACGATTCAATTGCAGGAGTCCGAGGCCGCGCTCGCATCCTATTTGCACGAACTCAACGAATACTTCGCGGGTGGTCGACGCGAGTTCTCGTTCCCGCTCGATCTCCGCGGAACCGAGTTTCAACTCGCGTGCTGGCGCGCTCTCCTGGCAATTCCCTGCGGCGAGACCCGCAGCTACCGCGACATCGCTCAAGCCATTGGCCACCCTCATGCCTACCGTGCGGTCGGCATGTCAAACAATCGGAATCCGGTCGCCATCGTCGTGCCTTGCCACCGGGTGATCGCATCGAGCGGCTCGCTCTGCGGTTACGGCGGCGGCCTCGACATCAAACGCAAATTGCTTGAGCTTGAGCAAGCCGGGCTGCAATCGGCCGAGGGTGTTTCTTGCCTTCCGTTCGGAGTCAGCGCATAATCACTTCCACCGGTGGGGATTTGCATGCTGCCGCGTATCGAGTACACCGTTACGGTCCCGGTTCCGGTTGACGCGGCGTTCAAGGCTTTTCAGGATCTCGAACGCCTGCTTCATCGTGGAATTTACGACGAAGCCGCGTGGATCGAGGGCGCACCCTGGGAAGTTGCCAGCCGTTTGCGGTATGTCGTGACGAAGCCAGTCCAATGCACTATTTCCGCCGTGGTGAGCTCCATCAGTCCGCCCCGCGCGATTAGCCTGCTGAACCACGCTTTGGGCGTTACCGCCGAGCAGAACGTCTCCTTTGGTCCCGATCTCAAGGGCGGCACGCGCGTCCGCATGACCGCGGACCTGATCGGAACGTCATCCGAGTTGTCCGAAAGCGCTCTCCACGAAGCGATCACTTTTGTCGTAAAGGACGCGCTCGATACCATGGCCGCTCTCTGCCAGCGGCATACCTCGTCTGCTGCCGGGCAGAGGGCATCTGATCTCCCTTAGAGTTGCGGCTTGCCACGTCTTCCGCCGCGTCCAGGGGAGACGGGGCAAGCCCGGTCTCTACTGGTGGGGCAGCCGGACGACTGTGACGACGTTGGCCGTGATTCCTGTACACTTGCCGCCATCGTGAACGCCCCCGGCTCATCCACGGCTTCCACCATCCGCAAGGCCAGCTTTTTCTACTTCGTATTCGTGACGTTTTCCTACACCACTGGAGGCCCCTTCGGACTCGAGGGAATGATCAGCACCAGTGGTCCGGGCATGAGCTTGCTCTATCTCGTGATTATTCCGTTCTTCTTGTGCATCCCGGTCTCGCTCGTTACCGCCGAACTCACTACCGCCATGCCTGTCGAAGGCGGCTTCTATCGCTGGAGTCGCGCTGCCTTCGGAGATTTCTGGGGATTCCTCGCCGGATTCTGGAACTGGCTCGCCTCATTCCTTCTCGGCGGATCCTACGCCGTGCTCTTCACCGACTATCTGACTTTCTATTTTCCCGGAATCATCGGCTGGAAGCACTGGCTGGTTTCTTTCGCGCTCGTCGCTTTCGTCACCTGGGTCAATATTCTTGGCATTCAAATGGTCGGCAAAGCGGCCACGATTTTCGAATTATTCATGTTTATTCCCGTGATCGCCATGGTCGTGCTCGGCCTCGCCAAGTGGCATCACAGCCCGTTTGTTCCCCTGGTCCCGCCGCATCAGCCTTTTTCCAAAGCATTCGGAGTGGGCCTTGCGCTGGCCATTTGGGGTTATGCCGGATACGAGCAACTCTCGAGTGTGGCCGGGGATGTTGAGAACCCGCAGCGTACCTATCCGCGAGCGCTCGCCCTGGTCATTCCACTTTCCGTCGCGACGTACTTTCTGCCGGTGCTCGCCGGGCTGGCTGCGCTTGGAAACTGGCAACAATGGAGCGAAGGATACTTCCCCACCGCCGCCCTGCTCATCGGTGGCCCCTGGCTCGGCCATCTGATGACGATCGCCGCCATGTCGAGCACGGTCGCGTTGCTCAACAGCACAATGCTCACCGCTACTCCCATCCCTTTCGCGCTCGCCGAGGACGGATATCTGCCGCCATTCCTCGCGCGCCGGCATTCGCGCTATGGCACGCCCTGGATCGCGATCCTGATCTCCGCCGCCATCTATTCGTTGCTGGCGCCGCTCTCGGTCGGCGAATTGATCAGCATTTATGGCTGGCTGCGCGGCGCCACCACCGTGATGACCGTGCTTTCCTCATGGGGACTGCGCCGTAAACAGCCCAATCTGCCGCGAGCCTTCCGCATTCCTGGCGGCAACCTCGGGCTGATCTATGTGATCGCCATGCCGCTGGCGATGACCTGTGTCGCCCTAGCCAACAGCCTTAAGATCGCGATGCGCTGGGGCCCGTGTCTCCTTCTCGCGGGTCCAGTTGTTTACTTTGTGGTGAAATGGTTTGCTAGGCGCGCCGCGCAGGAGGCGCGTTAGGTTCGAG
>Ga0075015_100000173_pt1 | contig 19593 bp, 11 predicted proteins | sample AleBraG_ABR_2013_FD_71476 | JGI IMG/M metagenome (GOLD analysis project Ga0075015, IMG submission 71476) | Freshwater sediment microbial communities in response to fracking from Pennsylvania, USA - Alex Branch Run_MetaG_ABR_2013 | ecosystem: Environmental > Aquatic > Freshwater > Creek >...
CTATCGGCGTGACCTGGAATATAACGCTGTTTCATTACCGCAATCACGGCTCCGATTACGGGCGGGTACTGGCCGGAATTCAGGTGCCCAAACCTGAGCGCCCACAGTTCCTGCTGCATCTGAAGGAGCTTGGGTACCCATACTTCGAGGAGACCGCCAACCCCGCGTACCGCAGCTTTCTGGCAGGCTGAGCCCAGGCGCGAGCGAGCAGTGCCAGTGGCAATGGGCGCCGTCAGATACGCGCTACGGCATGCGGATTGCGCGCGCTACGCGGCGGCGCGCTTTTGCGGCACATTGGCCTGGCAGATGCTGGCGGTGGGTGTGGGCTGGCATGTCTACGCGCTCACCCACGATCCGTTGGCGTTGGGGCTGGCGGGACTGAGCTCCTTCCTGCCCTTCGTCACTTTGGTCCTGGTGGGCGGTCACGTGGCTGACCGCGCGGATCGCCGCCGCATTGTGGTCGTGGCCTATGCCGTGGAGGCGTTGTGCGCGCTCGCTTTGCTGGTCTTGAGCCGCACCGCGCTCCACCATCCCTGGCCGATTTACCTGGTGCTTGGCGTGTTTGGCGCCACCCATGCGTTCTGGGCGCCCGCTACTCAGGCCATGCTGCCGCGATTGGTCCCGCCCGAGCAGTTTCCTGGTGCCGTAGCGCTCAATGCCATGCTCTATCAGATCTCGGCGGTGGGTGGGCCGGTGCTCGGGGGAGTGCTGTACCTGTTCGGCGCGCAGGTGCTGTTTGGCGCGTGCCTGGGGCTGTTCGCACTGACCACCACGCTGATGCTGCTGATTCGCGCGCCCAGCGCCGCGCCGACCCGGCCAGCCGTGGGTAGTGCCCGCCGGTTTCTGGATGGACTGCGATTTGTCGTTCACAACCCGGTGGTGCTGGGCGTCATTTCTCTGGACCTCTTTGCCGTGCTATTCGGTGGCGCAGTGGCGTTGTTGCCGATTTTTGCTAGTGAAGTGCTGCACGTGGGACCGGCCGGCCTGGGGCTGCTGCGCGCGGCGCCTGGAGTGGGCGCGGCGCTGGCGGGCGTCCTGCTCGCGCGCAGGCCTCTGCGCCGACATGCCGGGGCCTGGCTGTTTGGGGGCGTGGCGGTGTTTGGGGCGGGCATGATCGTCTTTGGCTGCTCGCGGAATTTCGCGCTCTCCTGCGCAGCTCTCCTGCTCAGTGGCAGTGGGGACATGGTCAGCGTTTACATTCGGGCCTTCCTGGTACAGGTCAATACGCCCGATGCCATTCGCGGCCGGGTCAGTGCGGTGAACTCGATGTTCATCGGCGCCTCGAACGAGTTGGGCGAGTTCGAGTCCGGTCTGACAGCCAGCTGGTTCGGCTCGGTGCCCTCGGTGGTCATTGGCGGTGTGTTGACTCTGGCCGTGGCGCTGAGCTGGGCACTGATCTTCCCGCCACTGCGTCGCCTGAAGCACTTGCGTTAATGCTGTATATCCGTACAGTACCGTCATGGTACAGGTACTCAAGGGCCGCGGCGCACTGGACAACCCGGAAGGGCGATTCGCCAGGCGAACGGTGGAGGCGGTGGCGGACGGGTGGTACCTGGAGCCGCCGCCGGAGTCCATTGCGACGGAGCTGCGGGCCGACACCGCCCGCACGGTGATTACCCGGAACGATTCACCCGATATCCCTTTTGAGCAATCCATCAACCCCTACCGGGGCTGCGAACACGGTTGCATCTACTGCTACGCACGGCCCGCTCATGCCTACCTGGATCTGTCGCCGGGCATCGATTTCGAAACCAAGATTTTCTACAAGCTGGATGCCGCGCGCCTGCTGCGGCTCGAGCTCTCGCAGCGCGGCTACCACTGTCGGCCGTTGATGCTGGGGGCCAATACCGATCCGTACCAACCGGCTGAGCGGCAATTGCAGGTGACGCGCTCCATCCTGGAAGTACTGCTCGCCACCCGTCACCCGGTGAGCATCATCACCAAAGGCACGCTGGTGCTGCGCGACCTGGATTTGCTGCGCGAACTGGCAGCATTGAATCTCACTCGCGTGTACGTGAGCCTGACAACGCTCGAACCTGAACTCAAGCGGCAGCTCGAGCCGCGCACGGCGGCGCCGCAGGCCCGCTTGCGGGTCATCCACGAGTTGGCCGCCGCCGGGGTGCCGGTGGGCGTCATGACTGCACCGATCATTCCGGCCATCAATGATGCGGAGCTCGAGGACCTGCTGGCGGCGGCCGCCGCGGCCGGCGCCTCTCGCGCCAACTACGTGCTGCTGCGCCTGCCCTACGAGGTGGCCGATTTATTTCGCGCCTGGCTGGCTCAGCACTATCCGGAGCGCGCGGCACACGTCATGTCGTTGGTGAATCAAGCGCGCGCGGGGCGCGACAATGACCCGCGCTTTGGATCGCGCATGCGCGGTACCGGCGCCTGGGCCGACCTGCTGCGCGCCCGCTTTGCGCTGGCGTGCCGGCGTCTGCACCTGAGTGCGGAGCGCTCCAGTGCGCTGGCCACCGACCAGTTTCTCAAACCTCGCGGCGGCGGTCAGCTTGAATTTGCCCTGTGAGCATGGGCTCGGGTTAAGCTGCCGGCAATGCAGATCGAGACCCATCACATCGCACTGGTGGCGGGCGCCAACGGCCTGGTCGGCTCGGCCTTGGTGCGTGCCTTGGTGGCCGAAGGCGATTACTCGCGCGTGATTGCCCTCACGCGCCGGCCGTTGACGTTTGAGTCGCCGCGCCTCGCCAATCGGATTTTGCGATTTGCCGCGCTGGAGACTGAAATGCGCGGTCTGGTCTGCACCGACGCCTATTGCTGTCTGGGGACCACTCTCAAGGAGGCCGGCTCCGCGCCAGCTTTTCGCCAGGTGGATTACGAGTTGGTATTGAGCTTCGCCCGCGGCGCTCAGGCGGCCGGTGCGCAGAGTCTGTGCGTGGTGTCAGCGGTGGCGGCGGATTGTGCTGCAAGAAACTTTTACCTGCGCGTTAAGGGCGAGACCGAAGTGGCGCTCGAGGCGCTGCGCTTTCGCTCGCTCCATATCATGCAGCCGGGTCTCCTGCTGGGTTCGCGCCCGCAGCGGCGGGTGCTCGAAGCGGTGGCGCGCGGCTGCTGGCCCTTGCTCAATCCACTGCTGCTGGGCCGCTGGCAGCGCTACCGGGCCATTGATGCCCGTACCGTCGCGGCGGCCATGCGCGCCGCCACTTTAAGCGGCCGCGCCGGAACGCAGCGCTATACGTGGGCGGGACTGCAGAGTCTGGGGCGCAGCGGAAAAGTGCCGACGCGAATGTGACGGGCGTCGCACTTGTAGGTGCAATAAGTCCGCAAGCGTGATCTGGCGCGCATAGGCGCAGGACCGGCATTCGTTAAATTGGCTGAAGTTTTCCTTGGCCATGCCGATCATGCCGTTGACCGATTCTGCTGTTGGATTTTCCATGCGTCGCCGAGTGCTGCTGGCCCTGGCGTTCGTAGCGTTGGCACTGCTCCTGATGGCTTACTTCACGACGGTGCGTTCCGTCAGTGATGCCAATGAGCGGCGCGCGCAGGCGAGCGCCCGGAGTCTGAGTCACAGCTATGCGCGCGAATTGCGCAGCCGCCTGCTGGCGGCCGAGTCCATCACGCGGGTGGCGGTCGGCGGGGATGCCGGTGTGGCCGGCCATGTGCTGCGCCAACGCTTAGCGCACTCGGACGCCATCGCCGGACTCATGATCGCCGATGTGACCTTTGACAATCTGCCGGTGAGCCTGAGCGCCGGTGATCGATTGGGACTGAGCACGGGGCAAACGCTGTTGCGCCGCGGATCGCGTGAGGGGCTGCGAGACAACCTGTACATGGTCCGTGCGGTGATAGCCGGCGGCAGCACCTTGGCGCTGTTGGAACTGAATCGCGAGTGGCTGTGGCAGGGTATCGATGATCTGCCCGAGCCTGGGTTCATATTGAGTGTGCTCGATAGCGCGGGTACACGCCTGGTGGTGCGCGGTGACGTACCCGCTGAGCTCCAGGCCATGCTGGTGCGTGAATCGCTCCTGCCAATTAACTCGAAGCAGGACGCCGCACCACGCTCCTGGAGCGTGGCCGGCCAGGAATGGCGCGGTGCCGTCACCACTCTACAACCGGAAGAGGCGCAGCTCGCGTCCGATCAATGGACTGTCGTCGCAGCCTTTCCCGACGCGGCGCTCGCCGATGCACGGGTGGAGCAGGCGCGGGCCATGGCGCCGCTCGCGGCGCTGACGGTGCTATTGGTGGCCGTGCTGGGCTGGTATGTGCCGCGCAAGTGGCAATTGGTACTCGGCTCACTGCGCGCCGCGCTGCGAGACCTGGCCGGCGGTCGCTATCAGCGCGTGAGCGTTGCGCCGGCGGGGGACGAGCCGCACCAATTGGCGCTGGAGTTCAATCGCACCATCGGCACGCTCGAAGAGAAGATGCGGGGCTTGGCCAGTCTCAACGAAATCGATCGCATGTTGCTCGAGTCCGCGGAGCTCGAATCCTGCCTGGATCGCCTGCTCGAGCGCGTGGGCAGCATCACCGGCTGTCATGGGGCAATGCTGGCCCTGTTCGATCGTGATGCCACGGAGTACGCCCGCGCCTATGTTTCCAGCAATGGCGTGCAAGCGCCGATCAAGCGTATCAGTCTGGACGCGCTGCTGCTCTCGCAGCTGTGTCACGAACGTTCGGGCCTGACCATCGCGCGCTTTGAACCGGGCAGGCATAGCCTGCTCGAGCCGCTGCGCGAAGTCGGCGCAGAATTCTTCTGGCTGTGGCCGGTGATGTCGCAGGACACGCTGGTGGCGGCGTTGGCGGTGGGTTACCGCAGCGCTCCGGCCGTGACCGCGGAAGTGGCCGGTTACGGCACGGAATGCGCATCCCGCATCGGCGTGGCGCTCTCCAACAGTGCGCGCGGCGAACAACTGTACCGGCAGGCGCATTTCGATCCGCTGACCTCGCTTCCCAACCGCTTGCTGTTCCGGGATCGGCTATCGCAGGAATTGGTCAGCGCTGCGGAAGGCTTGCAGCGCGGCGCGCTGCTGTATGTGGACCTGGATCATTTCAAGAAGATCAACGATACGGTCGGGCACAGCGCGGGCGATCAGATGCTGCAGATCGTGGCGCAGCGCCTGCGTTCGTGCGTTAAGGACGGCGATACCGTGGCACGGCTGGGAGGCGATGAATTCACCGTCATCCTACGGAGCGTGGGCACGGCCGAGGGCGCGCAGCGCGTGGCCGGACGCATCATCGACGCGCTGCAGCAGGCGGTGAACATCGGTGGCCGCGACTATTATGTGCGTGCCAGCATCGGCATCACGCTGTTTCCGGACGATGGCACGGAACTGGATGAATTGATGCGCAACGCCGACCTGGCCATGTATCGGGCCAAGGAAAATGGCCGTTCGCGAGCCGTATTCTACGATCGCGCCATGCAGTCCATGCCGGCGCTGGCGGCCGAGAGCGGTCTGTACCGGGCCTTGCAGCGGCGTGAATTCTCCCTCTACTACCAGCCGCAATACGCGCTGCACGATGGCAGCTTGTCGGGTCTGGAAGCCCTGCTCCGTTGGCAGCCGCCGCGAGAAGGCATGCGCTTCCCAGGCGAATTCGTGCCGGCTGCAGAGCAAAGCGGATTGATCGTCGACATAGGCGCCTGGGTGCTGGAGGCCGCTTGCGAGCAACTGGCCCAGTGGGGCGCCGAGGGCATCGCACCGCCGCGGCTGGCCTTGAATGTGTCGGTGCAGCAGCTGCGACAAGCCGACTTTCCCAAACTCGTGCGTCGCGCGCTGGAGTGTGCCGGCGTGGCGCCGGAGAGTATCGAATTCGAAGTGACCGAATCGGTGTTCGCTGATGACGAGGCACTGGTTACACTGCGGCGCCTGGCGGCGCTGGGTGTGCGCCTCGCGCTGGACGATTTCGGCACGGGTTATTCCTCGCTGGGGTACCTCCGAGCTCATCCGGTGCAGGCCATCAAGATCGATCGCTCCTTCATCGAGGGCGTGGCGACCAATGTCACGGCGGCCACACTGGCCGAGACCATGATTACGATGGCGCACGCGCTGGGCAAACAGGTGGTGGCCGAAGGCGTCGAGAGCATGGAGCAACTGGAGTTCCTGCGCAGTCGACGCTGCGACTACGCTCAAGGGTTTTACTTTGCGCGGCCCTCTACAGTGGCTGACATAACCAGCCTGTTGCGTGGCCGGCGGGCTGCTGAGCTGCCCAAATTGCGCGCTGCGGGATGAATTTGACAGAACTGTGAGCCATCTCACCGCGCTGTGGCAGTTGTGATGCGTCTCACCTAATTCCCACTTGACCCTGCGCGTCACCATGCCAAACTGCGTCACGTAACAGAGCACGGCAAACCTGTCGCAAGACAGGGACGCAAAGCCTCCGGTCCCTTCGGTAACGAGGGGGGATAGCGGGGTTGCCACCGAGAGGTGACAACTCGCTTTCCCTTCCGCAGGCTCATCGATCCAGCGACGCAGCGGGGAACAGCGAATGCAGCAGGCCACCGGCCCAACCGAAAATCTTGCCGCCTCCAGCGGCAAATCATTGCCACCGACGGGCGAGTCGACGCGGTTTGTCATCAATCTCACGGCTTCCACTACTCCGGTCGGGCTGGTGCAACCCACCCATGCGGGGCTCAAGCGGTTTACCTTTTTTGTATCGCGGCGGCGCGAGGACGGTCGCGAGCGGTTTCGCCTGCACATGGGCTACTTCGACTCACAGGAAGAAGCCGAAAACCTTCTTGATCTGGTACGAGATGTTTACCCGGCCGCCTGGGCCGGCGTGGCGCCCGGCCAGCGACTGCGGTCGCGATCTTTGCATCCGAGCTCGCCCATAACACCTGCGCCGACGCCAGCGCCGACACCGACGATGGTGGCAGCGCCTTCGGCGGCTGTGGTGCTCGTAGCACCCGTAGCACCCGCAGCACCCGCGGCGACCGCAAGCGTTGTCCCGATGCCATTGGTAGCGCCGGCAGCGGCTGCGCCCCCCGCAGCACCACCGGCAGTTGTGAGACCGGCGGCGGTGTCACCGGTGAAATCGTCGCCGGCCCCGGTTGACAGCGCTGCAGCGCGGTCGCTGACCGATATACGCGCGGCGATTGATTCGCTGCGCGACCGGCCGGCAGCTGCCACTGCCACTGCCACTGCTCCTGTTCCTGTTCCTGTCGTTGTGCCCACCGTGAGCGCTCCTCTCCGTGGTGCTCAGGTGCTGCGATTGCTGGAAGGTTCGGGTCGGCTTGCGTCACCGGCGCGAAGAGCCGAGACGATCACGCAGCCTGAGCCGGCGGTGTTCGCCGTACAACTGCTCTGGTCCGTGCAGCCCATCGACATGAGCCAAGTGCCGCAACTCGCAATTTTCAGCGCCTACACCCTCTATGGCGCCGAAGGCAATCGCGACGGGCGTCGCTGGTACGGCTTGCGCCTGGGCTTCTTCACCGACGCGGTGTCGGCCAAACAAGTGGCGCAATATGTGCGCTCCGAGTTCACTTCAGTGTCCGTGGTACCCGTCACGGTACGTGAACGAGAGCGCGCCGCTGCCGCCGCGACGCGGCCCCTGCCGGCGACCACTACCTCCAAGGGGACGGGTCACGATCTCAGTTTCATCGAAGATGTGCCCACCGATACGGCGACGAGTGGCAGTCGGCCGGCGCTGGAGGCGGCCGCTGCGACCAAGGCATCGCCCCCCGGATTGACCGCGCCTGGCCTGTCCAGCATCGCCGCTGGCGCGCGCGGCGCGCCGGGCAAGCGCGCCCGATTGCGCGTCGCTCAGGGGACCAAGCCTGTGGCCAAAAGGCCGCGGCACGATGGCCCGCTATCGCTGGAGGAAACGCTGGAGATTCTGGGTGCGAGCACCCTGGCCCTCGATCAAGGGCGCGGTGAGTTGATCAATGATTCTGCGAGCCGGGATCGAAGTGCGCACTCGGCTCGCAAGCCGCGCGCTTCCCGCTTCGGGCGACTGATGGACCGTCTGGCCGAACGGATCAGCGGCAGCTGATCTACCGGTGGCCGGCGAGCGCGTGCGCTAGGGCTTTCCAAACAATCGCTCGAGCTCGCTGCGGGCGTTGGCGGCGGCCGATGTGGGTGCGCTCCAGGCTCCCGGGCGCGGCCGGAAGTAATCGCAGAAGTTTGCCTGCTCCTTGTGGGTCACTTCTTCGGCAATGGGCTCGCGACAATGCTTGGCCACGCCGGTATCGAACTCTACGCACATGCGGCAGACGTGCAACTCGGCGCGGCACCGTGCGCACTCGTCCCGTCGTGACAGCGGCAGGGTGAGGGCCTCCAGATCGGCGCCGCACTTCCAACAGACCAAGCCGTGCTTCATCTGTCTCTCCAGGTTCGAACCACGCGAACTCAAATACTGCGCGCGCGCAGGAATGGCGCCAACGCGGCCCCAGTATGCGAGCGCGCCCGGCGCGCCGCAATCTGGGCGGGTGCGCCTGCGGCCACGATGCGGCCACCGCGCGCGCCGGACTCCGGCCCCAGGTCAATGATCCAGTCGGCTTGCGCCATCAAGTCCAAATTGTGTTCCACAATAACCACCGTGTGGCCGGCATCCACCAGCCGCTGCAGGACGGCGATGAGCCGTTCGACGTCCGCCATATGCAAGCCCACGGTGGGTTCGTCGAGTACGTAAAGCGTATGCGCCTGCTGGGTGCGAGTGCGGCCCGGGCCGGGGCGGGGCGCGGCCAGGCGTGCCAGCTCGGTGACCAGTTTGATGCGTTGCGCCTCGCCGCCCGAGAGTGTCGAGCTGGGCTGACCGAGTGACAAGTAGCCCAGCCCCACCTCGTCCAGCAGCTGGAGCGGACGCTGCACCCGGGGCTGCGCCTGAAAGAAAACGGCGGCGTCTGCCACGTTCATGGCCAGAACCTGGGCCACTGACAGGCCGCGCCACTGCACTTCCAGAGTCTGCGAGTCGAAGCGCCGCCCACCGCAGCGCTCGCACAGCACCTTGACGTCGGGCAGGAAACTCATCTCAATAGTGCGTTGCCCCTGGCCTTCGCAATCCGTACAGCGACCGCCAACGGTGTTGAACGAAAAGCGGCTGGCATTGTAGCCCCGCATGCGCGCTTCATCGCTGGCCGCGAAAATGCGGCGGATGTCGTCCCAGAAGCCGACGTAGGTGGCCGGACAGGAGCGGGGCGTGCGGCCGATGGGGGTCTGGTCGACCTCGAGCACGCGAGTGATAGCCTCGGCGCCGTGCAGGCGACGCACGCCGCGCAGCGCGGGACGCTGTTCGGTGAGGCTGGCGTGCAGATTGTGATAGAGGATATCGCGCGCCAGTGTGGATTTGCCCGAGCCGGAAACGCCGGTGACGAGCACCAGGCGACCCAGGGGAATACTCACATCGAGGTCGCGCAGATTGTGCAGGCTAACGCCCTCGAGGCGCAGCCTGGCGGTGGCGGCGGTGACCGGCCGACGGGGCAGGCGCGGATGCCGGAGCGGCGCGGCCAGCATGCGACCGGTGATGGAGAGGGGATTGCCCAGCAATTGCGCGGCCGTTCCGGCCGCGATGACCTCGCCGCCGCGCACACCGGCCCCGGGACCGAGGTCGATAATATGATCGGCGCTGCGGATGGTCTCCTCGTCGTGCTCCACGACGATCAAGGTGTTGCGCGCACTGCGCAGGCTCCTCAACGCTTCGAGCAATATCTGATTGTCGCGTGGGTGCAGACCAATGGTGGGCTCATCCAGCACATAGCAAACGCCCTGCAGGTTCGAGCCCAGCTGTGCGGCCAGCCGAATGCGCTGGGCCTCGCCGCCGGAGAGAGTGGGCGCAGCGCGATCCAGGGTCAGGTAGCCCAGTCCGACACGTCCCAGAAATTGCAGGCGCGAGCGGATTTCGGCCAGGGCATCGACGGCAATGGCAACGCCGCGGGCATTGAGTTCAAGGGTTGCGAAGAACTTCACCAGGCCGTCCACGCTCAGGGCGGTCAAATCGCCGATGGAGCGGCTCGATACCAGCAAGTGCGACGCCACGGGATTCAGACGCTGACCCTGACAGGCCGGACAAGGGACGCTCGCTTCGCCCGACTCCAACCACTGCGGCTCTTCGCCACTGTCCTCAGGATCAAAGTCTTTTAAACTCAAGCCGGTGCCATGGCATTGCGGGCACCAGCCCTGCGGCGAATTGAAGGACAGCAAGCGCGGGTCGGGCTCGGCAAAGCCGCGTGTGCAGTTCGGGCAGGCACGGCGACTGGACACGACTTGCAGACGTGCGCGCCGATCCAGAATATGCGCGACACCGTTCCCCAGCTCGAGCGCCCCGCGAAGGGCGTCGCGCAATTGCGTTTCACCGGGAACCGAGATCGCCAGGGTCGCCACGGGCAGTTCGATGCTGTGTTCGACGAAACGCTTGAGCCGCGGAAACGGCTCGGTGGCCACCAGCTGACCATCCACCCGCAATTGGCGCGCCCCGCGGGCCGCAGCCCAGCGGGCCAGATCGGTATAAATGCCCTTGCGCTGCGCCACCAGTGGCGCCAGCAACTGCAGAGTTTGACCACGGTATTTCTGCAGCAGGTGCGCGCAGATCTGCTCCGGGCTTTGCGGGGTGATGGGCAGAGCACAATCCGGGCAGTGCTGCACGCCGAGGCGCACGAACAGCACCCGCAGAAAATGATAGATCTCGGTCTGTGTGGCCACCGTACTCTTCAAGCCGCCGCGACTGGCGCGCTGCTCGATGGCCACCGTGGGCGGGAGACCGGAGAGTTTATCGACGTCGGGTCGCGTCGCCGGCTGCACGAATTGACGTGCGTAGGCGTTGAGCGATTCGAGATAGCGGCGCTGGCCTTCGTGGAACAGAATGTCGAAGGCCAGGGTGGATTTGCCGGAGCCGGATACGCCGGTGATGACGGTGAAGCGCTCGCGTGGAATATCCACGTCAATGTTCTTCAGGTTGTGTTCGCGGGCGCCCCGGACACTGATTTGCGGCGCGTGCGGCAGCGCCGCAGCGAATGCTTTTCGCTTCGGTACCGATAGCGGGGCCGGTGCCGGCTCGGCCACGGCCGTCGGTGGGCGCACCTGGCCGCGCAGCGCCTTACCTGTGTGGGACTGCGGCTGCGCGGCGATGGCCGAAGGTGGGCCGCAAGCCACCAATTGACCGCCCTCGGCGCCACCCTCCGGGCCCAGATCGATGATCCAATCGGCCGCAGCGATGACATCCAGATTGTGCTCGATCACCAGCAATGAGTGGCCGGCGGCCAGTAACAGCGAAAAGGCGCCGAGCAGGCGTGCGATATCTTCGAAGTGCAGACCCGTGGTGGGTTCATCAAAGATCAACAATTTGCCCTCTTGGGCGCCAGCGCTGGTGCGGGTTTTAACTTCGGCCAGGTAGCCGGCCAGCTTCAGGCGCTGCGCCTCGCCTCCCGAGAGGGTCGGCACCGGTTGACCCAGCCGCAGATAATCCAGACCCACATCGGCCAGCGGCTGCAGTCGGGCGCAAACGCGCGGCGACCCAGCGAAGAAATGCAGCGCCTCGGTGACGGTAAAGTTGAGCGTGGTGGCGATGTCGGCGGTGCGAGCATCCGACCCGGTGATGCGCACCTGCAGGGTCTCGCGCCGGTAACGGGTGCCCGCGCACTCTCCACAGCGCAGGTACACATCGGCCAGAAATTGCATCTCAACGTGCTCGAACCCATTGCCGCTGCACATTGGGCAGCGACCGGTGCCGCTATTGAAGCTGAACGTGCCGGCGGTGTAGCGGCGCAGGCGCGCATCGGGGCTGGCCGCGAACAGGGCGCGGATCTCGTCGAATGCCCCGATGTAGCTGACCGGTGTGGAGCGCGTCGTACGGCCGATCGGAGTCTGATCGATCATGACCGCGGCAGCGATATGTTCGGCGCCTCGCAAGGCGCGATGTTCGAGCGGCGCCTCGCCGCTCTTGCCCTTTGACTGTTGCAGGGCCGCATACAGCACGGCTTTGGCCAGCGTCGATTTCCCCGAGCCCGAGACGCCCGTCAGACACACCAACTGGTGGAGCGGGAAGCGCACGTCGATGTTCTTGAGGTTGTGAGCGCGCACGCCGAATAATTCCAAGGCTTGCCCGGACCGGGCCGCTGCACCGAGCGCGGCTCGCAGTGGCGGAAGACTCCGGCGGCCGGCCAGCCAGGCGCCAGTGAGGGAGGCGGGGTCGGCGCTGATCTGCGCGGGGGTCCCGAAACTGACGATGTGGCCGCCCAGTTCGCCGGCTCCCGGCCCCAGATCGAGCAGTTGATCGGCGGCGCGCATGATCTGTGGATCGTGCTCGACTACCAGCAATGAATTGCCGGCGTCACGCAATCGCTCCATGACCGCAATCACGCGACCCATGTCCCGCGCATGCAAGCCGATGGACGGCTCGTCCAGCACGAACAAGGTGTTGACCAGTGAAGTGCCCAGGGCCGTGGTCAGATTGATCCGCTGCACTTCGCCGCCCGACAGCGTGCGCGACTGACGATCGAGCGTCAGGTAACCCAACCCCACGTCACGCAGGTACTGGAGGCGCGTGCGCAGCTCACCGAGGATTAGCTCGGCGGCCTGATCCAGCGGCGCGGGCAGCGTCAATTGCAAGATGAAATCGCGGCACCGCGTGATCGGCAGCGCCACGAGTTCGTCAATACTGAAGCTCGCAGCAGTGCTCGTCTTCGACACGGTCGGCGGTCCCGCCAGGCGCCACAACAGCGCGTCGGGTTTGAGGCGCGCGCCATGGCAGGCCGGGCACAGGGTGTAGCTGCGGTATTTTGAGAGCAGCACGCGAATGTGCATCTTATAGGCGCGGGTTTCCAGCCAGGCGAAGTAGCGCTTGATGCCATACCAGGTCTTCTTGGTCCACGGCCCCTCGCCGTCGATGACCCAGGCGCGGTCGCTCGCCGGCAATTCGCGCCACGGCACGTCCAATGCGATACCGCGGCGACGCGCATGGCGCTCCAGGTCCTGCTGGCACTCTTTGAACGAGGGCGTCTGCCATGGCCGGATCGCACCGCCGGCCAGGGTGCGATTCTCGTCGGGGATAACCAGCGCGTAATCGATGCCAATCACGCGGCCGAAGCCGCGGCATTGCTCGCAGGCGCCGAGTGGGGAATTAAAACTGAAATGGGCCGGCAGGACGTCCTGATAGTGCAAGTCGCACTCGGCGCAGTGCAGGTCGCTGGAGTAGCGCCACGTTGGGCCGGATTCCGGACTCACGGACAGGTACCCGTGCCCGGCGTGCAAGGCCGCCTCCAGCGCTTCGGTCAGGCGCGAGGTGTTATCCGCATCGGCCCGCACCCGATCCTGCACCACCAGGAGCTGTCCGGGCGGGCCGGCCAGGATACGGGCGTAGCCTTGGCGCGTCAGTTCGGCCCGCACGGCCTCGCTCCCCAACTTCTCAGGCACCGTGACAGGAAAGCAAATATTCAAGCGTGGGTTGCCCAGCGCCGCCGCGCGCTGCTGCACACTTGCGGTAATGCTGGCGGCGCTGTCACGACGCACCGGCGCATGGCAGCGCCGACAGTGCAGTACGGCGGCACGTGCATAGAGCAGCTTCAGATGATCGCTGATCTCGGTCATCGTGCCGACGGTGGAGCGCGAGGTGCGGACCGGATTGACCTGGTCGATGGCGATGGCCGGCGGTATACCCTCGATGCGTTCCACCTGCGGTTTGTCGCAACGATCCAGGAACTGACGGGCGTAGGGCGAGAAGGTCTCGACGTAGCGCCGCTGCCCTTCGGCATAAAGCGTGTCAAATACCAGCGAGGACTTGCCAGAGCCGGAGACCCCGGTAACCACCACTAACGAGTTGAGTGGGATGTCGAGGTCCAGGTTCTTAAGGTTGTTCTGGCGCGCACCGCGCACCACGATAACAGCGGCCGGCATAAGGGTGATCTTAGTCCAGTAATTCGCCGGTCCGGCAGGGCTGGCGACTATAATCCCTTACCCTATGCAAACCGCGCCCCAGTTGCAGAATTTCGTGCCCCAGGCGCCCCGGCGGGCGGCGGCAACCTATTTGCCCATGTCGCGGGAGGAAATGCAGGCCTTAGGCTGGGATGAATGCGACGTCATCTTGATCAGCGGCGACGCCTACGTCGATCATCCGAGTTTTGGGATGGCGCTGATTGGTCGCGTGCTGGAGGCGCAGGGTCTGCGCGTGGGCATCATCGCGCAACCGGATTGGCAGGGCACGGCCGATTTCATGGCCTTGGGTCGACCGCGGCTGTTCTTCGGCATCACGGCCGGGAATATGGATTCCATGGTCAATCGCTACACGGCCGATCGGCGGGTGCGGAGCGACGATGCGTATACGCCCGGAGGCGAAGGCGGGAAACGCCCCGATCGTTCGGTGATTGTGTACTCGCAGCGCGCGCGCGAGGCGTACAAGGATGTACCCATAATCATTGGCGGCATCGAGGCCTCGCTCCGTCGTATCGCGCATTTTGACTATTGGTCGGAACAGGTCCGACGTTCGGTGCTGCTTGATGCCAAGGCCGATATGCTGGTGTTTGGCAATGCCGAGCGGCAGATCATGGAAATTGCCCGAAGGCTGGACGCCGGTGAGCGCATTCAGAGCATCGATGATCTTCGCGGCACGGCCATGCCGCGCCGCTCGCCCCGGGCGGGGTGGGTGGAGATCGATTCCACGCACCTTGATGCGCCCGGTCCGTTGAACCGCCGGGTCGATCCCTACGCGCTGACGCCCGATGCCGCGCCTGCGGTGGCGGCTCCGTCCGTTGCGACGGTGCGATTCGTGCGCGACGTGGCCAACAAGGATCGTGAGCACAGCGTTATTCGCATGCCCTCCTTTGAGCAGGTGGCCAGCGATCCGGTGCTGTACGCACATGCCTCCCGGATCCTGCACCTGGAATCCAACCCGGGCAATGCGCGGGCGCTGGTGCAGCGGCACGGCGGCCAGGACGTGTGGCTCAATCCGCCGCCCATTCCGCTGGCGATGGATGAGATGGATTGGATCTACGATCTGCCCTATCAACGTCGACCGCATCCGCGCTACGGCAGCGCGAATATCCCCGCCTACAAGATGATCCGCTTTTCAGTGGCCATACAGCGAGGGTGCTTCGGCGGTTGCACGTTCTGCTCCATTACCGAGCATGAGGGCCGCATCATCCAGAATCGATCGGCGGACTCGGTGCTGCGCGAGATCGAGAAAATTCGCGACACCGTGCCGGGCTTCACCGGCGTGATCTCCGATTTAGGCGGCCCCACCGCCAACATGTACCGTATCGCGTGCAAAAGCCCGGCCATCGAGAGCGCCTGTCGGCGACCCTCGTGCGTGTTTCCGGGCATTTGCCCCAATCTGAACACCGACCATAGCGCACTCATCGATCTGTACCGGCGCGCGCGCGCAGTGCCGGGCGTCAAGAAGATCCTGATCGCCTCCGGCGTACGGTACGATCTGGCCATCGAGTCACCGGAGTATGTGAAGGAGCTGGCGCAGCACCACGTGGGCGGTTACTTGAAAATTGCTCCCGAGCACGTGCGCGAGGGACCGCTGTCCAAGATGATGAAGCCGGGTGTGGGAACCTATTACCGCTTCAAGGAATTGTTCGACAAGTATTCCAAGGCGGCCGGCAAGGAGCAGTACCTGATTCCGTACTTCATCGCCGCGCACCCTGGCACTACGGATGAGGATATGTTGGAACTGGCGATGTGGCTCAAGGGCAATGGGTTTCGCGCCGATCAGGTGCAGGCCTTCTTACCCTCGCCCATGGCCACCGCGACAGCGATGTATCACACCGGTAAGAACCCCCTGCAGCGGGTGACCCGGGACAGTGCCGCGGTGGCCATCCCGAAGGGACTGCGCGTGCGCCGCTTGCACAAGGCTTTTCTGCGCTACCACGACGCGAACAACTGGCCGCTGCTGCGCGAGGCGCTGCGGCATATGGGCCGAGCGGATCTGATCGGACCGGGCAAGCACCAGCTGATACCCGCCTGGCAACCGATCGGCACGGGTGATCGGCGCGAAGGCCAGCGACGGGCCCCGGCCACTCAACCGATGCGTACGCAGCATACTGGCTTGCCGCGTACGCCGCGTACGCCGCCTGCGCCGCGCACGCCGCGTGTGCCACGCACCCGGCCATGACGAGTCCGTTGGCTAGACGCGCCTTGTCGGGCAGGCGCGCCTTGCTGGGCGGTGCGCTGTTGATGGCGTTGGCCACTCTCATCGGCGCGCTTGCGACCCACGTGCTGCGCAGCCGGCTGACGCCCGCAAGCTTCGCGGTGTTGCAGACTGCGGTGCTCTACCAGTTCGTGAACGCGCTGGGCCTGTTGATACTGGGCACGTTGGCCGGACAGACCTCGTTGCGGGGCCTGAGAGTGGCCACTGATCTGCTGCTGGTCGGCGTGCTGCTGTTTTCCGGGAGCCTCTACGCTCTGACGTTGGGGGCGCCCTCGATCCTTGGGCTGCTAACGCCCATGGGCGGTCTGTGTCTCATCGCCGGCTGGAGTACCGCCGCCTTAACGCTCTGGCGCGGTGAAGGAACACAGGCGTCGTGAGGGCCAGCCTGATCGCGGAGCTGCGGGAGATCTGGCGGCGCTGGTTGCTGCCGACGCTTACGGTGCTGATATTCGCCGGTGTGGCGTGGGTTATTCACAGCGAACTGGCTGACTACCCCCTCACGGTCATTCTCGATCGACTGCGTGCGATTCCCACATCGGCTGTAGTGCGGGCCGTGGTCTTTACGGTGCTCAGCTACTGGTTGCTGGGGTTTTACGATGTGCTGGCACTCAAGTACACGGGTAAGTCAGTGGGCTACGCGCGGGCGGCTTTTACCTCGTTCATAGCCTATGCCTTTGGCCACAATCTGGGTGTCGCGAGCTTCACGGGAGCGGCGGTGCGCTACCGGCTGTACGCCAGCTCGGGATTGAGCGCGGCGGAAGTGGCGACAGTGGCCGTATTTTGTGGATTGACCACTGCCATAGGACTGGGCGTTCTGGCGGGCAGTGCGTTCGTGGTGGCGCCGGCGGCCAGCGCGGTAGCCTTGCACTTGAGTGCGCCCCTGGTGTGGTTGATGGGCTGCGCGCTGCTGGGCGCCGTGCTGTTGTACGCCGGCTGGACTTTGCTGCGCCCCGCGCCATTGGAGCTGGGCGGTTGGTCATTGCGCGCACCCCGGCCCACCGTCGCGCTCGCGCAGATTGTGCTGGCGATCGTTGATCTGGGCCTGTCGGCGGCGGTGTTGTGGGTGCTGTTGCCGCCCGCCGCCGCGGTGTCCCTGCCGCTGTTCGTCGGCGTTTACGCGGTGGCCATTGCGGCGGGCATCGTCAGTCATGTGCCCGGCGGCCTGGGCGTGTTCGAGTCGGTCATGGTGCTGGCGTTGCACCGTGTGCCGGCCGACCAGCTGGTAGGCACGTTGCTGGCGTGGCGCGCGATTTACTACGCGCTGCCGCTCCTGGTGGCCTCGCTCCTGTTTGGTGGCCAGGAAGTGATCGCGCTGCGCTCCCGACTCTCGCGCGTGGAGCGGGTTGTGGCGGTGTACGTTACGCCGGTAGTGCCCCAGGTAAGTGGGGCCTTGGTATTTCTGGCCGGCTTCCTGTTATTGGTGTCCGGGGCGACGCCCGCCATCGATACTCGCGTGGCGCTGCTATGGCGCGCCTTGCCGCTGGCGGTGCTGGAAATTTCGCACCTGGCCGGCAGTGTCATTGGACTGGCGCTGCTGGTACTGGCGCGAGCACTGTTTCGGCGGGTGGCGGCGGCCTATCAAATGACAGTCTGGCTGTTGCTGGCGGGCATCGCGACCTCACTGCTCAAGGGATTGGAATTCGAGCAGGCGCTGGCGCTGTCGTTGGTGTTGGGCATCTTGTGGCTGGGGCGCCGCGCCTTTTACCGCCCATCGGCTATCATGGCCGAGCGCTTCACCCCGGTGTGGATCGCGAGCCTGATCATTGTCGTCTCCACCGCCGTGTGGGTGGGGCTGTTTGCGCACCGACATGTTGAATACGCCAACTCGTTGTGGTGGACATTTGCGCTCACCGGCGATGCCCCACGCATGTTGCGGGCCTCGCTCCTGGTGGTGATGTTGGCGACGGCGTACCTGGCCATGAATTTGTTGCAACCGGCGCGCCCGGATCCGGGTGCGGCCTCGGTGGTCGACGTGCGGCAGGCGCGCGTGCTGCTGGCTCAGGCGGGGCAGGCCCTGGCCAATGCCGTGCTGATCGGCGATAAGCGGATACTGTTCAGCGAAGCGCGCGATGCGTTTCTGATGTACCAGATCAGCGGTAGTAGCTGGATCGCCCTGGGTGATCCGGTGGGGCGCCGCGAGAGTCACGAAGAATTGGTGTGGCAATTTCGCGCGCTCTCGGATCGACACGGAGCGCGCACGGTGTTTTACCAGGTCAGTGGCGAGCGCCTGCCGCTGTATGTCGATCTGGGACTTGCCGCGCTCAAATTGGGCGAAGAAGCGCGTGTGCCGCTGGGCGATTTTTCGCTGGAAGGCAGTGCGCGCGCCGAACTGCGTACGCAGCGGCGGCGTGCCGAGCGCGACGGGGCGAGCTTCGAGGTGGTGCCGCCGGCGCAGATCGAGCCGCTCCTGCCGCGATTGCAGGCCATATCGAACGCCTGGCTGGAAGACAAGGCGGCTGCAGAAAAGGGCTTCTCCGTGGGTGCGTTCAGCGCCGAGTACGTGCGGAATTTTTCCACGGCGGTGGTGCGATGCGAGGGTGAGCCCGTGGCTTTTGCCACGCTGTGGGAAGCGGGGGATCGCGATGAGCTGGCGGTCGATCTGATGCGCTTCGGTCCCGACGCGCCGCGCGGCGCCATGGATTTTCTGTTCATTGAGTTGATGCTGTGGGCCCATGCACAGGGCTTTCAATGGCTGAATCTCGGGATGGCCCCCCTGGCAGGCCTGGAGCAGCATCCCCTCGCGCCGGCTTGGCATCGAGTCGGCAATTTCGTTTTCAGGCATGGCGAGCACTTCTATAACTTCGATGGGCTGCGCCGCTACAAGGCCAAATTCAATCCGACCTGGGAATCCAAGTATCTGGCTTCACCCGGCGGCCTGGCCCTGCCGCGAGTGTTGCTGGATGTCTCGGTACTGATTTCCGGCGGAGTAAAGGAGCTGTTCGCCAAATGAGACGCATGCTGAGACTGGCGCTGCTGTGCGGCGTCGCCACTGCCGCTACGAGCGCAGTCGTTTCTGAGCCCACCGAGCGGGATTTCGATTACGGTCCGCCCTTTGGTCGCGTGGCGCTGTACGTGCCGGCCGGTCAGCCGCGCAGCGTGGTGCTATTCCTGTCCGGTGACGGTGGCTGGCATCTGGGCGTGGTGAGCATGGCGCGGGCGCTGGCCGGACGCGGCGCGGTGGTGGCGGGCATGGATGTGCGCCGCTATCTGGCCGACATCGGCGCGCACCCGGGTGCATGCCGCTACATGGCGGCCGATTTCGAAGCCTTGGCGCACCGTGTGCAGCGTGAGCTGAAGCTCTCCGAGTACGAAATACCGCTTTTGTACGGTTATTCCTCCGGCGCCACAATCGCCTACGCGGTGCTGGTGCAGTCCCCGCCGGGCACATTTGGCGGCGCCGTGAGCTTGGGATTTTGTCCGGACCAGAAATTCGGCGGCGTGCCCCTGTGTCCGGGGCCCGGCGCGGGACTCCACTACCATCAGGGCGAGAAGGGCTCCTTCATATTTGATGCAGCGCCCCGACTGACGGATCGTTGGATCGCATTTCAAGGCCAGAGCGACAAGGTG
>Ga0075015_100000175_pt1 | contig 19518 bp, 19 predicted proteins | sample AleBraG_ABR_2013_FD_71476 | JGI IMG/M metagenome (GOLD analysis project Ga0075015, IMG submission 71476) | Freshwater sediment microbial communities in response to fracking from Pennsylvania, USA - Alex Branch Run_MetaG_ABR_2013 | ecosystem: Environmental > Aquatic > Freshwater > Creek >...
GCGCCGCTGCGACCCCACGGGCCGGCCGCGCGGCGCCGGCGCTACGTCCGCGCCCTGGCCGCCGCGGCCGGGGTGTTCGCAGCCCTGGGCCTGCTTCAGTGGCTGGTAGGCCTACCGGCCTGGCCGTGGTGGCTGGCGGCCCTCGGGGTTCCGCTCGCAGCGGCGCTGGCCGCCGACCGCTACCGCTCACTGGGGCACACCGTGGTGCCCGGCGGCGACCAGCCGGGGAGCCACAGCTATCTGGTGGCCAGACACGGTGCGGTGGACCGTCGAACGGCTGCGCTGCGCACCGACGGCATCATCGGCTGGCGGGTCAGGCAGTCGTTCTTCCAGCGGCGCGTCGGGCTGGCGACACTGACCGCGACGACCGCCGGCGGCCACGGCGCGTACCGGGTGCCGGACGTGGCGCTGGCCGAGGCGCTGGCGTGCGCCGAGGAAGCGGTCCCCGGCCTGCTCGCGCCGTTCGCCGTGGCTGACCTCAGCCACTGAGCGCGGCCGACACCACCTGCCGTGCCTCGGTCTGGATCAGTGCGAGGTGGTCCGGGCCGCGGAAGCTTTCCGCGTAGATCTTGTAGACGTCTTCGGTGCCGGACGGGCGGGCGGCGAACCACCCCGACTCGGTGGTCACCTTCAGCCCGCCGATAGGGGCACCGTTTCCGGGCGCCGAGGTCAGCTTGGCGACAATCGGCTCGCCGGCCAGCTCGGTGGCGGTCACCTGCTGCGGCGAGAGCCTGGACAGCACCGCCTTCTCCTGCCGTGTGGCGGGAGCGTCGACCCTGGCGTAGGCGGGTTCGCCGAACCTGCTCGTCAGTCGACGGTAGTGCTCACCAGGTGACTGGCCGGTGACCGCGGTGATCTCGGCGGCGAGCAGGCACAACAGCAAGCCGTCCTTGTCTGTCGTCCACACCGAGCCGTCCCGGCGAAGGAACGAAGCGCCGGCACTCTCCTCCCCGCCGAAGGCGACCGAGCCGTCCAGCAGGCCCGGGACGAACCACTTGAAGCCCACCGGGACCTCTACCAGCCGCCGGTCCAGGCTCGCGGCCACCCGGTCGATCATCCCCGAGCTCACCAACGTCTTGCCGATGGCGGCATCGCGGCCCCACCCGGGTCGGTGGGCGAACAGGTAGTCGATCGCCACCGCGAGGTAGTGGTTGGGGTTGAGCAGGCCTGCGTCGGGGGTGACGATGCCGTGCCGGTCGGCGTCGGCGTCGTTGCCGGTCGACACCGAGAACTGGGCGCGGCGCTCGATGAGCCCAGCCATCGCGTAGGGCGAGGAGCAGTCCATCCGGATCTTGCCGTCCCAGTCCAGGTGCATGAAACGCCACGTCGGGTCCACCGCGGGGTTGACCACGGTCAGATCCAGTCCATGCCGCTCGGCGATGACACCCCAGTAGTCGACGCTGGCACCGCCCAGGGGGTCGGCCCCGATCCGCACCCCGGCCGAGCGGACCGCATCAAGATCCACCACCGACGGCAGGTCGTCGACGTAGGCGCCCAGGTAGTCATACTCCCGCGTCGTCTCGGCCGCCCGCGCCCGGGCCAGCGGAACCCGGCTGACCCCCGCGAGGGCGGCAGTGAGCAGATCGTTGGCCCGGTCCTGGATCCAGCCGGTGATCTCGGCGCCGGCGGGGCCACCGTCCGGCGGGTTGTACTTGAAGCCCCCGTCGCCGGGCGGGTTGTGCGACGGCGTCACCACGACCCCGTCCGCCAGGTGCACCTGGCGGCCGCGGTTGTGGGTCAAGATCGCCAACGAGACAGCGGGTGTCGGGGTGTAGGCGTCGCGACTGTCGACCAGAACCGTGACCTCGTTCGCCGCGAACACCTCCAGCGCACTGACCCACGCCGGCTCGGACAGGGCATGGGTGTCCTTGCCCAGGAACAGCGGCCCGTCGGTCCCAGCTGCGGCCCGGTACTCGCAGATCGCCTGACTGGTGGCCAGGATGTGGTCTTCGTTGAACGCCCGCGACAACGACGAGCCCCGGTGCCCAGAGGTGCCGAAGGCCACCCTTTGGCCCGGCACGGACGGGTCGGGATGCTCGCTGTAGTAGGCGGTGACCAGGCGCGCAACATCGACAAGGTCGGCCGCGGTGGCCACCTGGCCGGCACGGGGGTGGACAGCCATCGGTTCGTCTCCTCGTCGTGCTCCGCGGCGGGACCGGCCGGTCAACCGTAGCGACAAAAGGCCACCACCCGGGCCAGCACATATTGCATATTGAGCAAGTTTGCAGAGACTGCACTTTTATGCGATGCTGGGGGCGTGACGATGACCGCCGACCACGAGCCGGGACTGCGCGAGCGCAAGAAGGAGCAGACCCGCCAGCGTCTTCGCTCGGTCGCCCTTCGCCTGGCGACCGAGCGCGGGGTGGAGCACGTGACCGTGGAGGACATCGCCGCACAGGCCGAGGTCTCCACCCGAACCTTCTTCAACTACTTCGCTTCGAAGGAGGACGCCCTGATCGGCCCGGACCCGACGTCGGCTGCGGACCTGGGGCGTGCCCTGGCCGAGCGTCCGGCCGACGAGGCTCCGCTGGAGTCGCTGCGTCAGCTCATGCTGATTCGGGCGGCCGCCCTGGCTGAGCGAGTGGACGACCTGCGGGCCCGGATGGCGCTGGTCAGCGGCTGTCCTGCCCTGCAGCCGTCCTACCTGGCCACCGCGGCGGCCTTCGACCGGGTCCTCACCGAGGGAATCGCGGCACGGCTTGGCACCGACGCCAACCTGGACCTGTACCCGGCGCTGCTGGTGGCCGTGGCCAGCACAGCCATGCGCACCACCATCGTGACCTGGCTCAACGGCGCGGACGCGCGCGCGCTGCCCCAGATGATCGACGACGCATTCGCCCAGATCGCGGCCGGGCTCCCGCCGCCGTCCACCCGAGCAGCGCTGCACCCGACTCCCGCCACCCGCACACCCTCGCGCCGAAGGACCCGACCATGAGCCAGACCAGCGCCAGCCCCGGCGCCGACACGCCGGACCTGACCCACCGACAGATCCTGGTGATCATGTCGGGCCTTCTGCTCGGCATGCTGCTCGCGGCCCTCGACCAGACCATCGTGGCGACGGCGCTGCCGCACATCGTCGGCGACTTGGGCGGCCTGACGCACATCGCCTGGGTGACCACCGCGTACCTGCTGACGGCCACGGTCTCCACGCCGCTGTATGGAAAGCTCGGCGACCTGTTCGGTCGCAAGTACCTTTTCCAGATCGCGATCTCGATCTTCCTGGTCGGGTCGGCGCTGTCCGGGCTGTCGCAGACGATGACCGAGCTGATCTGCTTCCGCGCGATCCAGGGCCTGGGCGCGGGCGGTCTGATGGTGCTGGCGATGGCCATCGTCGCCGACGTCGTTCCGCCGCGCGACCGTGGCCGGTACCAGGGGCTGTTCGGTGCGACGTTCGGCGCCGCCAGCGTGCTCGGGCCGCTGATCGGCGGCTTCTTCACCGACCACCTGTCCTGGCACTGGGTCTTCTACGTCAACATCCCGATCGGGCTGTTCGCGCTGGTGGTGACCAGCTCGGTCCTGCAGAACTCCGCCAGCAAGGTCAAGCCCAAGATCGACTATCTGGGCTCGCTGGTGCTCACCGGGGCTGTGGCGAGCCTGGTGCTGCTGACCACCTGGGCCGGGTCGCAGTACCCGTGGGGGTCACCGACGATCTTGGCACTCGGCGCTGTAGTCGTGGTGCTGCTCGCGGTCTTCGTGGTCGTGGAGCGCCGAGCGTCGGAGCCGGTGATCCCGTTGAGGCTGTTCCGAGGACGGACCTTCACCCTCTCCTCCGGCATGAGCTTCATGATCGGGTTCGCGCTGTTCGGTGTCATCAGCTACCTGCCGCTGTTCCTGCAGCTGGCCGGCGGTGCCTCAGCCACCGGGTCTGGGCTGACCATGCTGCCGCTGATGGGCGGCCTGCTGCTCGCCTCCTTGGGGTCTGGGCAGGTCATCAGCAAGACCGGTCGGTACCGCTGGTTCCCGGTGGCAGGCACCGCCATCGCCACCATAGGCATGTACCTGCTGTCCACCATGTCGGCCACGACACCCAAGATCGTGACGATGGGCTACATGTTCGTCCTGGGCGTCGGAATCGGCCTGGTGATGCAGGTGCTGATCCTGGCCGCGCAGAACGCCTCCGAACGTCGCGACATCGGGGTGACCACGTCGTCGGTCTCCTTCTTCCGGTCCGTCGGCGGCGCGGTGGGGATCTCGGTGTTCGGGTCGATCTTCAACGCCGAGCTGTCCAACCAGCTTGCGGTCAGAGCCCCGGGAGCCTCGGCTCACCTGACGGGGCACTCGCTCAGCGTGCAGGCGGTCCGGGCTCTTCCTGAGCCGATCAGGGCCGGGGTGATCAACTCCTTCGCCGAGGCACTGACCCACGTCTTCTTGTACGCGGTGCCGTTCGTGGTGCTCGCGTTCGTCATGTCCTGGCTGCTGCGCGACGAGCCGCTGCGGACCGCGGTTGCACCCGCGCAGGCCTCCGACCCGGAGTTCGTGGAGGTTGTTCCCGGGTAGCCGGTGAGCCATCTCACCCCCACGCCGCCGTAATCGGCTGGAGTCGGTGAGGGCTCAGATGAGATCATGGTCAGGCAGTTCACGCCGAGGATCCGGGCCCACCCGCCCGGGTCCTTTGTGCGTGTGGCGCCGGGTGCAGCTGGCCCGGGGTCTGTCCTGTTCGTCGGCTCGCAAGCAAGAAGAGGTGTGTTGTGCTCCCCCCGCAGGTGTTCGACGTGTCCATCGTTGATGCTCTCGGTCTGGTCAGTGTGGTGCTGGCGACCTGGTTCGCTCTGCCTCAGCTGGTCAAGCTGCGCCGCGACGGCATCACCGCCGGCCTCAGCGTGGAGAGCCTGGCCAACAGCGCGGTCAGCCTCACCGCGTGGACCGTCTACGGCATCGGGCACGGCAAGGTGTGGGTGGTGCTCGCCTCGGCAGCCGGGATCCCCGCCACCGTCGCCACCATCGTGATCGCGATGCGGGCCGGGGTCCGGCTGGCACCCAGGCTTCCGATCGTCTGGACCGCCCTGCTGATGGCGACCGCGACCATCGACGCGATGGTCGGATCGCACCTGATCGACATCGTCCTCGGCTGCTCGATCTTGTGGTTCGTGTGGCCGGCTGCGGTCACCGCCTGGCGCTGCGACGACGTGTCGGGCCTGGCGGCCCAGACCTGGCTGGTGCTGGCCGCGGACGGCGCGGTGTTCGGGCTCTACGGACTCGTCGCGAACGTGCTGGCCGACCGGGTGTACGCGGTGACGTCGATCGCAGGCGCAGCAGTGGTGCTCGCCCGGATCGCGGTCGGCCCACGGCCAGCGACACGCCCAGCGACCCTGCTGGACCTGGACCTGGAGACGGTCGCCGACCTGGCCTGACGTCCGGCCCGGTACCGCGGTGCAGGTACGGCCCGTCGGCGGCTGCCCGACCCTCCCCGGCACCGGCCTTGACGGCGGGCGGCCCACCGTCGCCGCCGCGCAGCGCCACCACGGCCACCCTGCGCAATGGGGTGCCCGCCTGGAGTGGTCCGTCGCTGGGCCGCGCGCCACTCGCGGCCCAGCGACGGACCAGTGGTCATGGCGCCCATACGGGCTCGTCTCGCCACACCACTTTGGGAGCGCTCCCGAGACAGCGTGGCCGACATCAGGGCGGGTGTCAATATCGGCGCCGGGAGGCCCCATAATCGGCGCATGGACCACCGGAGGCACCATGCGCCGACGCTGGAGGAGGTGGCCGCCCGGGCCGGAGTCGGTCGAGGTACCGCTTCTCGAGTGCTGAACGGGTCGAGCCAGGTGAGCGAGTCGGCCAGGTCCGCGGTGCTGGCGGCGATCGAGGAGCTGGGCTACGTACCGAATCGGGCGGCTCGCTCGCTGGTCACCCGGCTGACCGACTCGGTGGCGCTGGTGGTGTCGGAGTCGGACGAGCGTTTCTTCGGGGAGCCGTTCTTCGCCCGGATCGTGCGGGGAGTCAGTGCTGCTCTGGCCGAGACCCAGCACCAGCTGTTGCTCGCTATCGCCCAGAGCCCGGCCGACCGCACCCGGCTGGAGCGCTTCTTGACTCCTCAGCACGTGGACGGGGTCCTGCTGTTGTCGTTGCACGGCGATGACCCGCTGCCGCAGTACCTGGAGTCGCGTGGGCTGCCGGCGGTGCTGGGCGGGCGCCCGGCCGGGGTGGAGCCTGCGAGCTACGTCGACGTCGACAACGCCGCCGGGGCGGTGCTGGCAGTGGACCACCTGGTGGGGTCGGGTCGACGCCACATCGCGACCATCGCCGGTCCGCTGGACATGAGTGCCGGTGTGGGTCGACTCGAGGGCTACCGCAGGGCACTGGCGGGCGCGGGCCTGGGTGTCGCCGAGTCGCTGGTCACCTACGGGGACTTCAGCGAGCCCAGCGGCTACGCGGCCACCCAGGGCCTGCTAGACCGCGGGGAGAAGGTCGACGCCATTTTCGCCGCGTCCGACCCGATGGCGATCGGGGCGTTGCGGGCGCTGTCGTCGCGCGGGCTGAAGGTGCCCGACGACATCGCCGTCATCGGATTCGACGACTCCCCCAGCAGCCGCTACACCTCGCCGCTGCTGACGTCGGTTCACCAGCCCGTCGAGGCGATGGGGCACGAGATGGTGCGCATCCTGATGGCCCGGATCCGGCACGAGCCGGTGGACCTGCAGGTGGTCCTTCAGGCGCACCTGGTGGTGCGCGACTCGGCCTGACCGCGGCGCGCGCGGCGGGCGGGGCGGGCGGTCGGTGCCGGGGCCTACCGGGCGCCTACCGGGCGCCGAGCAGGTGCTCGACGGCGAGCTGGTCGATGTAGGTGTAGGCGTAGCCGCGGGCTGCGACCAGGTCGGCGTCGAAGTCCTCGAAGGCACTGCGGTCCGCCAGCAGGTCCGCGGCGGTCTCGCCGGCCGACAGGGTCGGGGACGCGAGCTGGTCCTGCCGGCAGGCGATCATCGCGGCCTGAACCTCGGGGTCGGCGCGGAACGCCGCGGCGCGCTCGCGCAGCAGCAGGTAGGTGCGCATGTTGGCAGCTGCCGAGGCCCACACCCCGTCCATGTCCTCGGTGCGCAGCGGCTTGTAGTCGAAATGCCGTGGCCCGGCGTACCCGGCCGTCTCCAGCAGGTCGACGAGGAAGAAGGCACTGATCAGGTCTCCGTGGCCGAAGGTGAGGTCCTGGTCGAACTTGGGTCCGTGCTGGCCGTTGAGGTCGATGTGGAAGAGCTTGCCCTGCCACAGCGCCTGGGCGATGCCGTGCACGAAGTTCAGCCCCGCCATCTGCTCGTGCCCGACCTCGGGGTTCACCCCGACCATCTCCTGGTTGTCCAGGGTCGAGATGAAGGCCAGGGCGTGGCCGATCGTCGGGAGCAGGATGTCTCCCCTTGGCTCGTTGGGCTTGGGTTCCAGCGCGAACCGAAGTCCGTAGCCGCGCTCCTTGACGTAGGAGGCCAGGAAGTCGATGCCCTCCCGGTAGCGGTCCAGGGCGACCCGGATGTCCTTGGCCGCGTCGGTCTCGGTGCCCTCGCGGCCACCCCAGAACACGTACGTCGCAGCCCCCAGCTCGGCCGCCAGATCGAGGTTGCGCATCACCTTTCTGAGCGCGAAGCGGCGCACCGAGCGGTCGTTGCTGGTGAAGCCGCCGTCCTTGAACACCGGGTGAGTGAACAGGTTGGTGGTCACCATCGGCACGACGATCCCGGTCTCGTCCAGGGCTGCCCGAAACCGCTTGAGACGGGCGTCGCGGTCGGCGTCGGAGGCGCCGAACGGCACCACGTCGTCGTCGTGGAAGGTGACCCCCCAGGCACCGAGATCGCTGAGGCGGTGAACCGACTCGACCGGGTCCACCGCCGCCCGGGTCGCATCACCGAAGGGGTCGCGCGCCTGCCACCCGACGGTCCACAGACCGAAGCTGAAGTGGTCGTCCCTGGTCGGCTCGAGCGCCATGGCCTGCTCCTGGTCTGCGATTTGTATGTTTCTTGAACTTATTCCTCGGGTGTGGCAGTGTCAACCCCCGTGACCGCTCTTGCGGAAAGGCGGGTGCCGGGCCGTTCCGGCCAGCCGGGTGGCCCCGCCCGGCAGCGCAGCCTGCGGGAGGCCAACCTCGCTCTTGCGCTGCGGCAGGTCGCGTCGGCGGCGGTGCCTGCTTCGCGGGCCGACATCGCGGCCGCCACCGGGCTCACTCGGTCCACGGCGTCCACGCTGGTCGATGCTCTGCTCGCGGCCGGGCTGATCGCCGAGGTCGACCCGGTCGCGGCAACAGGTGCCGGGCGGCCGGCGACCGGCCTGGTGCTCGCGCCGGACGGCGCCGCCGGCATCGGGCTCGAGGTGAATGTCGACTACCTCGCCGCGTGTGTGGTCGATCTCGCCGGAAGGGTCCGGCACCGCGAGGTCGTGCTGCAGGACCAGCGGGGGCGCCCGGCGCCGTCGGTGCTGGCCGACCTGGCCGACCTGGCTGCCGCGGGCCGCGCAAGAGCCGTCGCCGAGTCGGTGCCGGTGGCGGGGATCCGGGTCGCGGTCCCCGGCCTGGTGCAGTCCGAGACCGGGCTGCTGCGGCTGGCCCCCAACCTGGGCTGGCGCGACGTGGACGTCCTGGGGCCGCTGTCCCGGGACCGGCGGCTGGCGGGGCTCGGCCTCGGAGTCGACAATGAGGCCAACCTGGCAGCCCTGGCCGAGCTCTACCGAGGGGGCGCCGGCGGCGCCGACAGCTTCCTGCATGTCTCAGGGGAGGTCGGGGTGGGCGCCGGCATAGTGCTGCAGGGCAGGCTGTTTCGCGGCGGCCACGGCTGGGGCGGCGAGATCGGTCACCTGGCGATCGACCCTGACGGGCCGAGGTGTGCGTGCGGTTCCCGGGGGTGCCTGGAGCAGCTCGCAGGACAGGAGGCCATCCTGCGCGCGGCCGGGCTGGCCACCCCCGCCGGCACCACGATGGCCGGGCAGGAGCCGATGAGCCGGCTCGCCGAGCTCGCATGGGGCCGAGACCACGCCCTGTTGGCCGCGCTGGAGCGGGCCGGGACCGCACTGGGGGTCGCGGTGTCGGGGGTGGTCAACCTCATCGACGTGGACACCGTCGTGCTCGGCGGCCTGTATGCGGCCCTGGCCCCCTGGGTGCTCCCCCCGGTCGAGCGCGAGATCGCGGGCCGCGTCCTTTCCCATCCGTGGGCTCCGGTGCAGGTCACCTGCTCCCAGCTCGGCGGTGACGCGGCGATCCTGGGCGCCGCCGGGGCTGTCCTGCAGCAGGTTCTGGACCATCCGGCCCGCAGGCTCGGCTGACGGCCGCGGCGCCGCTCGGGGCGGGTGCACTGCCGGCGACCGGCTCAGTGCAGCGGCTACCGTTGCCGCCCATGGGCACCGTCCAGGCACCGCCGGCCAGCGCTGTCGCGCTGCGCCGGGTGGGCGTCACCCGCTACGTGCTGCCGCTGCGCGAGGGCGGGTCACTTCCGGCGCTGGTCGAAGCCGATGACCTCGGCATGTACGTGGTGAAGTTCCGGGGGGCAGGACAAGGACCCAAGGCGCTGGTCGCCGAGGTGATCGTCGGGGAGCTGGGCCGTCGCCTGGGGCTGCCGGTCCCCGAGCTGGTGGTGGCGGACCTGGACGCCGACCTGGCACCGGCCGAGCCCGACCAGGAGGTCCAGGACCTGCTCCGCGCCAGCGTCGGCGACAACCTGGGCATGGACTATCTGCCGGGCTCGCTCGGCTTCGACGTTGCAGTGGACTCCGTCGACGCCGAGTCGGCGGCCCGGATCGTCTGGTTCGACGCCCTGGTCCAGAACGTCGACCGCTCGTGGCGAAACCCGAACCTGCTGCGCTGGCACCAGCAGGTGTGGCTGATCGACCACGGCGCCTGCCTGTACTTCCACCACAACTGGTCGCGCCAGTCGTCACCTGCGACGGCTCCCTACCCGGGCGCGGCCGACCATGTGCTGCTGCCGGTCGCCGGGCCGCTGCCGGCGGCCCACGCCGAGCTCGCCCCAGCGGTGACCGCCGCCGTGCTCGAGGCGGCGACTGGCCTGGTTCCTGACGGGTGGCTGACCACCGACGACCAGTTCGAGTCGGCTTCCGACGCCCGTCTCGCGTACACCCAGGTGCTGACCGACCGGGTGGCCGCCCCGCACACCTGGCTGGACGCCGTGGAGGTGCAGCGTGCCGCACGCGTATGAGTGGGCGGTGCTGCGCGTCGTCCCCCGGGTCGAGCGCTGCGAGTTCGTCAACGTCGGGGTCCTGGTCTACTGCCAGGCACTGGGCTACCTGGCGGCGGCCGTCACCGACGACCTGACCCGTGCCGTCGCACTCGACCCTTCGCTGGACGTGGCGACCGTCACCGGCCACCTGCACGCCGTACGCGCCCTGTGCAACGGCGATGCCGGCTCTGGTGAGAACGGGCGGCGGCCGGTCGGAGACCGGTTCCGCTGGCTGGTCGCACCCCGCAGCACGGTGCTGCAGACCTCTGCCGTGCACACCGGCCTGTCGGACGCTCCGGCGGCGATGCTCACCGAGCTGTTCGACCGCATGGTGACTCCACCCTCAGCGCCGTCATCTGGGTTGCATCCGCTGACCTCGTGAGCCGGGGCCGGTGGACGTACCGTGGGCACATGACCGAGCCCGGTGCATCGCCTGCCGCGGGCCCGGTTGAGCTGCTCGACGACGGTCGCGGCGACCAGCGGCCACCACACCGGCCGACCTGGCTCACCGGTCCAGGCCCGTGGACGACATGGTCAGCCGCCCTGTCCCGGCTGCTGGGTGAGCGGGCACGGCTGGTGCTCGGGGCGCTGGCTGTGGCAGCGCTCGTGCTGGGCACTGTCGTGGTCAGCGGGCACCAGACGCACCCGCGCCGTCAGGTCAGCGCCACCAAGCCGCCACCACTGCAGCTGCAGCTGCTGCTCGACCAGTACACCTTCTCGGCGCAGCGCGGGGCGTTCAGCCTGCAGCTCAGTGTCGTCAACTACGGGCCGGACCCGGTCAGCCTGCTGGCCATCCACCTGCCGCAGGTGGGGGCGGTGCCGGTTCCAGGGCCGGGCGGTGAGCTGCCGTTCACCCATCCGGTCGTCCTGGCGCCCACCGCGGAGGCGACGCTGGTGGTCCCGGTGGCTGTGGCGTGCCCCCAGGTGCTGACCGCACCGTTGGCAGACCATATCGACATCACCGTCGGACGCGACGGCACGCCGGTCGCCACCGCACACCTTCCCCTTTCACCGCTGGCAACCCTGCTCGACGAGGCACGGCACGCCGCCTGCGGCGTCGCATCTGCCTCGGCGTCCATCTACCCCAGCTACCTCGCCGGTACCGTCCGGACCCCGCGTCGCCACGTGGTCACCGCCACCTTGCGTCTGGCTGACGTGGGCGACGCCGTCGCGAAGGTCACCGTCGCCGGCACCGAGCCGGCCAGCGTCACCCTGGCCCCGCTGTCGCCCCCGGTGACCGTCGGGCCCGGCCAGGCCCGCGACCTGGTCCTGACCTGGCAGATCGTCAGCTGCGCTGGTGCCGCGACAGTGCGGTGGCCGTCCGTGCAGCTGACCATCGCCGTCCCCACGTCCACCTCGACCAGCTCCTACGGCCTGGACGACGCGTTCGGGACGGCCTGGCAGCTGGCACTGAGCCGAGCCTGCGGATAGCGCCGAAGTCAGCCGCCGCGCAGCACGACCCGAATGGGGAACCGGCGCTTCGACATCGGCAGTGCCAGGCCGTGCCCGGCCGCGGTGGTAGCGCGTGGCCGGTGTCGCTGTGGCGCGCGTGCACGACCCGATCTAGTCGGACGCGGGCATCCAGGCCGGGTCGCGGCCCAGGAACGCCACCAGCTGCTGCACCGGGGTCGATCCCGCCGGCGCCGGGACTTCGACACCGAATGCCTTGTCCGGGCCCCGGTACTCGGGCTTGAGCATCTGCCGGCCCGCTGCCAGGGCAGCGGTGGACTGGTGCTCGGTGTACGGAACTGGCTGCCCGGTGGCGGTGGCCAGGTCCCAGCCGTGGGCCAGGAAGTCCATCAACAAGATCCCGACCGGCAGGGTCGGGGCGTCGCCGGGCCGGCGGTAGCCGGCGACGATGTCGGCGCAGAATCCGTGGAACTGCTCGCGCGGGTCACTTCCGGCGTGGAAGTCGTCCGGGTCGTTGGCCGGCTCCCGTCCGCCGTGCCTGGCCGCGAAGCTTCCTGCCCAGCCGACAATGTGGTCTACCAGCTGGCCCACGTCGAAGCCGGTGCACGGTGTACGAAGGTGCCGCTGCTCCAGACGCACCCCACCGATGAGGGTCTCGGTGCCGGCCAGCACGGACTCCAGGTCGTCCACCGCCGACGGGTCGTTCCCAGCGTTCGCGACATCAGTCATAGGCACATGCTTCCATGTCTGAGGCCGTCGCAGACGACCCGATTTCGCGCCGCGCCCGCGGCGGGCCCCGGGGCGCTGCGCGCGTCTACGGAGTGAGCGGCTGCGCGATCACAGCTCGGGCCAAGGCCAGGTCCCCGTCGACGTCGACGCCAGCGGCGGCGAGGTCGACTCGGCGCCACAGCAGCAGCAACAACGTGGCCGCCGGTGCGGTCACCGTCGCCAAGCCCAGCACGGCCGGGTCGCCTTCGTGGCCGCCGACCTGCCACCTCTGCGAGGTCCCTGCGCAGCGCAGACCGACAGTGCCGGCAGGGAGCTGGGTGCGGCCCAGACGCACCTGCCTGGGCAACAGCACGGAGACCACTTCGTCGACGCCGTCGCTGGCCAGCCGCGGGTCGATACCTGCGTGGTGACCCAGACAGCTGTCGGCGTCCCACCGGTGGATCGCGGTCTCCAGAGCCTGGCGTCGAACCCAGAAGCCGGCAAGACGCGGCGGCGGCCCGAAGCCCCAGCACGGCCGCTCGAGGTCAGCACCTGCCAAGGTGGTGAGCAGCTGCTCGGCGCCTTCGGTGAACCAGGCCGCCAGCCGGCCCGGGTCGTCGGGCGCTGGGCCCTGCTCGGCGACCGCGCCGGTGCGAACCACCTCGGTGGCCCAGCGGTGAACACTTCCCAGGTGAGCGATCAGGTCAGCCAGGGACCAGCCGGGACAGCTGGGAACCGGTGTGGACAGGTCGGCCTCGGCGGCGATCGCCGCCATCTGGTGGGCGTCAGCTGAAAGGTGGTCCAGCAGCAGGGCCGGGGGCAGCGCCATCCCCGGAGGCTACCGGCGACAGATGGCCCGCCGCCGCCAGCTGGTCGCACTAGGGTGCGCGAGTGAGCGACCCGTCCAGCCGCCAGGTCACCCTGGTCCTGTGCAGCGCCGATGCGACCGTGCACGGGGCGCTGCCGCCCTTCGAGGTGGCCGAGCCGTTCTGGCCGCAGACCGCACCGGTCGTCGCGCGGGCCCGACAGCTGCACGGCGTGGACGTGACGGTGCTGCGGCTGCTGCGAGCCGAGCCGGGCAGCGGGACCGGTGGAGCCGTCACCTACCTCGCTGAGGTCGCGGATGCGGCCGACGCCGACGTGGAGCCGTGGACCGGCCCCGACCCGCTCGCCGACCATCGGCTGCGGCTGCCGTGGGCGCGACCGGCAGGTCCCGCCGTGGACCTAGCCTGGGCCCGGCTGCAGCTGGCTCGGCTCGGCCTCCGGCTCCGCGAGGCACCCCAGCAGATTCGCACCTGGAACCTGTCCAGCATCTGGCGGCTGCCCACCCGGTCGGGCGCCGCGTGGCTGAAGGTCGTGCCCCCTTTCTTCGCCCATGAGGGGGCGCTGATCTCCCGGCTCGACCCGGCCGCCGTCCCGGCCGTGCTGGCCTTCGACGGACCTCGGGTCCTGATGGAAGAGCTCGAAGGGCAGGACATGTTCCGCCAGTCAGGCCCAGTGCTGCTTGCGATGGTCGACGTCCTGGTGGAGCTGCAGTCCACCTGGTCACCTCGCGTCCGGGAACTGCTCGACCTGGGGCTGCCGGACTGGCGCGCCGAGGCGCTGCCAGCCCTCGCCGCCCGCACCGTCGCCGCCACCGACCTGGACACCGGCACCCGGCACACCCTGGACCGCCTGCTCGCCGACCTTCCGAAGCGGCTGCAGGAGGTGGCGGCCTGCGGGCTGCCGGACACGTTGGTGCACGGCGACTTCCACCCGGGCAACGCCGTCGGCCTTCGGCGTGGCCGCCACCTCCAGGTTCGGCTCCTGGACTGGGGCGACGCCGGGGTCGGCCACCCGCTGCTGGACCAGGCGGCGTTCTGCCAGCGGCAGCCGCCCGCCGACCAGGCCGCGGCCAAGGCCCACTGGGCGCGGCTGTGGCGGCAGGCGGTGCCCGGGTCGGCGCCCGAGCGCGCAGCCGACCTGCTGACCCCGGTGGCTGCGCTGCGCCAGGCGGTGGTCTACCAGAAGTTCCTGGAGAACATCGAACCCGACGAGAGGGTCTACCACCTCGGCGACCCAGCCCAATGGCTGCGCAGAGCAGCCGAGCGATTCGCCTCCGAAACGGAGTCGACGTAGGTTCGCAGAACCGTCAGCTGCCAACCTTGGAGGACGACCGGATGAGGACCAGACACTTAGGGCCCGAACAGCTGCCAGTGTCCGCCCTCGGGCTGGGCTGCATGGGGATGAGCGAGTTCTACGGGCCTGGGCAGGAGTCGGAGTCGGTTGCCGTCATCCACGCGGCCATCGACGCCGGCTGCACGTTCTTGGACACTGCCGACATGTACGGCCCGTTCACCAACGAGCGGCTCGTGGGCCGGGCGATCGCCGGGCGCCGCGAGGAGGTCGTCGTGGCGACCAAGTTCGGCAACGAGCGTCGCGCCGACGGCTCCCGGGTCGGGGTCAACGGCCACCCGGAGTACGTCCGAGCCGCCTGCGAGGCGTCGCTGCAGCGCCTCGGCACCGACCACATCGACCTGTACTACCAGCACCGCGTCGACACCACGGTGCCGATCGAGGAGACGGTCGGGGCGATGTCCGAGCTCGTCGCCGCGGGGAAGGTGTGCCACCTGGGCCTGTCGGAGGCGGCGGCGACGACGATACGGCGGGCCCACGCAGTTCACCCGATCACCGCCCTGCAGACCGAGTACAGCTTGTGGGCCCGCGACCCAGAGGCCGAGGTGCTGCCGGTCACCCGCGAGCTCGGGATCGGCTTCGTCGCCTACAGCCCTTTGGGCCGAGGGTTCCTGACCGGCCGCTTCGCCTCCCCCGACGACATCCCCGAAGGCGACTTCCGTCGAGGCGACCCACGGTTTCGCGCCGAGAACTTCGACCACAACAGCGCGGTGGTGGCGAAAGTTCGCGAGGTCGCGACAGAGAAGGGCTGCACCCCCGGCCAGCTGGCGATCGCCTGGCTGCTGGCGCAGGGCTACGACATCGTCCCGATACCCGGGACCAAACGGCTGACCTACCTCGCCGAGAACCTTGCCGCCGCGGACGTCGTCCTTACGGTCGACGACCTGGCCCGCCTGGAGGAGGCCGCCCCGCGGGGAGCAGCCGCCGGAGACCGGTACGCGGACATGAGCACGATCAGTCGCTGATGCGCCGACTGCTCGCGGCGGCGCTGGCGGCGGCCTGTGCCGCGTTGATGGTCGCCGCCTGCGTTGGGTGGTGGGTGTCGCGGACGGCGCTGGACACCCCGCGGTTCGTCGCCGTCGCCGGTCCGGTAATCGACCAGCCGCCCGTGCAGACGTCGCTGTCCACGGCGATCGCCGGCGAGCTGACCTCGCTGGTGGGGCTGCCGCAGCTGACGGGCCTCGTCCGGCGCGAAGTCGCCTCAGTGGTGGCTGGGCCCACATTCCGGGGCGTGTGGTACGCGTCTGTCACGGTGGCGCACCGCGACATAGTCCAGGCACTGACCGGGCCGACCGGCCCAACCGCAGCCGTGACCGGCTCGGGGGGCACGGTGTCGGTGGATGTGATCGACGTGGTCGGGCAGGTGCTGGCGGCGATGCCGCCGTCGCCGGCGGCCCTGCTGGGTCAGGGCCGGGTCCTGGCGCTGTCCCCGGGCCAGACACCGGCCGAGGTCCGCATCCAGGTCGCGAAATACCTCGGTCACCCGCTGCCACCTGGGTTCGCGACCGTCCCGGTGGCCACCACCGAAACTCTGGACCGGGCCCGGACCGCAGTGCGTGTCTTCGACGGCAGCGTCGTGGTGCTCGGCGTCGCCGCCGCGCTGGCGCTGATGGCCGCCCTGGTGGTGTCCCGGCGCCGGATTCGGACCGTCGGCCAGGTCGGCGTGTGGGTGGCGCTGTTCACTGCTCTGGCCTATGTCGGAGCTCAGCGGCTCGGGACCGCCGCCGCGGCCACGGTGCCAGCAGGGCCGGTCCGCCCGGCAGTGTCCGCGGTAGTCGCAGCCCTGTTCGACAGCCTCCGCGCCCCGGCTGTGGCGGTCTGCGCGGCTGGCGTCGCCGTCGCCGTCGTGACTCACCTGCCGGGCCGACATCGATAGGCTCGCCGCATGAACGAGCACGAGATCCTCGAGCGAATCCGGGAGCTGGTCGACGCCGAGCATGAGCTGCGCGCCCGTACGCTCGCCGGCCAGATGTCGACCGACGACGAGCAGGCCCAGCTCCACGACCTGGAGACGGCCCTGGACCAGGCGTGGGACCTGCTGCGGCAGCGCCGCGCCCGCCAGGAGTTCGGTGCGAACCCCGACGGCGCGCACACCAGGTCGGCACCCGAGGTCGAGGGGTACCTGCAGTGACGGTCGACGTCGGCGCACCGGCAGAGCCGGCCATCGTAGGCCGGGACATCGACACCCCGGCCGCCGGCGCACCCGTGGGGGCACCCACGCGTCGGGTCAGATCGTCCACCCGCAGGGACCACCCGCACTAGCCTGCGGCCATGGACCAGGAGCTGGACGAAGACGACACCGGGCCAGGGTCCGCGCTGACCCGACCCGACGGGTGGCAGGTTGTCAGCATCGACGACACGCCCGTTGCCGAGCCGGCGCCCACCGTGGCACTGGACCCTGACGGGGCCGTCAGTGGAACCACCGGAGTCAACCGGTACCGCGGCACCTACGAGCTGGCCGAGTCGCTGCTGGAGATCGGGCCCCTTATGACGACCCGGATGGCCGGCCCCCCGGAAGCGATGGACGTCGAAACACACTTCCTCGCCATCCTCGGCGAGCCTGTCGCGGTGCGCTGGGACTACTCGACGCTGGTGCTGGAGTCCGACGCCGGGCACCTGCGGCTGGAACCCGCCTCCGACGAGCTGGAGCCGGCGGTGGCCTTCGAGCTGGACAGCGCCCCCGCGGACCCTCACGGCAGCGCGACCGACGGATCCGACTGGGTGGAGGATCCGCCGACGCCGATAGACCTCGACGACTGACCCCACCGCGCTGCACCGCGCCCTATTCCCAGCCAACTCCCAGGTTGCTCGGGGCATGCTCGCAGACTGTTTGTCGAAGGTGGTGCAACCGGACCTGCGTGGCAGCTGCGCCAAGGCCGGACCAAGTGCTGGGAGGGTGAGTGGCAGAGCAAGTTGCGCGCCGCCGCAGGCTCAGGTGGAAGATCGTCGTTCCGCTGGCGGTGCTCCTGCTAGCTGGCGTGGCGACGGGCGCCTGGGCGATGAACCGGTCCTCGGCGGCCGCTACCGCATCGACAGTGCGGTACCGCTCGGTCACCGTGTCCACCGGGAACATTGCCGAGACAGTCGTGGCGTCCGGCACCATCGAGCCCGCAGTCACCTCCGACCTCAGCTTCGGATCCTCCGGAGAGGTGACCGGCGTGTACGTCGCCCAAGGCCAGAAAGTGACCAAGGGCCAGCACCTGGCCACCTTGTCGTCGGCGTCGCTGACCAGCGCGGTGGCCCAGGCCGAGGCGAGCCTGGCCTCCGCCGTCGCCAAGCTCGACTCCGACACCACCGCGGCGGCCTCGGCCGCCCAGATCGCCTCAGACCAGGCCGACATCACCGTCGCGCAGGCGCAGGTCGCCAACGCCAAGACCGCGCTCGCGGGAGCGACCCTGGTCTCGCCGATCGACGGGACGGTCACCGCCGTCAACATCACCGTCGGACAGCAGAAGGGCAGCTCCACCGGCTCGGGCTCCTCCGGTGGGAACGGGTCATCGGCTACCGGTGGGTCCGGCAGCAGCGCCAGCGGATCCGGCAACGGCGGCTCGAACAGCACCGGCTCCTCCTCCAGCTCCGCGTCGTCCTCCTCCTCCTCCTCGGCGGACGTCGAAGTCATCAGCACCGGCTCGTACGTCGTGAACGCCACGGTGGACGCGACCGACGTGGCGAACGTGGCGAAAGGCGACCAGGCCACCATCACCCCCACTGGCTCGACGACCACTGTCTTCGGGCTCGTCACCTCCGTCGGAATCGTCGCCTCGTCGAGCTCGGGAACGGCCACGTTCCCCGTCGTCGTCTCGGTCACCGGCAGCCCGACCGGCCTGTACGCGGGCGGGACCGCCGACCTGGCGATCACCTACAAGCAGGTCAGCAACGTGCTCGTGGTGCCGACGCTCGCCGTGACACGAAGCGGCGGCACCGCCTCGGTGACGGTCAGCCGAGGCGGTGTCAACACCCAGCAGACCATCACGACCGGCATCAGCTCAGGCGGCTCAACCCAGGTCCTGTCGGGGCTGTCCGACGGTGACACGGTGCTGGTGGCCATCCGGACAGGGACAGGGACCGGTACTGGCACCCGAGGCACCGGCGGGTTCGGTGGTGGCGCCGGGTTCGGTGGCGGCGCCGGGTTGGGTGGCGGAGCGGGGTTCGGCGGCGGACCAGGCTTCGGCGGCGGAGCGGGCGGCTGATGGCACTCATGTCGCCGGCGCCGCTGGCAGTGCCGGCGGAAGAGCAGGTCATCTCACTGAGCGAGGTCCGCAAGACCTACCGCAGCGGATCGTTGGAAGTCGAAGCCCTGCGCGGGATCAGCCTCGACATCCGACCCGGCGAGTACGTCGCGGTGATGGGCCCGTCAGGGTCAGGCAAGTCAACCTTGATGCACATCCTCGGCTGCCTGGACGTGCCGACCTCCGGCTCCTTCCACCTGGCCGGAGACGATGTGAGCGTGATGAGCGAGGACGAGCTCGCCGACATCCGCAACCGGCGCATCGGTTTCGTCTTCCAGCAGTTCAACCTGCTCCCTTCGCTGTCCGCCTGGCGCAACGTCGAGCTGCCCCTGGCCTACGCCGGCGTGCACCGGCACGAGCGCCGCAGACGGGCGGTGGCAGCCCTTGAGCAGGTCGGCCTCGGCGACCGCATCGAGCACCGGCCCGGGGAGCTGTCCGGAGGCCAGCAGCAGCGGGTCGCCGTCGCCAGGGCCCTGGTCACCGAACCGGCCCTGATCCTGGCCGACGAGCCGACCGGGAACCTGGACTCGACCTCCACCGGGGAGATGCTCGCGCTGATGTCTGAGCTGCACCTGGCCGGACGCACGATCGTGCTGATCACCCACGAGGCAGATGTCGCCGAGCAAGCCAAGCGGACCGTCAGGCTCCGCGACGGCCAGGTCATCGAAGACACCGGGGTGGCGCCGTGAGCTGGCTCGACACCCTGCGCACCAGCCTCGACGCGATGCGATCGCACCGCATGCGGTCCGGGCTGACCGTGCTCGGCATCCTGATCGGGATCGCCGCGGTCATCTTGACCGTCGGCCTCGGCGTGGGTGCCCAGCAGCAGGTCACCGCCCAAGTTGAGGCCCTCG
>Ga0075015_100000177_pt1 | contig 19443 bp, 16 predicted proteins | sample AleBraG_ABR_2013_FD_71476 | JGI IMG/M metagenome (GOLD analysis project Ga0075015, IMG submission 71476) | Freshwater sediment microbial communities in response to fracking from Pennsylvania, USA - Alex Branch Run_MetaG_ABR_2013 | ecosystem: Environmental > Aquatic > Freshwater > Creek >...
CGTGGCGGTGGGCAGCGCGTCGCTCATCCTGGTTAGTCTGCTGCTAGTCGCCTTATTGGGAGAAAGCCGGCTGGCTCCGCGCTTGGAACCGCCTACGTTTTCTGATCCGGCGGCGGTAGACGCGAGCAAAGCCGCCGGGCAGTGATCTGTGGCATGCTGGACCTACATGCGAATCGTCGTTTTGATCTCCTATATTGGGCCTTAGGTCACTTGCATTCCAAACGCTAATGCCCAAGCGAAACTGGTTAGTGTCATTGGGTTGGCAAGACTGTACTTCGCCCAATTCAGTAGTCGTTCCAATACAGACTTGCACGATCGTTCCCGTTGCCAAGAACGAGTTCACCAGCAAACCAAAGCCGTGTTCAGACACATCGACGATCTGACCAGTCCTCGGTGGTCACCCCAAAACCGGCCATACGTGGTCACTTCAAAACCGGCCATAGGGAGAGCGACAGGACAACAGTAGTTATAACCCGGCCGAGGTCGGCCAGGCAAGGTCCCATGCTCGCCGCGACGAGCGCCCGGAGGGCGCGATTCCGTCCGTCTCCGCGGGTTGCGTGAGGGGAAAATCGTCGTCGGACCTGTGGGAATGTGGGAATTGCGCATGCGATTTCCAAGCGCGGTGGAAAAGTCGGGAAACCTGCTTTTGGTTTTCCGGGTTTTCCAGGGCGCGTCATTTCCATCAGGTCACTCCGTTGCGCCGACCGCCGACTTCACCCGCCAGCTTCTCGGACCGCACTTCAGCACATGACCGTGATGCAGCAACCGGTCGAGCATCGAGCTGACCGCCGCGGTGTCGCCCAGCAGTTTGCCCCAGTCCTCGACCGGCCGATTCGAGGTCAGCAGCGTACTCGCCCGCTCGTAACGGCGCATCACGATTTCCAGTAAATCCTCGGCCGCAGTGGGCGGCAGTTTGCACATTCCGAAATCGTCGATGATGAGCAGCGCCACGGAGGTCAAGTTCGCCATGAACTCTTGAGCGGATGGTCGGCAGCGGAGTCTCTTTGAGCGTCGGTTAAAAGCACTGACTTTGAAATCTAGTGTGGGCAGAGATGGAAGACGGGCGCATCCGGCGGGAGGACAGATTGTCACTAGCTGTGGCGCAACGACTTGAAGCGACCTAGAGCGTGGGGCGAGCTGCGTGGTCAGTACTCTGGTTCTAATTCCCCAGGTACTTCTGGTTCATTTGGTTTCAAACCTAAGGTCCTGTATTCGCCATGGACTCTTGATACCGGCTCATTTGGTACCAAAGTATTACCCCCGTAAAGGCACGGATTAGATCGTCGTCGCTCGATGTACCATGACAAACTGTCCTCCGTAAGGAACCGAATTGTCATTTGTTATCAATGCTTTGGGAAAGGAACTAGGCGTGCAAAGAAGAAGGCATGAACTCCGGCAATCTTATAAAAATCGCATTGCGGTCAGGTTGGCAACCACTCCGTTTCGAAAAGGAGATCTCAGTGAAAAAGACTCTTAGACTGACCGCGATCTGCGGTCTTGTTATCACCGTTGGAAGCATGGCACTGGGCGCCGGCAACGAAAAGCTCGCAACTGAACTGCAGAATCGTAACGCCGATGAAATGGTAGATGTCATCATCCAATACCGGGATACGCCCACTGCGGCGGCGCACCAAAGAGTGGCGGCATTCCACAGCCATCTGAAGCATGAGTTCGCCTTCATAAAAGCCCGGCACTACAGCGTGCCGGCTCACGCCCTCGCCGAACTGGCGAAAGATCCGGATGTCGCCTACATCTCCCCGGATCGCCCGGTGCAGAGTTTGGTCGATCAGGCCATCTCGACGATCGGAGCCAACCGCGCGTGGTCTACTTTCAACCTGAATGGCGCAGGCATCGGCGTGGCCGTGATCGACAGCGGCATCGATACTACCCACCCGGACCTCAACACCAAGGTCCCGCTCTATACGCAAAACTTCTCCAGCGATCAGTATCAATATGACTTCTTCGGTCACGGCACCCACGTCGCTGGGATTCTGGCGGGCAGTGGAGCCTATTCCACCGGAATCAACTTCACCTATACCTTCCAGGGCGTCGCTAAGGGCGTCAACCTGATCAACCTCAAGGTTCTCAACACCACCGGACAGGGCGTCGATAGCGCGGTGATCGCCGCCATCAACCAGGCCATTGCACTGAAGAGCACATACAACATCAAAGTCATTAATCTGTCGCTCGGACGCCCGGTCGCGGAAAGTTACAAACTGGACCCTCTGTGCCAGGCGGTCGAACAAGCATGGAAGGCTGGTATCACGGTCGTGGTGGCCGCCGGCAACTATGGGCGCGCCAACCCGACCACCACTTTCGGCTACGGCACCATCACCGCGCCGGGCAACGATCCTTATGTCATCACGGTGGGCGCCATGAACACCATGGGAACAGCCTCCCCGGCGGATGATGTGATCGCCAGCTACAGTTCCAAAGGCCCGACACTGTACGACACGGTCGTCAAGCCGGACCTCGTCGCGCCTGGCAACCTGATCGGCTCTGTGCTCTCTGCTTGGTCCACCATCCCCACGACCTATCCGCTGACGGATCTCTCCAATTCCTCGTACATAGTACCGGGGATATCGGGATACACCACGGCAGGCTCGCCAGTCGCCTCGCAAGTCTACATGCAGCTCAGCGGAACCAGCATGGCGACTCCGTTTGTGAGTGGAACCGCGGCGCTCATACTTCAGCAGCACCCGTCCATGACGCCTGACCAGGTGAAAGCGGTGTTGATGGCCACCGCTTCCAAGACCTTCCCCGCCACCAGCTCTTACACGGACCCGACCACGGGCACTACGTACCATGAGCAGTACGACATTTTCACAGTGGGCGCGGGCTATCTGAACGTAGTCGCGGCGCTTGCCAATACTAACATTCCAACCGCCGGATTGAGCGCGATGTCCCCGTCGGCCGTTCTGAACGCGAAAGCCGGCAACGCGACTATGGTCAATGGCCAGAGCGTGATCTGGGGAACCAACCTGATCTGGGGTACCAACCTGATCTGGGGTACCAACGTAATCTGGGGCACTAACCTGATCTGGGGTACCAACCTGATCTGGGGCACCAGCGCGATTCCGGTGAGCGCGGCCAACGTGATCTGGGGTTCCAACGTGATCTGGGGGACGAACGTGATCTGGGGTTCCAACGTGATCTGGGGCACCAACGCCGTCGGCAGCGGGGTCGGCGCGGCCGGTATCGTCTGGGGTTCAAACGTGACTACGGCCGATGACGTGATGTCGGTATTGACAGGCGGCGACCGGTAGAATTCAGCGAAACCCCGGAAGCAAACTGTAGCTGGCAACATGCACCTCCGTTGCCAGCTATGGAAAGAACTGAGGAAGATCCCTAAGAAAGGCCAACCCCCGTGAGACTCGGCGCAAGTGCATTCGTAATAACCGGGCTGATGGCGTTTGGCGCGCTGGGAGCGATGGGCTACGCCGTGCACACCATGCCGGCACTACTCGACTACCGTTTCGTGGTGTTGTCAGTGCTCGCATTAGTTACCGCCAGATTGAAGGTGCAACTACCGGGCTTGATGGGAAACATGGCGGTCAACCTCCCGTTTCTCTTGATCGCCGTAGCGCAGCTGAGCATGCTTGAAGCCCTGCTGGTGGCTCTGCCCGCATGCGCGGTGCAATGCTTTCCCACGGGCGGAGGCAAAGTCAAACCTGTGCAACTGATCTTCAACCTCAGCGCAAAGGCCGTGGCGGTAGGGGTAGGGAGCCTGCTCGGGACGCACTTTGCAGTTTTGGGAGTCGCCGCCTTCTTCCTCGCGGAGACCATCCCGCTGGCCGGTATCATCCGTCTCACAGAAGGCGGAGCAATTCACCGGATCTGGGCCAGCATCGCTCACTACTCGTTCCCGTTCTATGTTCTGAGCGCGGGAATTACGTCCATCGCCATGTCTACTACTTCGCAGTTTGGCTGGCAGTTGCCGGTGGTAAGCTTGCCGGTGCTCTACGCCATCTATCGTTCCTACCAGTCCTACTTTCGCGTGTCCTTGCTCGTGGGCGGGTCAGGCGTGGAAGCCTCCTGACCATCAGGACAACGGCGGGTCAGAAGAAGCCTCTCGGGAGCCTGACGCTTCTGATGAATTTCTTGGACGAGCTGCGGCGCAAAGTGCCGGTGGGGAAATAGCGTCACACGCCGCGAATGGCGGAACTCCCTCGTAAGTAATTCATTAGAAATGTGTTGTTGGAGAGCGCCCGGATGGTCGGCAACCCGTCCATAAACAAGACTAATGGACGATCAGCCTGTCATTTATGGCTGCCATCGACAGGGCAAATCGCATCAGGTGCCGGTGAGAAGATGATGCGAAAGGTTCGTGACCGTTTCATCTGACATGAGCTCGGCGGATTCCGCCCAGGACGAGAAACCCTCACTCTTCATTCCCCAAAGCGAAACATACTACTGTCGATGCTGGAAGGCAGTTAGCGCTTCATTGGTTTTCCCAGCGGCGCGAGCCCACTTCACCCTCAATACTTGGACAGACGCTTCGGTCGGAAAGTGAAGCGAGGTTTATCTACCCTGCGTCGGTGAGTCTCCCACCTCGTCTGCAACCTCGTCTGTTCCAGTTTGCCGCGCGGTTTCTCATAACCTTGACGCGATCATGGGCCGGCCGGCGTGCCCTGTCAACGGCTGGCCCGCTCCATTCGCCGCGCCTCCCTTGTGGTCGGCTAGCGGCTCCCGTGTTACCGTTTCCCTTCGGTGACAGGACACTGCATCCCGCCCGGCCTTTCGATGCCCGCGTTATGAGAAACCGCGACGCAGAAAGAGAAACAGACAATGCAGAACTCAGAACGGCAGGATATTTACACTCGCATTACCGCCAAGATCGTCGCTTCGCTTGAACAAGGCGTCCGCCCGTGGATGAAACCGTGGAGCGGAGAGAACGCCGCCGCCAGGATCAACCGTCCGCTGCGCCACAACGGAATGCCTTATTCCGGCATCAACATCCTGATGCTGTGGAGCGCATCGATCGAACACGGCTTCACTTCGCCGAGCTGGATGACGTTCAAACAGGCTCTCGACCTGAACGCCCATGTCCGCAAAGGCGAGAAGGGTTCAATGGTCGTTTATGCCAACACCTTTACACGCACCGAAGAGGACGCCGAGGGAAACGAGATCGACCGCGAGATCCCATTCCTCAAAGGCTACACGGTGTTCAACGTCGAGCAGATCGAAGGCTTACCCGAGCATTACTACGCCAAGCCGCAGCCCAGGTTCTCCAAGGTTCAGCGCATCGAGCATGCCGACGCCTTTTTCGCAGCCACAGGAGCCGATATCCGCTATCGCGGTGGACGAGCCTACTACGCTCAGGACGCCGATTATATCCAGTTGCCGCCCATCGAGAGCTTCCGGGACGCCGAGAGCTTTTACGCCACTCTAGCCCATGAAACCTGTCACTGGACGAAGAGTCCATCCCGGCTGGAACGCGATTTTGGCCGTAAAGCCTGGGGCGACGACGGCTACGCCCGCGAAGAACTCGTCGCCGAACTGGGCGCCGCTTTCCTCTGCGCCGACCTCGAACTCACACCGGAAGTCCAAGAGGATCATGCCTCCTACATAGCCACCTGGCTTCAGGTTCTCAAGAACGACAACCGCGCGATCTTCCAAGCCGCATCCTATGCCCAACGCGCTGTTGACTATTTGCGCGGGCTCCAGCCGGAGAGCCGGGAGGTCGCCGCTTAGGCGGCCCCTTTCGGTCAAATGATTGCAGGTGTCGGTTCATCGCGCGCCCAATTCCTTCCAGCGAGAATTCGGTTGCTCGTTGGAAATCAATTGGGCCACGAGCACAAAGTCGTGGAGATTGAGCCCTTGCTGAATTCTGACATCAATGCCGGAGCCATCCACCGTTTTCATGCCCCGCAGTTCCTGAAGCGCCTTTCCGAAAACTGCTTTCCGCCGGCTCTTGAACCTGTGCCACCCCGCGGCGGGCACTTTGAGAACCTGAATTAAATTCCGAAGTTCGATTGAATGGTCCCGCCCCAAGCCGCGACCCATGAGGATTGGCTCTAAGTAGAGCCGGAGCAAGAATGCCAGTTCGCTGCGCATTTTGAGCATTTCCTTCGGCCGGCTGACTACTCGCCGGGCGAGGAGTTGGCGGCTGTAGGGATCGGAAAAAACAATGCGGAAGGTTGTTTGGTCCAAACCATGGCGCCTTGTGTCCACTAGATCAAAACCGTCGATCAATGAAAACCCGTAGCCCTTCAGGCCAATACTCCGGAACTCCGCGACCGCGTCTAAATCCAAGTAGTATCCCGTCACTTTGATGTCGATGGTCTTGCGCTTCAGATAGGCCAGATCCCGCCCGCCAAAGCTCTCCCACCCAAGCAGTTCTGCCAAGCGGCGAATTGGAACGTGGCAGAAACACGAAACAGATCCGTTTTCATGCCGAACCAACTGACACCCTTGTTCCACCCACAGGCACTCGATGGCACCGAGGATTCGACCATGCTCTGTTGTTAAGATGCCTCGCTCTTCGTCTTTCGGGAAGAGCCTTCCGCGGATCATTGGAACGGCTACGACCTTACCGTCCAAGGCACGAAACTGGGCGATTACTCGATCACTTTTCGCCAGGTTGGTGGAGAGCGTGAAAAACTCCGGACCAACGAATGTCGCCCAAGGCACAGCCTTCCGGGAATAGGGCGGTTCCATTGTGGTCTGTGGACTTGGCATAGTCGCTGCCGGCGTGGATAAGGGCCGCAACTCGCTCAAGAGGTCGGTGCCAGAAACAGGTGCATAGCTTTTGAGGGAACTGGCTTGTTCGGACCCGACGCGATGCTCGCGGGGCTCCAATAGACCTTTGGACCCAGTTCCAGCTCCGAGCTTGCAAACACGATTGAAAAGAAGTCTTGTGAGATATTTGGCGGGATCCCGAACTTCCCCGATCTGCATCCGATACCGGAGTTCTCCCAACTCCTCCTCTACAATGCCCTCACCCAACTGCCGGATCACCCGCCGGTAGAACGGAACAGCTTGGGCAGAACGCGTCGTTTTGACGATACGTTCTACAAGGTCCTCGCGAAGCGACTCGGCGGCGGTGGAGTTCACGCGTTGGCTGTTCCGTACTTGCTGAAAGATCATGTCCCCGCCTTTGCGTCTTTAAGGATTCTTTAGACTTCTCTAAACTTCTAGAGCCGTTTTTCGCCGTCGAGACGGGTGCACCGGCATCCCATGCTTTTGCACCCCGATCCCATATCTTTGCACCCGCATCCCATGTATTTGCAGCCGGATCCCATGCCAACTCGCCCAGGTTGAGACTTGTGATCTGGGTTGAACCGACTGCCATACAGTAAAAAACTTCAACAGTCGTGTCAACTGGAATCTCCTGGGGACTTGGGCTATTTCCTGGGTGGAAGCCGCCGATGACAACCGTAGGCGCCAAGGGCCGCGCCTAGTAAGCCGAGCGCCCCGAGCGCAATCACACGGGGCGAGCGTTTGGGTCGAGTTACGGAGACTACATCGTTTGTTTCGGCCAAGATCGACATTGCCGCTAGGAGTTCCTTTGCCGATGGAAAGCGCAACTCAGGCTGCTTCTCCAGACACCGCCAAACCAGCTGGGAAATGGCCGGGGGGATCGTTTGGGGCAACTCCATTGGTCGTCCCATCTGGATCTGCTTCATAGCTTCGATGTCGGTTTCAGCGCGGAACGCCCGTCGCGATGCCAGCATCTCATACAGCATCACGCCAAAAGAAAAGATGTCAGAGCGATAGTCGGCCGGGAGGCCGACAGCCTGTTCCGGCGACATGTAGCCGATGGAGCCAAGAACCTCGCCAGCCAATGTTTCGGGACTTGAGAGAATTCCGTGATATTCCTGAGCGGAATTGTTGCGAAGCGGAACCATCGGTTTCGCCAGCCCGAAGTCCAAGACTTTAATGAGTCCGTCGCCCCCGACCAGCACATTGGACGGTTTCAGATCGCGATGGATGATGCCGGCCGCATGGACCTGCGCTAAAGCAGCTGCGATTTGCATCGCATACTGGAAAGCTTCACGGAGCGTCAGCGTCCTTGATGTGATCACCTGATTGAGCGTCTTGCCCGGCACAAACTCCAGAACGATAAAAGCGATGCCATCGACTGCGCCAACATCGAGAATCTGAACAATGTTCCGGTGGTTCAATGCCCGCAGGCACCGCGCCTCCTGCAAAAGTCGGGCCACTCGATTTGGGTCGCCGAGTGCCCAGGCGGGAACTCGTTTTAGCACTACCAAACAGTTGAGAAGGACATCATGCGCCCGGTAGACCCAGCTCATGCCTTCACCGATTTTTTCAAGGACAAGGTAGCGATCCAACAGCTTCCCGCTGATCGATGTGGGGACATCCAAGAATTCCTCGGCTTTCCAGTGATTTGGTGATCGATGGTCCATTTCGGCCTCCACTCCTGATTGCCGGAGCATTCGTCCTGCATAATTGAAGACGAATGCCCCGGCGTAGATCGGCTACGGTCTCGCTGGTTGCTCGCTGGCCTTCTCCATCTGTCCACAGAGCCAGTCCTTCGCGTGGAGCCAGTCCATTTTCACTTTGCTCGCGGAGAAACCCATGACTTCCGCCGTTTCTACTGTCGTGAGCCCACCAAAGAACCGCAGTTCCACAATCTGAGCCACGGTGGGATCAATCTCCGCCAGCCGGTCCAGAGCAGCGTCGAGTACGAGAAACTGTTCTGGCCTTTCCGGGGACGGCAACAACGCCTGATCGATTTGGACCATTTCCGGGTCGCAGCCCCGTTTTTTTGAGTTCCGTTTCCGGGCGTGATCCACCAGGATCCGCCGCATTGCGCGGGATGCAGTTTTATAGAAGGCCGCCCGGTTCCGGCATTGGCGACCATCCACGTTGATGATCTTCAAATAGGTTTCCTGGACGAGATCGGATGGTAGAAGAGTATGCCCGGCACGTTCGTGTGCCAGCTGATGCGCCGCCATTCGGCGCAGAGTGCCATACGCTACTGTCATCAGATTGGAAGCGGCATGACGATTACCGTTCCGCAAATCCGCCAACGCCTGCGTGATATCGCCTGCATTCACGGTAGAGAATGCTGGATTGTTGAGAGCCGCCGGCGCCTCTGTGCGCGGCCGCTTGGTCGTCTGAACTTGCTCGAAATGGCCGTTAAGCCCAGTCAAGTCGAAACATAAAGCTTGACGCTCGTAATTGATGTTTTGCATGATCTTTTCCTTAGACTCTTGGAATCCTGCAACTGAACTACTAAGGAAAAGTTACTCGGGATCTTGACTTGCCAAAAGACCCCTTCGCGTCAGAAGGAAGGGATCAATGTCAGGTCATGTCAGATTTCCCCGCAAGTCCGATCTTGCTCAGGAAGATTTCCCAGCGCGGATCATCCTGCAGGGCATCGAAGCGCGGATCGACTTTGGCCCAGGCCAGCATCTCAATTCGATTTTCGAGGGAAGCGTTCAACCATTCAAAAGCCTGGTCCTTGTCCCCGAGGCCGGAGTAGATGACGGCCAGGGTATGAGGGGCCACATAGGGTGCCTCTGGCTGAGATTGGAGCTGATTGGCGATGGACTGGGCTTCAAGTCGACGACCGGTCACCGCATATAAATGACCTATCGCGCCCTGAGCGACGGAGCTGCCTTTGGCGAGGCCATTGGCAGTTTGGAACGACTCCAGAGCTGCCTCCCATTGACCCAACTGTTCCTGAGCCAGTCCGGTGAACAGATGCGCCATCCAGAAAGTCGGGTCTTTCTTCAGAGCTGCCTGATAGCTGGTGATGGCCTGCGCATAGCGTTGGGAGTAGTAGTAAGGATCGCCGAATGCTTTGCGAATAACCGCGGATCCGGGATCGAGGTCGACGGCCCGCTGCATCTCGGCCTCGGCCTGAGGGAAACGCGCTTGCATGACCAGAAGATTGCCATACCAGTGGTGCGCAGGTGCATGAGAACCGTCTATCCGGATGGCTCGCAAAAAAATCTCCTCTGCGGCCGCCCAACCAAAGTCGCTCAGGAGCTGCGCATACGCAAGCACGGTGTGAACTTCCGGGAGTTCTGGATTCAGCTCAACTGCTTTTTGAGCATAGTCCTTCGCGCACTGGAACCACTCGAGTACGGGGGGGCTCACTTCATACCAGCTCAGAAGGAGATAGCACTCGGCTAATCCTGAATACGCCCTTGCCGAACGCGGGCTCGCTACAATCGCTTGTTCAAAGAGCTCCATGGCGAGACGAATACCCATCTTGGTGCGACCGCGAAGACAAAAACGGCCCTGTTGGATCCGGTGTTGGGTTTCAAACCGTTCAGGTAGCATACCCTGGACGTCGCGACTGTAATCTTCGCAGTCGTCAAGTCCGAGGCTCTTCAGGATGGCTTCGGCCACGTGGCGAGACATCTTGAATAGATCGTCGCGGCTGGTAGTGAAAGTTTCCCACAGTAGCGTGGCTCCAGCCCCGCGATCGCGGAGCCACAGGTTGAGTCGCAAAACTTCGGCCTGGCTCTCCAGGCAGGCCCGCAAGCTATATCGCCAGGTGCCTTCTTTTGCTCCATTGCCGGTAACGACGCGGAGCAAAGGGTGGCCAGCCTGAATCAGTTGGTTAGCGATCTCGTCGCGGGTGAAAGCGCAGAGGCGCTTTAGATCACAGTTTGCGTGACAGCTACAGAATTTTTCGAACCCCAAGGTCACCCGACGATCAGTCATTTCGGGAACATAGCCACGTTCCGGCAGACGGATTTCGACAGGATCGCCCCTGCCTCGGTCTTTGTAGTACAAATCGAGCTTTTTCCGAAGCTCGCCAGCGCACTCCCTCACGTGGTGATGAACTGCGGGATCGTAGTTTGGAAGCCCGGGCCAGCCGGCATCAGCGATCGAAACTTCCTTGATCTCATGGCTGCGACCTAAAAGCTGCATCGCCGCCACCCAATTCAAGAGGTTCTTCGTTTTCGGAGCACGCTGAAAAATCTCGTTGCCCGCCATCCGATCGATTTGTTTGAGTACCTCGCTCGCCCAGGTACCTGCTACCCGCAGCGCGTCCAGCTCGGTTTGTTCCGCTTCAGAAAGCCATTCCATACGCACCCCGGTTAGAGTCAGAAGGAATTTGGCGTGGAGGAGCCTGTTTTGCTCCGTCTGCCCTATTCAACGATAGTAGGGGCAAAAAAGGTAAAAGCAATCGGACTGGGCTAAATTGGACCAGTGGTCCGAATTGGACTCTTTGTTGATTGGACAAACCACGCAACTGGCAGCCTTCGGATTGGCGGAACGTGGTTCGGCACAACTAATTCTTCCTTTCGGCAACCACACCTGGGATTTTGTGAGAGCCTTGCACCCTTCGGTCCTACCGATTGCAGCTAACACGTGGTCGACAAGTCCTGACCTAAACCAAACAGAATTCCGCTTAGTAGAAGTGGGGGCGACGGCGTTCATCGCGAATCGCGACGAGTGACGAAGCGTTTCGCGATGAGCTGTTCAGCCCATTGCAAATCCCGCGGTTCCCTGTTACGTCCAGCGTGGGATGCATGCAAATCCCATCGCCGCAGAAATCAGTCAAAGGAGACAACCGATGAACTTTACCAAACCGAATCTTCAATTCCTCAACGTGCGGCAGACAGCTTTGAAGGCCGCCCGGCGTCGGCTTTCAGCGAAAATGCCGAACGAGCTGGCGGCCCTTGCTCTGGTCGCTTTCCTGACCAGCCCCCTGATGGCCCAGGGCGCTTCGCCGTGGGAAAACGCAGTCAACGTTCTGCAGACCGCTTTTACCGGCCCCATCGCCCGCGGTCTATCGCTGGTGTCGATCGTTGTCGGCGGCCTGGTGTTCGCTTTCGATGAGGGCGGATCCAAAAAGATGATGGCCGGAATTGTTTTCGGCGTCGGAATGGCCATTGGCGCCGTGAACTTCATGGCGTGGCTGTTTCCATAACAAACAGCCCGGAGTTTGGAGGATTCGGATGGCGACAATCCCACAGATTCACAGCGTGTACCGTTCGATCAACAAGCCCCTGATCATCCTGGGTGTCGAACGTCGGCTGTTCTTCCTGGCGCTGCTCATGGGCAGCGCCACCTTCAACTATTTCGGCAGCCTCATCGGCGGACTCCTGATGTTCGCCGTTCTCTTTGTGTTGGCGCGCTGGAGCACGGCCTCCGATCCGCAGATGTTGCGGATACTTCTCAATTCAGCGAAGTTCAAGGCGCGCTACGACCCTGCCAACCACAACGTATTCAATCTCCGGAGGATTTTCACACATGAAAAACTTGGCGCGCGCTCTTAAGGACTACCAGGATTCCGGGGCGCTCAACTCTCTGATCGGAGTCACCGCGGTGATTGGTCCAAACACCTTTATCACCAAGAGCGGCCACCTGATGACGATCTTGAAGGTGCAGGGAATCGATGACGAATGCCTGGATGCCGCCGCAATGGAACAGATCACCCATCGTGTCCAGGCCGCACTCTCGGTCTTCGATGAGAATTTTCGCATCTACCAGTACTTTCTAAAACGGGAACGCCCCAATCTCCCTTCCCGCGTTTATGCCGATCCCACCGTCCAGGGGATTGTTCAGAACCGGATCGACGATTTGCAAGGCCGATCTATACCGCTTTACTCGATCGAGATTTATTGGGCCGTCGCGTATGAAGGATGGCGGCCGAAACAGGACTGGAAGGAGCAGTTCGCCGCGTGGCTCCGCAGTCCCAAAGTCACCCTTGAGGAAAAGCTCTCCACTCACCTGACGCTCGAAACGCTGAAGCGGCAGGTTGAGCAGGCGGAAGAACTGTTGACGAACCGGGCCAACGCGCTCGCGATCCAACTGCGCGACGCGATTCCGATGGAAATCCTGGACGCTGATGCCGGATACCGCTTTCTGCGGCGGCTGCTGAACTACACACCCTACAAAGCTGAGTCCGTTGGTCTCAAGTACAACGAGTTTGTGGATTTTCAAGCCTGCGATTCGTTGCTGGAGTGTGAGCGGAATCACCTTCGGCTGGACGATGACTTCGTACAAGTCCTAACGCTCAAAGACCCTCCGGGCCAGACGTTTGCCCATGTGTTCCGGGGATTAGAGGCCATCCCGGCGAACATGATCCTGGCCAGCGAATGGAAGCGCGAAACCGACTGGGCTATCCGCAAAGTGATCAAGTCCAAACAGCGCCACTTCCATATCTCGGAGAAATCGCTGCTTGCATACGCCACCACTTCCGAGGCAGCGCCGCGCGATGCGCTGATTGATGAGGGAGCCGTTGCCAATGTCTCCGACCTCGGTTCCGCCTTGCGCGAGTTGGAGTTCCAGGGAAACCACTTCGGCAGGTTCTCGATGACCGTCATCCTCTATGGCGACGATCCCGTAAAGCTTCGCCGGTCCGTCGCCGAAGTGTCCAAAGTCTTCTCCACCCATGGGGCCCAGCTGACAGAGGAAACCTACAACCAGCTCAACGCATGGCTGGCCGTGATTCCGGGAAACTCCGACTTCAATGTCCGTCATTTGCTGTTGATGAACACCAACTATGCCGACCTGGCGTTCGTCTTCCGGCCATCCTCGGGTGAACTGGAGAACCGCCATCTCGGAACCGAATACCTGGCAGTGTTCGAAACCAATCAGCACACGCCGTTCTTCCTGAACCTGCTTTACGGGGACGTCGCCCACGCGATGGCACTCGGGATGACCGGCAGCGGCAAGAGCTTCCTGATGAACTTCCTGCTGGCGCAGGCACAGAAGTATCAACCCTTTACCTTCATCTTCGACCTCGGCGGGAGCTACCGTTCCCTCACGCGGCTGTTCCGGGGCACTTACGTCCCGGTTGGCATCGAGAGCCAATCGTTCTCGATCAATCCGTTTTGCCTGCCAGCGACGAAAGAGAACCAGCAGTTTCAGTTCTCTTTCGTCAAACAGCTGATCGAATCCGGCGGCTGTGCAATGACCAGTCAGGAAGACGGAGAGCTCTTCGAGCAGATTGAGAGCCTGTATGTGATCGATGCCGACCAACGCCGCCTGGGAACACTGGCCCAGATCCTCAGCCGGAAGCTGGCGCAGCCGTTGAGCCGGTGGGTTGGCGACGGCCAGTACGGCCGGCTCTTCGACAACGCCACGGACAACCTGACACTAGCGCGGTTTCAGACCTTTGATTTCGAGGGCATGAACAAATACCCGCAGGTTCTGGAACCGCTCCTGTTCTATATCCTGCATCGCGCCAGTGCCGCGGTGATCGATGACCAACAAGCCCATGTTTTTAAAGTCTTTATGCTGGATGAGGCCTGGCGGTTCCTCCAGCATCCCACCACCAAAGCCTACATCCTGGAGGCTTTGAAAACCTGGCGAAAACGGAATGCCGCGATGGTCCTGGCCACGCAGTCGAGCGAGGATTTATTGCGCTCGGAAATGCTCGGCGCCATCGTCGAGAGCTGCCCCACCAAGCTGTTTCTGGCCAACCCGGGAATGGACATCCCAGCGTACAAGGAGATCTTCCATCTCAGCCAAACCGAAGCGGAGATCGTTTCCCGCCTGATCCCCAAGAAGCAGATCCTCCTCAAACGGCCTGATCTGGCCAAAGTCTTGAACCTCAACGTCGATCGCAAGGGCTATTGGCTTTGCAGCAATGATCCCCGCGACAACGAAAAGAAACACATCGCATTCGAGCGCCACGGGATGGAACAAGGGCTCGCAATGCTTGAAAAGGAGCAACTTCCATGAATACTACGAATCTGTCCTGGCTCATACTCTTCTTCCTTTGCACTTCGCTGTGGGCTGCGCCCGATTCCGTCTCCACCGGCAAGAAGCGCCCGGAGCCGGTCAAGCACGCTCCGCCGGTGCTGGAGGCTGGCCCGTCCGCGCCGGACACGCAGCGGGCGGCCAAGACCGTTCATTACGGGGAGAAGGATGTCATCCAGCTCAATACCAAGGTCCGGCTGACAACGATGATTGTATTGCCGCGCAACGAGCAGATCCTCGATTTCGTTTGCGGCGACAAGGAGTTCTGGGTAATCAACGGAGCCCAGAACTTCGCCTACGTAAAACCCGCCAAGACGGCAACGCAAACGAACCTCAATCTGGTCACCGCCAGCGGGAACATTTACTCCTTTGTGTTGAACGAGATTTCCGAAGCGCCGGACGCCGAGCCGGACCTGAAGGTCTTCGTGGAACCCAAGGAACAGTCGATGATCGGGGCCATCAAACAAAGCCCCCGCTTCGTTTCCGCTCAGGACGTTGAGGAGCTTCAACATCGGCTGGACACCATGAAAGAGGAAAACCGGCGGCAGAAGCGCGCCACCGAGGAGGCGATCGACGCCGGCATTCAGAAGTTCGTTGCCAGCCTGCGGTTCCCTTACCGTTACCAAGCCGGGAAGAAGCCCTTTTCGGTGCAAGCCATCTATCACAGCGAAAAGTTCACTTACATCGCCGCGCATCCGTCGGAAACACCAACCCTGTACGAAGTCCGGGACGGCCAACCCAATCTGATTCACTTCGAGTTTCAGAACGGGATCTACGTCGTCCAGAAAATTCTTGACAAAGGCTATCTCGCCATTGGCAAACACAAACTCGAATTCAGCAAAGAGGAGTAAAGTATGTCGACATCCAATCCCCCTGGTGTTCCTGAAATCGAAGACAAGCGCACCAAGCCGGCAGGCCTGCTGCCGAAGAATGCCCAATCCTGGGCGCTGGTTGCGATCGCTCTCATCATGGTGCTGGTCATCCTGTTCTCGGGCCGGACGGCGCCGAAGCCGCGTTCCAAGGAGCCGACTCCCCCGCCGCTCACCGATCCCAGCGCTCCACGGATCGCAGAACTGCAACGCCGGATCGACGAGCAAGCCAACCGGCTGCGTGCCGAACAGGAACGGCTGATTGCAGCCCAAGCAGGTGCCACTGCCCGAGAGGCGGCGGCTACCGCCCCAGCCGTTTATTCGCCACCGCCAGTTCCGCCCGCTTACGGCGATCGCTCCTATAGCTATGGCGGAGCTTCCCCGCAGCGAAGCTGGGTCACGACGGAGGAGGAGAAACGGGAGTACTTGGCGAATTTCGCCTCGAACGTTGCCATGACCTACCGTAAAGACGACCAGGCCACGGCAAAGGGAAGTGTCGATCCAGCGGTTGTGGATACAACACTCGCCAGCAAGCCGATTCCAACTCCCGGTCCCAAGCCTTCCCCTCGCTCCGATCCGCCCATGGATACCAATCGGGAAGAGCAGCGCACCACGGCCAATCGCCGGCAGAAAGCGCCGCCTTCGCATCCGCACCGGCCCGGTGAAACCGATTACACGTTGTTTGAGGGCACGGTGATCGAGACCGTCCTCACCAATCGGCTCGATGGTTACTTTTCGGGGCCTGCCAACTGCATGGTCACAAGCGATGTCTATGCCCCCAACAGCTCCCACCTGCTGATCCCCAGCGGCACGCGCGTCCTCGGGGAACTCCGCCGCGTGGATACGTTCGGTCAACAGCGGCTGGCGGTGGTGTTTCACCGGCTCATCATGTCGGACGGCTATTCGCTGCTTCTCGACCAATTTCAGGGGTTGAATCAGATCGGCGAAACCGGCTTACGCGACCAGGTCAACAACCACTATGTGCAACTGTTTGGCGTCTCCCTGGCGATTGGAGCCATCGCTGGTCTGGCGCAGACCAACACCCAGTACGGAGCCAACGTCAGCGGGACCCAAGTCTATGAACAGGGCGTGGCGAACAGTCTTTCGCAATCCTCGCTGCGCATTCTCGATCGTTATCTCAACGTTTTGCCGACCTTCACCATCCGCGAAGGTCATCGGGTCAAGATCTACTTGACCCAGGATCTGGAGCTGCCGGCGTTCGATAAGCATCCAGCAGCAGATTCGGAAGCCGAGTAACACCACAGGCAATCGGCTCAACAACACGCAGTCAGAAAGGAACAAAAACTATGGACAGGAAACGTGTCTTCAAAGGGATTCTCCTGTTGTTTCTGGCGGTCGGACTTTCGGTGCCGGCCATGGCAATCCTGGGCATCGGCGACATCGTCTTCGATCCCACCAACTATGAAGAAGCAATCCAGCAACTGATTCAGATGCAACAGCAATACGCTCAGCTGGTCCAAACCTACCTGCAGATTCGCGCCCAGTACGACCAGATGCTGCGCATGGCCCAGCAGGTGCCGGTAAACATGATCACGCGCTACCGGGCGGCCGCGACTCCCTGGCAGTACACTTCGGCCACCAACACCTACGGCACGACGGGAGGCTGGATCACCGCGAGCAACAGCGGCCAGAACGTGGCCGGTGGTTATGGCCAGGCCACCGAGCCTCTGGGCCAATATGGCGGTGCGCTCAATCAGATCCCGGCCGATCAGCAGAATCGTGTTCGGACATCCTACGGCACCGTGGAACTGACCGATGGCGCCAACCTGCAGGGACTCGCAACGATCGGCCAGATCCGCGGCAATGCGCCGGCGGTCGAAGGAGTTATCCGATCACTCGAAGCCGATTCGCTATCCTCCGACCCCAACATGAATACCGAAATCGCGGTGCTGAACAAGATCAATGCCGCCAATATCATCAACGTGCGGAATACCCAGGATTCCAACAAGCTGTTGGTCGCGCTCGCCGAACAACAGATCCTCGATGCCAAGCGCAAGCGGGACGCCGAGGCCCAAGCCATCAATAATCACATCCGCTTTGTGAGCGACGGTCAGGCGGCGATTACCGCTCAATCGGCCAATGCCAGTGAAGCCATGCTCGCCTGGCGGATGCCCTAAGTGAGGAAACCCATGCCACCCAGCTCCATGAACGACCTGTTTGCCTTCCTGAGCCAGCTGATGACCGAGCATGCCGGCCTGTTTCAAACCATGGGCGCCAACATGTTCCGGGGCTTCGCGGTCATCCTGATCGCCTGGTTTGGGATCAAGAGTGCTCTCTCCGCCGCCAGCGGCGGAGAGGGCTTTCACCTCGACAACTTCGCCGCGCTGCTCATCACGATCTCCTTCGGCTTCGCCATGATCACCTACTATTCGAGCCCCATCCCCGGCTTCGGCGTCAGCTTTTATCACCTCATCGTCGACCAGGGACTCGATCTCTCCAATCAACTGAACCACTCGCTGGTCCAGCAGGTATGGGACCGGCTTGGGAATCTGTATTTCAGCCTCGAGATGCCCGCTCTCTCGCTGGTCCTGAACGTCCTCGAAGTGGTTCGCTACACCATCACCATCCTGTGTTTGTTGATTGCCCAGGCGGCGGTGTTTGGCGTCATCGCTTTCGGCTACGTGGCGTCGGCGATCTGTGTGATTCTTGGGCCGATCTTCATCCCGTTCTTCATCGTGCCAAAGCTCGAATGGTTGTTCTGGGGCTGGCTCCGGGCGCTCCTGCAATATGCCTTTTATCCCGTGGTGGCGAATGCATATCTGTTTGTGTTCGGCAATCTGCTGATCCATTTCATTGACGCTCACCAACCTCCCTACGATGGCGCGACGCTGGCCGTTTTGTTCTTTCCACTGGTGCTTCTACTGCTTGCTTTCACCTACGGAATCTTGAAGATTCCGTCGTTGGTCAACTCAATATTCACCGGCCGGTCCGGCGAATCCACCGTGCCGAGCCTGTAAGGAGAGACGATGTCCACGACAGAACCAATCGCACTGCCCACCAAAGACTTCGGAGCCGCCAAGCGGCAGTTTCTGGAACTGTACGGCTCGACGGCAGTCATGAACACGTATCTGAAAATCGCGCTGCTCTGCGAGAGCTTTGTGCTGGTTGCTCTCGTTTTCCTCAACATCCGAACCATCGACGCCCTGCACAACTTCAAGCCGCCCATCGTCACCATCGAAGCAACCGGCCGCCCCAATGTTTTGAGCTACGGCGGAGTCGAATACAAACCCCGTGAGGCGGAAGTCCGGTACTTCCTGATGCAGTTTGTCGAGCAGCACTACGGCCGGATTCGAAGCACGCTCAAGAAGGACTATTCCCGGTCGTTCTATTTCCTGGATGGACGCTTGGCCGATTCCATCATGGAGGCGAACCGCAAGAGCAAAGCCATCGAGGACTTCCTTGCCGGGCACGGCGACGAGATCGACATCAACGTCAAAAACGTCTCGATTGAAGACCTGCGCACCTCGCCCTTCCACGCCACCGTGGACTTTGAAAAAGTCTATTATTCCTCCCACGATCATCAGGAGATCCGCCGTGAAAAGTACATCGGCAACTTCGTCTTTGTAGTCAAAGACCAGGTTTCGAATTCCATGATTCCGGTGAACCCACTCGGATTCACGATCACTTACTTTCGCGAGGACCAGGCCTTCCAGCCATGATCGCCAACGCTCTTTTTGCGACCACGGTCTGCTTCCTGGCGATTGGGTTGTTTCTGATGGGCGAATGCCAGTTCCTCATCCCCTATCGCCAGCTCCTGTGGGAACAGTATGCATCCCCGATTATGACTTTCGCCGGCCTCATCTTCGTCAACCTATTCGCTGCCTTCTACCTGATCTGCCGCAAGTTGTTCTTGAAGGACACCGGCGAAAAGCTGGCGCACCTGGAGAAGCAACTGCGATCGGGCGGAACG
>Ga0075015_100000178_pt1 | contig 19439 bp, 17 predicted proteins | sample AleBraG_ABR_2013_FD_71476 | JGI IMG/M metagenome (GOLD analysis project Ga0075015, IMG submission 71476) | Freshwater sediment microbial communities in response to fracking from Pennsylvania, USA - Alex Branch Run_MetaG_ABR_2013 | ecosystem: Environmental > Aquatic > Freshwater > Creek >...
CTTCTCGGGCGTCATGTCGAGCTCCTTGGCCAGCTCCTCCGGGGTGGGCTCGCGGCCCAGGTCCTGGAGCATCTGGCGCTGCACGCGGGCGAGCTTGTTGATGACCTCGACCATGTGCACGGGGATGCGGATGGTGCGGGCCTGGTCGGCCATGGCGCGGGTGATCGCCTGGCGGATCCACCAGGTGGCGTACGTCGAGAACTTGTAGCCCTTGGTGTAGTCGAACTTCTCCACCGCGCGGATCAGACCGAGGTTGCCCTCCTGGATCAGGTCCAGGAAGAGCATGCCGCGGCCGGTGTAGCGCTTGGCGAGGGACACGACCAGGCGCAGGTTGGCCTCGAGCAGGTGGTTCTTGGCCCGGCGACCGTCCTCGGCGATCCACTCGAGGTCGCCGCGGTTCGTCGCGGACATCTTGGCGCCGGAGTTGAGCTTCTCCTCGGCGAACAGGCCGGCCTCGATGCGCTTGGCGAGCTCGACCTCCTGCTCGGCGTTGAGCAGCGGGACCTTGCCGATCTGCTTGAGATAGTCCTTGACCGGGTCGGCAGTGGCGCCGGCGACGGTGACGGTCTGGACCGGCTCGTCGGTGTCGTCGACGTCGGAGATGACGAACGCCTCGGACTCCTCCTCGGCCTTCTCCGCCTCGGCCTCGGGCTTCTCACCCTCCGCCGGCTCCGCGACCACCTCGGCGATCTCCGCCTCGAGCTCGGCCTCGAGCACCGCGGCCTCGGTGAGGTCGACGTCGACGACGGCCTCGAGGTCGGCCTCGTCGAGGTCAACGATCTCGACTGCGTCCTCACCCTCGACCACGACGATCGCGATGACGTCCTCGTCGTCCCCGGCCGACACCTTCGCGGCCTTGGCCGGCGCGGCCTTGCTGGCGGCCTTCGCCGGAGCGGCCTTGGCCGGGGCCACCTTCGCGGGCGCGGCCTTGGCGGGGGCGACCTTGACCGGCGCCTTCGCGGCCACCTTCGCCGGAGCAGCCTTCGTGGCGGCGGCCTTGGCCGTCGTCTTCGCAGGCGCGGTCTTCGTGGCCTTCGCGGGCGCGGACCTGGCCGGCGCCTTCGCCGGCGCCGGCTTGGCAGCGGCTTTCGTCGGAGCAGCCTTCCCGACGGACTTCGCGGCGGTCGTGGTCGGTGCCTTGGCGGCGGTCTTCGCCGGTGCCGGGGACGCGGCGGCGCCCTTGGCAGGGGTCTTCGGGGTGGCCTTGGTCGGCTTCGACGGCACGAACGAACCTCTCGTCATCGGGCAGGCACGCACCTGGTCACCGGCAGTCACCTGGGCGTGCGTCGTGAGGCGGTGCGCAAGGGGCGTACCGGCGCAACATTGTCACACGCCCACGGCATTCCCTCGCACCTGGGCACGCCGCACCGCACCGCTACGACGAACGGACGTCCGCCTCAGTGCCCGGCGGCCGGATCGACGACGTCGTCGGCGGCCTCCTGGCGCACCAGGACGGCGACCGAGCCGAGCACCACTGCCACCCCGACGACCTGCAGGACCCCGATCGGCTCCCCGAGGAGCACGACGCCGAGCAGCACCGCCACGGCCGGCTCCACGGTGGAGATCACCGAGGCCTCGGTGCTCGGCATCCGGGCCAGGCCCAGGGTGAGCAGGAGGAACGACACGACCGTGCCCACGAGCGAGAGCCCGGCGGTCGCGGCCCATCCCGCGATGTCGGAGGGACCCCGCGACCCCGTCGCCAGGGCGGCCGCGGTGAAGGTGAGGGCAGCGCCGGTGGTGACCAGCGCGGTCGTGAGAAGGCTGCCGACACCGTGCACGAGGCGTCCCGAGAGCACCACGTAGCAGGCGAACCCGAGCGACGCCCCGACCGCGAGCAGCACGCCGAGAAGGTCGACGCCGCTCACCGCGCCCACGGTGAGGGCCGCGCCCGCGACCGCGGCCACGGAGCAGCCGACCACGAGCCGGGTCACCGGCTGGCGCAGGACGACGGCGCTGATGAGGACGACCCACATCGGGTAGAGGAAGAGGAGCACCTCGGCCAGTCCCGCGCCGATGTGGTGCAGCGAGGCGAAGTACAGCGTCACCTCGGCGGGCAGCACGACGGCGCCGAGGGCGAGCACGCGTAGCACGGTGCCTCGCCGGGGGCGCTCGCGGCCGCGCCTCGGCCCGAGGGTCGGCACGAGGGCCCACACCACCAGCGTGGCGGAGCCGAACCGAAGTGCGAGAAGCGCGAACGAGTCGACACCGTGGGCGTAGGCGACCTTGGCGAAGATCGGGGCCACGGCGAACGCGACCGCGGACCCCAGCACGCACAGCACGCCGATCCGGCGCCGGCGCGACGACGCCACGGACTGCGGCGACGGCGGCGCGGCGTCTGCGCTCACCCGTCGAGGTTCATCGGCCGGAGGCGCGTGCAGCAGCCTTGGCGTCCCGCTTGAACCGGCGCACGGCGGCGAGGCTCTCGGCGTCGACGACGTCGGCCACCGACCGGTGCGACCCGGTCTCGGAGTACGGCGACGCCGCCTCGCGCCACCCGCGCGGACGCACCCCGCACTGCTTGCCGAGCAGGGCCATCAGGATCCGGGCCTTCTGGTCGCCGTAGCCGGGAAGGTCGATGAGCCTGTGGTGCAGCGCCGCGCCCGTGGGCACGGCGCGCCAGATCGCCTCGGCGTCGCCGGCGTACTCCGTGACGACGTGCCGGGCCACGCCCTGGATCCGGCCGGCCATCGACCCGGGGAACCGGTGCACGGCCGGCGGGGTCGAGACGAGCGCGACGAACGCGTCCGGGTCGTAGGCCGCGATCCGCGCCACGTCGAGCATGCGCGGCGTGGCCATGCGCTGCGCCAGCCTGTACGGCCCGAGGAAGGCGCGCTCCATCGGCATCTGCTGGTCGAGCAGCATCCCGACGACGAGGGCGAACGGGTCGCGTGACAGCAGGGCATCGCCGTGCACGTCGAAGCACAGCTGCAGCTGCGGTCGTGGCGGCGTGCTGGTCCTGGTGCCCACAACCTCACGGTACTGCGCGCGACTCGACCCTGGGCCCGCGAGTCGGGTCGGGCTGCGTCCTCTACCGTCGGGCCACGACGCCGGAGGAGCGCGCCGACCTCGCGCACCTGCGCCGGGCGCGCGACCTCGACGCCACGTTCGAGAAGGTGCGGGCGTCCGGCGCCGAGGTGCTCCAGGAGCCGGCCTCGCAGCCCTGGGGAGCCCCGGACTGCGCGTCCCGCGACCCGTCGGAAACCTCGTGCGGATCGCCCAGACCTGACCGCGGAGCGCCTCAGGGCGCCTTGACGGCGAGCACTGGGCAGGACGCGTCGAGCAGGATCTGCTGCGCGTTGCTGCCCATGATGAGCTTGCCGACCGGGGTGCGGCGTCGCAGCCCGATCACGATCAGGTCCGCGTCGACCTCGTCGGCCACGGCGATGAGGTCGTCGGCCGGGTCGACGCCGCGGACGAGCTGGCGCACCTCGTGCTCGACGCCGGAGTCGTGCAGCGCCCGGTGGACGTCGTCCATCGACTCCTCGAGCTCGGCAGCCACCGCCTTGTCGAGCGCGGCGCCGCCCTTGTGCGAGTTGATCACGATGAGCCGCGCACCGCGCTGCTGTGCCTCGGCGATGGCGCGGGCCAGCGCGGCCTCGCCCTCAGGCGTCTCGACGTATCCGACGACGATCGGGCTCCCGATGGCACCCATCGTTCCTCCTCGGTGGCAGCGCCCGGCCCGGCGACCGGTGCGCAGCGCGAACCTAGCGCCTCCGAGCGCCCGGATGGCTCAAGACGACACCGTTGATGCCGACACCCCCATGGTGAGCAACGCCCCGGTCCGACCGTCCGACGCCCTGACCGTCGACCTGGACCGCAGCCGGCGCACCCGGACCCTCGTGGAGCAGCTGATCGCGCAACCGGCACTGCTCGGCCCGGACTTCGCCCCGATCCGGCGCCTGGACACCTCGGCCCCCGGGCGGGGCCCCCTGCTGGGGTGGAAGGCGACAGGCCGCGGGACGGCCGGGACCGAGATCGCGGACGCCCTGAGCCTGCTGGCGCAGGCCGCGGAGCTGGGTCTGGTCGAGCGGCTGGACTGGGCGTTCCGCGCGCACACCTTCGACCTCGCCGTCGACGCCGGCCTCGCCACCGAGCTGCACCTCACGCCGGAGCCCGAGACCTTCGGCACCGCCTGCCCACCCCGGCTCGCCGTCGCGATCCTCCGCGGCCGTCGCGCCCTGTCGGTGTGCGCGGAGCTGCACGCGGACTCCTTCGCCGACGAGCGACGCCTTCTCGACGCGGCCGAGCAGATGCACGGGTGGGGCTGGCAGCTCGTCTACGCCGACGTGGCGGGCACGCCGAGCGAGTCGACCGCCCTGCGCCTGCTCCCCCGGCTGCGTCCGGCGTACCTGCACGTCGACGTCGCGGGCCAGGACCGCCCGGCAGCGGCGAGGTCCGGGTGGCGCGACGCGGCCGCGGAGGTCGGGGCGCAGCTCATCGCCATCGGGGTCGACACCGCCGACCAGCTCGACCGGGCGGTCGAGCTCGGCGCGACGTACGGCCGTGGGCTGATGCTGGGCCGCCCGGCGTCCTCACCGTCCTGAGATCTCGCCTCAGCCCACGAGACGGGCGGGCGCCGCCGTGACCGGGACGACGACGTCGGGCTGCTGGACCACTGGGGACCGGCGGGCGCGCTGACCCCGACGCGGCCGTGCCCGCAGGCGGCGCGACGGCCAGGGCGACGCCGAGGATGGCGAGCCACGGGTGCGGGGCTGCGGCACGCGGCGACGCGAGGGGGTCCACGAGCGATGCGGCACACCGGATGAGCAGCTCCGCAGGGTGGTCACCCACCTGGCCATCGGGTGGCGCGGACGCCCCAGCGACCGCGTGGGTCACGCGCCTGCGCCGAGGTCCTCGACGTCGTCGGCGCCGAGGATGGCCGCCACGCTGATCTCGCCCATCATCGCCACCCAGGTCCAGGGCGGCGCCCCCGTGTCGAGCGCGGCCGCGACGAGCGAGGCCAGCGAGTACGACGGGTCGGCTGCCAGGGCGCGCTCGACGGCGACCCGCGCTGCGGCGCCGTCGCCGGCCACCCAGCAGCACACGGCGAGTGCGGCGGCGGTTGGCGCCACCGCGACGCCCGAGGTGCACCGGACCGCCTCGCCCAGGACCGTGCGGGCCGCAGCGACGACGTCGGGATCCGGGTCGACCGTGAGCGCCCGCAGGAGCAGGTCACGCGACCGGATCGAGGCGCACAGGACGCCGACGAGCACCACGAGGCTGGTCAGGGTCGCCGCGTCGCGCGCGTCGGCCGCGTAGGCGCGCAGATCGTCGACGACCCGCTGCACGCGCGGCTCGGTGCCGGCCGGCAAGCCGATCGTCACCGCGTCGCGCGCGGCGTCGACGGCCGCCCGGACCGGGTCGTGCGGATCGCGTTCGGCCAGCGCGGCGACGAGGTCGCGCCGCGAGCCGAGCGGGGCGCTGCCCCGCACGACGAGCGCCGAGCGCACCCGCAACACCTCGTCGGCGTCGACCGCTCGCCCGCCGACCGGGCAGCACGCCGTGTCGCGGCACCAGTAGGAGCGCAGCCGGTCGCCCACCAGGCACACGGCGTCGAGCGCGTGCAGCCCGGCGTCGGCGAGCTCGGCGACGACCTCGTCGACGAGGTCGCGGAACGGCAGGTCCCGCACCCGACCGTCGCGCCACGGGTCCTCGTCGGCCCCTGGGTAGACCGCGAGGATCGCCTCGAGCGCACCGCACCGGGGCAGGGCCGCGAGCGACCGGCGCCGGGCCTCGACGACGTCGCCCACCGCGGCACCACGATGCGGGAGGTCCATCCGGATCGTGACCTGCACGGTGCGGCGCTCCGGCGCCAGGCCGAGCAGCACGAGCGAGGACTCGGGGTGGAAGCCGACGAGGTGCGGGATGAGGGCCGGCAGGGCGTCGGGGCCGCGGACGACGAGAGCGGGGGTGAGCGGTGCGTGGGTCATGGCACCAGGCAACGGCACGGGGCGGACCTCCCCGGTGGCGGACACGGCCGCCTGGGGACGCAACGCGACGACGGCGTCCTGGGGACGATCAGTCGTAGACGGCGGCCGCGATCGCGTCGACGGTCTGCTCGACGGACCAGCCCTCCGAGCCCTCGATCTTCGGGACGAAGCCGACCAGCATGCCGTCGCGCATGACCTGTGCCTCGAGCCCCGCGGCGCCGTCGACGTCCCAGAGCGCCTCGCGGCCGTCGGGAAGCACGATGCGCACACCGAACCGGGCCACCGAGCCCCGGTAGAGGTGCGCGAACACACGCCGCTCCTGGAGCGCCGTGACGACCTGCTCTGCCTCGTCCTGCTGCATGGCAGAAGTATGACCTGAGCCGGCCGTGCGATCGCGTCAGGTCATCCCGATGACGGCGCGCCGCGCCTGCAGCACATGCACCGCGAGATGCTCGCTCGCGATGCGCGCCCACCCGGCCACGTCGACCTCGCCCTCGCCGGGGTGCACGGCCGTGCGCGACCACGCCTGCGGCGGCAGCGACGCCAGGAGCCGCACGTTGGCGTTGCGGATGGCCAGCAGCAGCGCGAGCGCATCGGCAGCCGGACGCGCGTCGTAGGACAGCGCCGCGGCGTAGCCCTCCTGGTCCCAGGCGAGCCACACCGGCCGGTCCTCGACGAGCATGCGGCGCAGGAGCACGGACTGCTGCAGCTCGGCGTCCGCGAGGTGGTGCAGCACCTCCGCGACGCACCACGCGTCCGGCGCGGGACGGCGGTCGAGCAGCTCGCCGTCGCCCGCGCTCGCGTCCGCGAAGACCGCCGCCAGCTCCTCGAGACGGTCGGTGTAGGACGCCAGCGCCTCGATGCGGCCGTCGTCGGCGAACATGGTCACGTGCGCGTCGTCGCTCATGCGGCGAGGCTAGTGCCGCCGGACCCTCCCGGTGGTGGCACGAGCGCGGACCGGGACGTAGCGTGCCGCTCATGGTCGAGCCGGTCTACGCCCCTGTCGTCGTCGCAGCGCAGGGTGCGTTCAAGGCCCTCGGGCTCAAACTCCACGTGACCGGCGGCGAGAACGTGCCGCGGCACGGCGGCGCTGTGCTCGCGAGCAACCACGTGAGCTACCTCGACTTCATCTTCGCCGGGCTCGGTGCCCACCCGTCGCAGCGTTACGTGCGGTTCATGGCCAAGGACGCCATCTGGAAGAACCCGGTCGCCGGTCCGCTGATGCGGGGGATGAAGCACATCCCGGTCGACCGCGAGGCGGGTGCCGAGTCCTTCCGCGTCGCGCTCGACGCGCTGCGGGGAGGCGAGGTCGTCGGGATCTTCCCGGAGGCGACCATCTCGCGCTCCTTCGAGCTCAAGGAGTTCAAGAGCGGTGCGCCGCGCCTGGCGCAGGACGCCGGTGTGCCGCTGCTGCCCACGATCGTGTGGGGGACGCAGCGGATGATGACCAAGGGACGCCCCCGCGACTTCTCGCGCGGCAAGGCCGTCTGCGTGGCGGTCGGGACACCGATCGACGTCTCCGCCGGTGCCGACCTCGACGCCGTGGGAGCCGCGCTGCACGACCAGATGCGCCTCATGCTCGACGACGTCATCGCCCGCTACCCGCAGGCCCCGTCGGGCCCCGAGGACACCTGGTGGATGCCCGCGCGGCTCGGCGGCACGGCGCCGACCCTCGCGGAGGCCACGCGCCTGGACCGACTCGAGGCTCTCGAGCGCGCCCGACGCAAGAACGCTTGATCCTCAAGCATTCTCGGCGGTGGCGGCCCCGTGCCCGGAGCGGCGATCCGCGTGAGGCGGACCCCCGTCGCGGGCCTCTGGGAGCCGTGGGACACGATACCGGCATGCGCTTGGACCACGTCTCGTACGCCGTGAGCAGCAGTGAGCTCGTCGACACGGTGCAGCGGCTCGGCCAGCAGCTCGGCGGCTCCTTCGTCGACGGCGGTCGCCACCCCCGTTTCGGCACCCGCAACTTCGTCCTCCCGATCGATGGAGGCACCTACGTCGAGGTCGTGGCAGCACTCGACCACCCGGCCTCGGACAAGGCCCCGTTCGGCCAGGCCGTGAAGGCACGCGCGGAGGACGGCGGTGGCTGGCTCGGCTGGGTCGTCGCCGTGGACGACATCGCCCCGCTCGAGCAGCGCCTCGGTCGACCCTCGAGCGACGGCCACCGGGTCCGCCCTGACGGCTTCGACCTGACCTGGAAGCAGATCGGTGTCACCGACCTCATCGCCGACCCGTCGCTGCCGTTCTTCCTGCAGTGGACGAGCGACCCGTCGCAGCACCCCTCTCTCGCCGGTCCGGTCCACGTCTCCGCCGTCGCCTGCGAGCTCGCGGGCGACAAGGAGCGGATCCGGGAGTGGCTCGGCGGGGAGATCGCCTCGCCGATCGACACCACCAACATCGAGTGGGTCGACGCCGACGAGCCCGGCCTCGTCGCGGTGCACTTCCGCACGGCGACCGGCGAGATCGTCCGCATCGACTGACCGGGCCTCCTGACCTCAACGACGTCCGTCGCGGCCAGCGGACCGCACATCGGGTCGGCGGGCCTGCGACGTTCGTGACGACTCGGTGGATTCTCCCTCCGGCACGCCACCGCGAGGGGTTACATGGGGACCCCCGCCGGTCTGCCGGCAGCGAACCCTCGGAGGCGATCGTGACGGTCGTACGCGCAGCGCTGGTGCAGACCACCTGGACCGGTGACAAGGAGTCGATGCTCGCCGCGCACGAGGCCTTCGCACGCGAGGCCGCCGCCGCTGGCGCGCAGGTCATCTGCTTCCAGGAGCTGTTCTACGGCCCCTACTTCTGCCAGGTGCAGGACGCGTCGTTCTACGACTACGCCGAGAGCGTCCCGGGGCCCACGACCGACCGGTTCGCGGCCCTCGCCGCCGAGCTGCACCTGGTGATCGTGCTCCCGGTGTACGAGCAGGAGCAGCCCGGCTTCCTCTACAACACCGCCGCCGTGATCGACGCCGACGGGCGCTACCTCGGCAAGTACCGCAAGCACCACATCCCGCACGTGAAGGGTTTCTGGGAGAAGTTCTACTTCCGCCCCGGCAATCTCGGCTTCCCCGTCTTCGACACGGCCGTCGGGCGGGTCGGCGTCTACATCTGCTACGACCGCCACTTCCCGGAGGGGTGGCGGGCGCTCGGACTCAACGGGGCGCAGATCGTGTTCAACCCGAGTGCCACCTCGCGGGGGCTGTCGTCCTACCTCTGGCAGCTCGAGCAGCCGGCGGCCGCAGTGGCCAACGAGTACTTCATCGGTGCGATCAACCGGGTCGGCGTCGAGGACCTCGGCGACGACGACTTCTACGGCACGTCGTACTTCGTCGATCCGCGCGGGCAGTTCGTGGGCGACGTGGCCGACACGCACTCCCCCGAGCTGGTGATCCGCGACCTCGACCTCGACCAGATCGACGAGGTCCGCAACCAGTGGGCGTTCTACCGCGACCGCCGCCCCGAGGCCTACGACGACCTGGTGCAGCCGTGACCACCCTCATCCACGGCGGCACCGTGGTCTCCCCGGTCAGCGCGCAGCCGATGGACGTGCTCATCGACGGGGAGAGGATCGTCGCGCTGCTCTCCCCCGGCGACAGGTCGCTCGGCGCGGACCTCGCGGCGGACGCCCACACCGTGATCGACGCGACGGGCAAGTACGTCGTGCCGGGCGGAATCGACTGCCATACGCACATGGAGCTGCCCTTCGGCGGCACGTTCGCGTCCGACACCTTCGAGACGGGCACGCGTGCGGCGGCGTTCGGCGGCACGACGACGATCATCGACTTCGCGGTGCAGCGCACCGGCGAGCGCGTGCAGGACGGCCTCGCCGCGTGGCACGCGAAGGCCGAGGGTCGGTGCGCGATCGACTACGGGTTCCACCAGATCATCGGCGGGGTCGACGACGACTCCCTGAAGGCGATGGACGAGCTCGTCGACGAGGGGATCACCAGCTTCAAGCTGTTCATGGCCTACCCGGGTGTCTTCTACTCCGACGACGGCCAGATCCTGCGCGCCATGCAGACCGCCGCGAACAACGGCGCGATGGTGATGATGCACGCCGAGAACGGCATCGCCATCGACGTCCTCGTCGGCCAGGCCCTGGCGCGCGGGGAGACGGCGCCGCGCTATCACGGACTCACCCGCCCGTGGGAGACCGAGGAGGAGGCGACCCACCGGGCGATCATGCTGGCGCGCCTGACCGGAGCCCCGCTCTACGTCGTGCACATGTCGGCCAAGCAGGCCGTCCGGACGCTCGCCGAGGCGCGCGGCGAAGGGTGGAACGTCTTCGGGGAGACCTGCCCGCAGTACCTCTACCTCTCCCTCGAGGAGCAGCTCTCGGCGCCGGGCTTCGAGGGGGCGAAGTGGGTCTGCTCCACGCCGCTCCGCTCGCGCGAGGAGGGCCACCAGGACGAGCTGTGGCGCTACCTGCGCACCGGCGACCTCGCCGTCGTGAGCACCGACCACTGCCCGTTCTGCTTCAAGGAGCAGAAGGAGCTCGGGGTCGGCGACTTCTCCAAGATCCCGAACGGGATCGGCTCGGTCGAGCACCGGATGGACCTGCTCTACCAGGGCGTGGTCGACGGCCGGATCTCCCTGCCGCGCTGGGTGGAGATCTGCTGCACGACACCGGCCCGGATGTTCGGGCTGCACCCGCGCAAGGGCGAGATCCTGCCCGGCGCCGACGCGGACGTGGTGGTCTACGACCCGAACGCGCGCACGCGGATCTCGGTGCAGACCCATCACATGAACATGGACCACTCGGCCTGGGAGGGCTTCGAGGTCGACGGCGGCGTCGACACGGTCATCTCGCGGGGCACGGTGGTCGTCGGTGGCGGCGAGTACCTCGGCAGCACGGGTCACGGCCGCTTCGTGCGCCGCGGGCTGTCCTCGTACCTCGTCTGAGTCATCGCTCGTCCCGGTCGAAGGAGGCTCGCATGGAGTTCGGCGTCGTCCTGCAGTGCAACCCGCCCGCGTGGAAGGTCGTCGACCTCGCGAAGAAGGCGGAGCTGGCCGGCTTCCGCTACGTCTGGACCTTCGACTCCCACCTGCTGTGGCAGGAGCCCTACGTCATCTACAGCCAGATCCTCGCGCAGACCCATCGCGTCGTCGTCGGGCCGATGGTGACCAACCCCGCCACCCGCGACTGGACCGTCACGGCGTCGACGTTCGCCACCCTCAACGAGATGTTCGGCAACCGCACGGTGATCGGCATCGGTCGCGGTGACTCCGCCGTGCGCGTCATCAACGGCAAGCCGGTCACCCTGGCCGAGCTGCGCGAGTCCATCGGCGTCATCGGCGACCTCGCCAACGGCCGCGCCACGACCTACAAGAACAGCCACCTGCGGTTCACCTGGAACCCGGAGAGCCGCATCGACGTCTACGTCGCCGCCTACGGTCCGAAGGCGCTCGCGCTCGCGGGCGAGGTGGGCGACGGGTTCATCCTGCAGCTCGCCGACCTCGCCATCGCCGAGTGGAGCATCGCGGCGGTGCGCCGCGCGGCGCAGGAGGCCGGGCGCGACCCCCAGTCGGTCAAGATCTGCGTCGCGGCGCCGGCCTACGTGGGCGACGACCTGGCTCACCAGCGCGACCAGGTCCGGTGGTTCGGCGGCATGGTCGGCAACCACGTGGCCGACATCGTCGCCAGGTACGGCGACGACGGAGCCGCCGTGCCGCAGGAGCTCACGGACTACATCCGCAGCCGCCAGGGGTACGACTACAACGAGCACGGCCGGGCCGGCAACACGCACACGGACTTCGTGCCGGACGAGATCGTCGACCGGTTCTGCATCCTCGGGCCGGCGCAGGCGCACATCGACAAGCTCGTGGCGCTCAAGGAGCTCGGCGTCGACCAGTTCGCGATCTACCTGCAGCACGACGCCAACGAGGCGACGCTCGCGGCGTACGCCGACACCATCATGCCCGCGCTCCAGGAGCACGCGCTGGCCAAGAGCTGACGATCCGGCTCAGCCCGACGTGACCGCCTCGGACCCGTGCGGCCGCGGCGGGGCGAGGTGCGTGACCACCTGCAGACCGAGTGCCACGGCCTGGCCGATGAGCAGCGCGAAGAGCACGGTGCCGAGGCCGAACGTGCCGCCGAGTGCGACGCCCAGCACGAGCACGACCACCTCGATGCCCAGGCGGATCTGACCCACCGGGCGCCCCGTGCGGTGGTGCAGCCCGGTCATCCAGCCGTCGCGCGGGCCGGGGCCGTGACCCGCGGTGAGGTAGAAGCCGCTCCCGAGCCCGATGGTGGCGATGCCGAGAAGCACCAGGGCGAACCTGGCCGCGAGGTTCGACGGCGTCGGCACGAGGTCGTAGGTGAGCTGCAGTGCGATCGGGATGACGAGGATGTTGAGCACCGTGCCGGGCCCGGGCCTCTGACGCAGCGGGATCCAGAGCAGCAGCACGGTCAGGGAGATGACGAACGTCAGCCAGCCGATGCCCCACCCGGTCTTGAGGCTCAGGCCCTGCGCGAGCACCGTCCAGGGCGAGGCGCCGAGGTCGCCGGTGAGCAGGAACGCCTCGCCCGTGCCGAACAGCCACAGGCCGACGAGCAGCGAGCTCATCGAGCCGGGTGTCGGGCGCCAGACCTGACGCGCGGTCCACCGCGACCGGGGTACCGTCCGGGCGCCCTTGAGGAACGCCAGGAACCGGGAACGTCGCTCGGCGGGGTCCTCGGTCACGGGAGCACTCTGGCAGGGCGAGCAGTGAGCCGCTCGGACGCATCGCGTGCTGGACGCAGGCGGGGCGCCACGAGGCGACGGGCGCCTGCCGTGAGGACCCGGCTCCCCGTGCCGGCCGACACGCGGCTGGGGTCACCGACCCTCGCCGTCGCCGGCGTCTCCTCGGCGATGGGCCGCCAACGCCCCTACCGGCCGAGCCTCGGACTTGAGGCCACCGTCGAGGTTCCTGCGATCGACTCGAGGGACCCTGTTCGACGCCGACCTCGTCGACGTCGTGGTCGCCCTCGTCGGGGATGGGATCTGCACCCTCTGACCACGTACGGGGACCGCTCCCCTGCCCCTGGGATCCGGTCTCGGGCGCGTGGTCGACCCGAGCGGGACCACCCGGTCAGGGGCCGGCGAGCAGGCCGTCGAGGGCCTTGCGGATGCGTTTGTCGCTCACCGGGTGGCGGGTGCCCAGGTTCTGCGCGAAGAGGTTCACCCGCAGCTCCTCGATCATCCAGCGGACCGCACGGGCGTCGTCGGTGTCGCGCTCGGCGGGGTGCAGCGCCTCGAGGGTGGCGAGCCAGTCCTCGGTGACGGCGTCGACCTGCGCCTGCCGCTCGGCGTCGCGACCGGTGTCCTGCGGTGCGGTGTCGAGGCGACGCAGCACGGCACGCAGGTAGCGCTGCAGGTCGGGAAGCCGGTCGAGGCCGGCCTCGGTGATGAAGCCGGCGGGCAGCAGGGCGTCGAGCTGCGCGGCGACGTCGTACTTCAGCGCCATCAGCTTCGGCGAGCTGATCGCCGCCACCGCGAGCCTCGCCTCGGTCGCGAGCTCGAGGATCGCGGCGGCCTGCTTCACCGCCTTGAGCAGGTCGTCGCCCGCGTGCTCCTTCGCCCCGACGAGCATCTCGTCGAAGGCCTGCTTCTCCCAGGGCAGCCCGTCGGCGACTCCCGCGACCCCGCGCGCAGCCACCCGGGCGACCGCTGCGTCCAGGCAAGCGCCGAAGGCGTCGTCGACGAGCAGCGGGACGCTGCCGTGTGGGGTGTGACCCAGCGCCAGCTTCTCGCGGGTCGACAGGACGCCCACGACGTAGCGCACCGGCGGCGTGACGGCCAGGCGCAGCAGCCGACGTACGCCTACACGCATCGCCACCTGCTGCTCCGCGCGCGTCACCAGTACGCGGAGGTCCACCGCGGTGTCGACGTCGACGAGCGCGGGCCAGCCGCGGACCACGTGCTCGCCGTGGGACTCCTCCACCACCCGTGGGACGCCGGCCGACGGGAAGTCGGTGAGCCCCGCCAGCTCCAGGCCGGGCGAGGCTCGCGAGATCGTGCGTTGCACGGCAGGCGCGAGCTGGGTCTGCAGGGCCTCGACGTCCTTCCCGCTCGCCAGCACCGCGCCCGCGTCGTCGACCACGCGCAGCGTCACACGCAGGTGCTCCGGCAGCGCCTCCGGCGCCCACGCGTCGTAGGGCACGACGACGCCGGTGAGCCGGGTGAGCCCGTGGCCCAACGCGTCGAGCAGGCCCCTCTCGCTCGTCTCGAGCAGCGGCAGAACGGCGCGCGCGGTGTCGGGCACCGGGACGAACGAGGTGCGCAGGTTCTTCGGCAGCCCCCGGATGAGTGCCGTGACGACCTCCTCGCGACGGCCCGGTACCTGCCAGAGGAAGGCGTCGGCGTCGGCCTGGGGCAGCAGGGCCACGGGCAGGTCAACGGTGACGCCGTCGTTGTGGGCGCCGGGCTCGAACGCGTAGGTGAGCGGCAGCTCGACGTCGAAGGAACCGAAGGTCCACCGACGTGGGAACTCGCCCTCGAGGTCGTCGACGTCGTCGCGCACCAGCAGGTCGCGCGGGTAGGTGAGCAGGTCGGGCGCGGATCGCCGGGCGGACTTCCACCAGCGGTCGAACGCTCGGGCATCGGTGACGTCGGCGGGGATCCGCTCGTCGAAGAAGTCGACGAGCACGTCGTCGTCGACCACGAGTCCACGGCGCCGGACGCGGTCCTCGAGCTCGGTGACCTCGTCGACCAGGCGCGCGTTGTGGGCCACGAACCGGTGGTGGCTGTCCCACTCCCCCTGCACGAGCGCGTGCCGGATGAACAGGTCGCGGCACACCACCGGGTCGATGCGCGAGTACTGCACCCGACGAGCGACCACGAGCGGTACGCCGTACAGCGTGACGCGCTCGTCGGCGATCACCGCACCCCGCTTCCTCGACCACCGCGGCTCGGAGTAGCTGCGCTGCGCGAGGTGGCCGGCCACCTGCTCGGCCCACTCGGGCTCGATGCGCGCGGCCACCCGGCCGAACAGCCGCGCGGTCTCCACGAGCTCGGCCGCCATCGCGAACGCCGGAGGCTTGCGCGCGAGCGCGGACCCGGGGTGGATCGCCCAACGCGCCCCGCGGGCGCCGAGGTAGTCGCGGCGGGCCGTGTCGTAGGACCCGATGTGGGAGAGCAGCCCGGCGAGCAGGGCGCGGTGGACGGCGGCGGGATCTGCGGCGGCGCTCGTCCCGGACTGGACGGGACGCCCGGACGCCACCGTGATCCCCAGGTCCTTGCACGCCTGGCGCAGCTGGGCGTGGACGTCCTGCCACTCCCGGATCCGCAGGTAGTGCAGGAACTCCTCACGGCACATCCGCCGGAAGGCGTTGCCGGTGCGGTCGTGCTGCTGCTCGCGCAGGTAGGTCCACAGACCGAGGTAGGCCAGGAAGTCGCTGGAGGGGTCGCGGAACCGCGCGTGCAGCTGGTCGGCCTGCGCCTGCTTGTCGACCGGGCGCTCGCGCGGGTCCTGGATCGAGAGCGCCGAGGCGATGACGAGCACCTCGTCGATCACGCCCTGCTCCTCCGCCTCGAGCACCATGCGACCCAGCCGCGGGTCGAGCGGGAGCCGCGCGAGACGACGACCGATCTCGGTGAGCACGAGGTCCGACCCGGGCTGCAACGCCCCGAGCTCGCGCAGGAGGTCGACGCCGTCCTTGATCGAGCGCGCGTCGGGCGGCTCGACGAACGGGAAGCCCTCGACGTCGCCGAGCCCGAGGGCCGTCATCTGCAGGATGACCGAGGCCAGGTTGGTGCGCAGGATCTCCGGCTCGGTGAATTCCGGGCGCGCCGCGAAGCTCTCCTGCGCGTAGAGCCGGATCGCGATGCCGTCGGCCACGCGCCCGCACCGCCCCGAGCGCTGGTTGGCCGAGGCCTGCGAGATCGCCTCGATCGGCAGCCGCTGCACCTTGAGCCGCGCGGAGTAGCGCGAGATGCGCGCGGTGCCCGGGTCGACGACGTAGCGGATGCCCGGCACGGTGAGCGAGGTCTCCGCGACGTTCGTCGCGAGCACGACGCGGCGCCCGGAGTGCGGCTCGAACACGCGGTGCTGCTCCGCTGACGACAGCCGCGCGTAGAGCGGCACGATCTCGGTGTCGCGCAGCTTCAGGCCGGCGAGCGCGTCGGCGGTGTCGCGGATCTCCCGCTCGCCGGACAGGAACACCAGGACGTCGCCGGGGCCCTCGTGCTGCAGGGACACGACGGCGTCGGTGACGGCCTGCACCTGGTCGCGGTCGTCGCCGTCCTCGACGCCGTAGGGCTCGTAGCGGACCTCGACCGGATACGTGCGCCCGGACACCTCGACGACGGGCGCGTGCCCGCCGTCGGGGGTGGCGAAGTGCTCGCTGAAGCGTGCGGTGTCGATGGTCGCGGAGGTGATGACGACCTTGAGGTCGGGGCGTCGCGGCAGGATCTCCCTGAGGTAGCCGAGGAGGAAGTCGATGGTGAGGCTGCGCTCGTGCGCCTCGTCGATGACGATCGTGTCGTAGCGCTCGAGCAGGCGATCGTTCTGGATCTCGGCCAGCAGCACGCCGTCGGTCATCACCTTCACGAGCGTGCGCTCGCTCGAGTGGTCGGTGAAGCGCACCTGGTAGCCCACGGCCTCCCCGAGCTCGACGCCGAGCTCCTCCGCGACCCGGTCCGCCACGGCACGTGCCGCGATGCGACGCGGTTGTGTGTGACCGATCTGGCCGGTGATCCCGCGTCCGAGCTCGAGGAGGATCTTCGGGATCTGCGTCGTCTTGCCGCTGCCCGTCTCGCCCGCGACGACCACGACCTGGTTCTCGCGGATCGCCGCGGCGATGTCGTCGCGGCGCGCGCTCACCGGGAGGTCCGGGTAGGTGATGGTCGGCACCGAGCCGCGGCGCGCGGCGATGCGCTGCTCGGCCCGCACGACGTCGACTGCGACCTTCTCGAGCGCCGGCTCGCGCCTGGCGCCGTCGCGGGTGCGTCCTAGCCCGTCGAGGCGGCGGCCGAGGCGACGTCGGTCGCGCAGCATCACGTGGTCGAGGCGCCGCCGCAGGTCGCCGACGTCGATGCGCGACGGTTCGGGCGACTCGGACATGACGCCGCCCAGGATAGGTGCCCACTGGGCCCCGAGGTCACGGGTGGAGCTTCTCCTGGCGGGCAGCAGGGCGCACGGGGTGATCGCGCGCGCGTCGGGCACCACAGCAGTGCTCTGCGGGCAGTGCGCCGCATCCCACCGGCCGTCGGGGACCGCGGTCGCGAACTCGCCGCTCGTGACGACGGAGAGGTGCGGTTCGTGGTCCACGAGTCTGCCCGCGACGCCCGCGGCGCGCTCGACGTTGGGGCACCATCGCGGCATGGACCTCGACTGGGTCGGCTCGGTGCGGCTGTTCCTGCACGTGATCGCGGCGACCGTCTGGGTCGGCGGGCAGCTCGTGCTGGCCGCGCTCGTGCCGGTGCTGCGCGCGAGGGACCCGTCCCTGCCCAGGGCCGCGGCCACCGCGTTCAACCGCGTGGCCTGGCCCGCCTACTGGGTGCTGGTGGCGACCGGGGTCTGGAACGTCGCCGCCGAGCAGGCGGGGGCGCCGCTGGGCTGGAACGCGGTGCTCGCGGTGAAGGTCGCGCTCGTGGCGCTGTCCGGCGTCGCGGCGCTCCTGCACACGCGGGCCGGCACGACGACCGGCCTCGCGGTCTGGGGAGCCCTGTCCGGCCTGTCGGCCGTCGCCGCCGTCTACGTCGGCGTGCTGCTCGCGGGCTGACGCCCCACCCGCCATGGCGAGAGGGGCCCCGCGGTGTCGCGGAGCCCCTCTCGGTGGCTTCAGGTGCCCGGGCCGCGGTGGCGGCGCGGGCGCTGGTGGGACTTAGTCGTCCCAAGGACCGAAGTCGTCCATGGTCGTACCTCTTCTCCTTGCCGGTCCGAGCACATCCCGAAGGGGACCATCTCGAGGACCGTGAGTTCCCGTGGGGAAGTGTCACCGTCACGGGGGTCGGTCGTTCTCTTCAGTTGTCCGTACGGTCCCAATCGACCGCGCAGACCCAGAACATGACACCGACGCATCCACAACGATACCCGACACGGGTCCTATTCCCTAACGCTGAGTGAACGCAGAGTGCGCGTTGAGGCGCGGACGGTGACGGAGCGTGGAGATCCGTGCGCGCATCCACGCCCGGCCTGACGGTGCCCGGGTCTAGCGTTGCTCGGTGAGGCAGCCCTGACCCGGGAGGGATCGCTCATGACGCTCACCGTGGCGATCGGCACGCGCAAGGGGCTGTTCGTGGCCCGGAGCGAGGACCGGGGGAGCTGGACGGTCGACGGTCCGCACCTGCTCATGGAGGAGGTCGCGTCGGTCGCCTGGGACACCCGACGCTCCCCCGCCCGCCTGCTCGTCGGAGTGATGAGCTGGCACTGGGGCCCCACCGTCGCCTGGTCGGACGACCTCGGCGCCACCTGGAACGCGAGCGACCACGCCTCGATCAGCTTCCCGGACGACACCGGCACCGCGCTCGCCCGGGTGTGGCAGATCCAGCCCGACCACTCCGGCCGCCCCGGCGTGGTGTGGGCCGGCTGTGAGCCGACCTCGCTGTGGCGCAGCGACGATGGCGGCGCGAGCTTCGCCCTGGTCCGCGGCCTCTGGGACCACGAGCACCGCCCGAGCTGGGCGCCGGGCTTCGGGGGCGCCGCCGTGCACACGATCCTCCCGCACCCCGAGACCGCCCAGGTCACCGTCGCCATGAGCACGGGCGGCGTCTACGTCAGCCCGGACGGCGCCACCGGGTGGGCGCCGCGCAACACCGGTATCTCCGCCTCGTTCTTCCCCGACCCCTACCCGGAGTACGGCCAGTGCGTGCACAAGGTCGTCGCCGACGCCGCGGGGCCGGACCACCTCTACGCGCAGAACCACGGCGGGGTCTACCGCACCACCGACGGCGGTCGGCAGTGGACGTCGATCTCGTCGGGCCTGCCCGCGGAGTTCGGCTTCGTCGCGCTCGCCTCGCCGATCAAGCCCGGCACGTTGTGGGTCATGCCGCTCGAGGGCGACTCCCGGCGCATCCCGCCGGGCGGACAGATGCGCGTGCAGCGCACCCGCGACGGCGGCGAGAGCTGGACCGAGCTGGGCGACGGACTGCCCGACCACTCGTGGAGCGTGGTGCTGCGCGACGCCGCCTGCGTCGACTCCCTCGAACCCACCGGTGTCTACCTCGGCACTCGTGACGGCTGCCTCTACGCCAGCGCCGACGAGGGCGAGTCGTGGTCCGCGGTGGCCGAGCACCTGCCCGACGTCCTGTCGGTGCGTGCAGCCGTCCTGCCGTGAGCGACCACTCGTCCGACGTCGTCACGCTGGCGCTGCCGGCCGTGCTCGCCGACCTCGTCGGTGGGCGGCGCCGCCTCGAGGTGGTGCCGGCACCGCGCACGGTGGCCGAGCTGCTCGACCGCGTCGAGGTCGACGAGCCCGCCGTCGTAGGCCGGATCCGCGACGAGACCGGCGCCCGGTCGTGACAGGGGTCAGCCGCCCGCGACGGACGGCAGCACGTGCACCGTTGCCCCGGCCCGCAACGGCGTCGC
>Ga0075015_100000179_pt1 | contig 19413 bp, 15 predicted proteins | sample AleBraG_ABR_2013_FD_71476 | JGI IMG/M metagenome (GOLD analysis project Ga0075015, IMG submission 71476) | Freshwater sediment microbial communities in response to fracking from Pennsylvania, USA - Alex Branch Run_MetaG_ABR_2013 | ecosystem: Environmental > Aquatic > Freshwater > Creek >...
CTCCAGTACGCCCATCGTGGTGTTCGCCCACATGCCGTTGTGGACGGTCTACGAGCCGTGGGGTTGGGGTACGGGCGATGCGGATCAGCTGCTAAGCCCGCTGCGTCGCTTCGGCTCGGTCACCGTGTTGAACGGCCACATCCACCAGATCGTGCAGAAAGTTGAAGGGAATGTGACCTTTCACACCGCCCGCTCGACCGCCTATCCGCAACCGGTGGCGGGCGAGGGGACGGGGCCCGGACCACTGAAGGTGGCAGCCGAGCTGCTTCCCACGATGCTCGGCGTCACGAGCGTCACAGCGCGCCGTCACCCCCACGCACTGATGCTCAGCGATTCCACGCTGGCCCAGAAGAGCGACGCATGAATCCCAGACAATACAAAATGTACTTGGGGCTGCTCGGGCTGGCGATGGCGGGATTCGTCGCAGCGGGGCCGGCGAGCACGAGCCTGATCAAGGATTTCAAATTTGCGCCGCTGGCAGTCAAGGCCGGCACCACGGTCACCTGGGTGAATAGGGATGACGAGCCGCACACTGTGGTCAGCGACACCGGATTATTCAGATCCGGCGGTCTGGACACCAACGAGAGCTTCTCGTACCGGTTTGACAGGCCGGGCACTTATCAGATCCATTGCACCATTCACCCTCGCATGGTCGCGACCGTTGTGGTGAGTCCCCCGTCATAGAGCGGACGGGGGACTCGTCACTGCAAGCATCAAAACTTCTTGCTGACCGTCAGATAAAGGGCTCGAGCTTGAATCGGCACCACGGGGTAAATGCCGTTCGGATCGTACTGGCTTTTGGTCAAGCCCTGGCGATCAAGACTCGCGAGGAAGCCGGTGCGAGACCAGGACACGATGCCGACCTGATTAAAGAGATTGTTGACGTTGAGCTGCAGCTTGAGGTTGCTCTGGGAGGTCCAGGAACCCCCGACATCGAAGCTTGAGTAGGCCGGCAGATAGAAGGCATCGGCTGCATTGGCCGCGCGCTTGCCAATGTAGCTGAGTTCACCAAACACGGCTAAGTCGCTGGTCGGCCGCCAGTCGACGCCGGCGCGGCCCATCAGCTTCGGATTGTTGTCCGCATCTCCATCGGGAGTGATTGTCAGCGTGTCGTCGGTGCCATCCCGCTTCGGGCCCTGCTGCCATGATCCGAACTGGCTCGCCTGCGGATTTTGAATCGTCAAATTGCCGTGAACGGCGAACGCCGGCGAGAACTTCAGATTGACCGCTGCTTCCACGCCATAAGTCTTGATCTCGCCGGCAATGGGCGGAGGCGCATAGAACTGACCGGCGTTGTTGACGAAGAATGCGCCGGCGGTAACGTTCGAGAGTCGGCTATAAAACGGGAAGAGTTGAATATCGATACCGCCACTGTGGTGTTTGAGGCCAATCTCCAGCTGATCGATCTGCTGCGGCGCGGGGAACTCGGTGGCAATGGCACCGGGCGTATTGATGCCCTCGATGGTTCCGAAGTCGGGGGCCTTTTTGCCAGCGGTGTAGCGGATGTACGTCGAGAGACTCTCGGTGGCCTGAAATGATACGGATCCCGAATAGTTGAAATAACTGTAGTTGCGTTTTGTCTCGTATATCGGTCCATAGGATCCCACAGCGTTGTCCCAAAGCGTGAGTGGGTTGCCATCCACGCCGCCGGTGGCGGTCGGATCGCCCGACGGTGCAGTGTAGGATTGGTTGAAGATATCGTAGCGGATCTGCTCCCAGCGCACGCCCAGATCTACGGCTATCTGGTCGGAGACCTTCCAGTTGTCGCCTAGGAAGAGCGAGAACTGGTTCTGCGTGCCATGGTAAGTGTCGCAGCAGATCTGTCCCATGTTGATAAATCCGGATGGATCCGTCACGTTGTAGACGGTGCCTTTGGGGTTTGTGTACGTCACGTCGAGCATTTGCGGCTGATTCGTCAGGGTCATGAGGCCGATGCCAGCAGCGTCCGAGCCATTGCTCAAGTTGGCCAGACCCGCGAATCCACCCAACGAAACGGTATGGCTGACCAGCTTTTGCGTGAACTGCAGCTGATCCACAAATTGATTGGATCCGTAGTTCGACGCGTCCGCAAAGCCCGAGTACACGCCATTGGCCAGCAGCGACTGATTGGGCAGGTTGTTGACGAGCGTCGTGTAGTTGCCCGGAACAAACGCATTGCCCGCCGACGTCATGCTATAGGCAAGTTGGCCGGTCCCGTGGACGTAGTAATTGAACGTACCAGGCAAGAAAGCGGTACCGCCAATGATGTTGACTATGGGATCCGTCAGCGGCACGACGGATATCACCGCACCCGTATTCCAGATGGTCGAGTTGTTCGAAACGCGGGCCTTATTCTCGAAGTGCAGTTGATCCGAAAAGTCATGTTTCCAGTCGACACCGAAGGTATTGGAGCGCGACTGCACCAGGTTCGAAGGGTCCCAGCACCCGGAACCTCCATCGATCTTCGGATAGCAATGCTGACCGGACTCCGGCTGCAGGTCCGAAGAGGTGTTCTGAAAACCAGGAGCGATACGCGTACCGCCCAGCGAGGGCGTGAACTCGTTCCAGTCATTGGCATCGTCCAGAGCCTTGACGGTGACCAGAACCGAGCCCTTATCGTACTCGTACAGAAGATTGGCCTTGATCTGACCACCCTTATTGGTCAGGTAGCCAGGGTTATGCGAACCATAGCTGCCTCGATAGAAGCCGCCGACCGAGACGTAGAGGCTGTCGGTCAGCTTGCCGCCAAAGTAGGCATCGGCGCGGTAATAAGGCGAGTGGCCATTGCCTTCCAGACCGTACTTGCCTTGCAACTCCATTCCGGGATCAGTCTTTCCGTTCTTGGAGATGTAATTGAAGATGCCGCCCGGCGCATTTGGACCGGTGATGGCTGCTGTGCCGCCGCGCAGTCCTTCGAGGCTGCTGAGCGTGATGTCCGGACGCAGGAAGTAGTCGGGCCCGTAGTTGGTTGCCGTGACCAGGTCGGTGGGCAGGCCGTCTTCCTGCATGGACACGTAGTAGTAGCCGCCAGCGCCGTCCAGTGAGTTGGCCGAGATGCCGCGCGAGAACACCACGTTGCGAATCTCGCCGAGCCCGGAATTGACATAGACGCCGGGAACGTTCTTCAAAAGGTCGGCCGCAGAGCTCGGCACCTGTTCCTGCAGCTGCGCATTGGTGACCACATTGACCGATATCGGCGCCTTTTCGACGGATGTGGCGCTAAACAGCCCGGTGATCACCACTTCGTCGAGCTGCTGATCGGCCCCGGCACTCTGGGCCGAAGCCGGCACTCCGACGCCTACGCCGATCGCAGCGGCCAGTCCCATTGATACGATTCGTATTTTCACGTTTCCCCCTGTGTAAATCTCTTCGACGGGTGTTAGTTGCTCGCCCCAGAAAGGACAGCGCGACACGCCGAGCTCTCCTGATCGACTTCGGCGGTGCGGTTCGAATCCCCTCGCGTTTGCGCTGACTGCTCGCTTCCCGAGTGTAAGCGGCAGTTTGTATCATCAGGTTACTAATATAGCATTAGTAACTGCAGGTTACAAATCCCACGAACCGCCGTCGGTCCGGGTCTGTCCTTCGGCCTGTTAGGAGATTAGCTTGCGGAGCATCAGTCGGAGGGATTCGCGGTCACTTTTGGTGAGCGGCGCCAGAAACTGCTCCTCATGCAGTGCGACGATCCGACGCGCATCGGCGAGCATCTTCTCCCCTTTGGTGGTGAGCTGCAGTTCATAGCGCCGCCTGTCCCGTTGCGAGACAACGCGTTTCATCCATCCGTTTCTGATGCATTCTGCAACCTGCATGCCCGCAGTCGCCCGCTCGCAGCCCAACAGCTGCGCCAGTTCCGTCTGGCTGATGCCCGGATTCAAGGACACTATTGCCGGGGTTCCAATCAGGTGGCTCCAAAATTTGAGCTTCCTGAAGTCCGCACGTTCCGACTGGCTGCGCTGCAATGCGACACCGGCGGAATAGATATACAGGCCGAGCACCATGCCGCCCGGTGGACGCAAGGCGCTTTCAATCAGGGTTAAGCCCACCCCGTACTGATGCTTCTTGGTGCGTGAATTCAAGGTAAAGCTCTCAAAGCGGGTAGTGGGCTGCGGGAAACCCAGCCACTGATAGCGGAGGATGGTACAGGCCCGAGTACGGGTTTGGCTAGCGATCCAAGTCCGGTCCAAGTCCGGTCCGCACTTGCGCGGATATTGCCCTCTGCCGCCGCAGTAGGCGGTCCTGTCCGTGTGGAGCGTCACGCGGAGCGTTTGTAACTGTTGGTTACAAATGCTACGATCGAGTCACACTCATGCAGATGCAAAGGCCGCTGGGCGGCTCGTAGGACGGGTTCGGACTGGCCTCGGGGGCGTGAATGCACGACTGGTTGGCGCACGGATACCTGCGAAACATGAAAGCACCCTGCAAATCAATTGGACCACTTGCTTGGGGCGCCGTGACGATTTGTGCTGGGATGGCCAGCGCGCCGATGTCTGCGGGGACCTTTTCCCAGGCAGCAGCACAGAAGCAGTGCACAGAAGTTAGCCGCGGCGTGCCGGCGTGGCCGGACGCGACGACTCGCCTGACGGAGGTGACATGGCACGGTGCGGCTTCGCCGGTGATCGGCAGGTTGGGGACACCGGTATCCGTGCCCGCGCATTGCGAAGTGCAGGGGCGGATGCAGGATCGCGTTGGGATTGATGGCCAGCACTATGCGATTCGCTTCCATGTGCGTCTACCTGTGCATTGGAACGGCCGGTTTCTCTTTGAAGGCGGCGGCGGCTCAAATGGGGATCTGGGCAGCGCCATTGGAATGATCAATCCGGGGGTCACTTCGGCGATCGAACGTGGCTTCGCTGTCGCATCCCAGGACAGCGGGCACGACAATGCGACGAATAGCGATCCTGAACACGGGGGTCAAGTTGCGTTTGGGTTCGACCCCGAGGCGCGTGAGAATTACGGTGGCCGGTCATTGGAGCCGGTGGCCGAAGCGGCAAAGGCGCTTATTCGCAGATTTTACGGTCGCTCGCCCCACCGATCCTACTTTGTGGGTTGCTCCAAAGGCGGACAGGAGGGGATGGCCTTTGCCCAGCGCTATCCGGAGGAGTTCGACGGAATTGTGGCGGGAGCCCCCGGATTCTCGTTGCCGCGGGCGGCTATAGCCGAGGCGCTGGACACCCAGGCCTTTGCAAGCTTGCTCGCAAAGCCGGAGGGGCAGCGTATCGACGCAAGCTCACTGCCATCGGCATTTACCGACGAGCAGTTTGCCATCGTGCGCAAGTCGATACTGGCGGCATGCGATGCAGACGACGGCTTGCGCGACGGCATTACGGCCTCATTTGCCACCTGCACGTGGAAAAAACTCCTGAGCGAGCTGCAGCGCGGCTGTCCCGAGCAGGACAACGCCGCGTGCCTGAGCGCGGCGCAAATTGCCGCACTCGAGCGTGTTCTCTCGGGCCCGCGCGATGGCGGCGGAAGGCCGCTCTATTCGGATTGGCCCATTGATGCGGGCGTAGGCAGTGCACAGTGGCGACTTTGGAAGATTGGCGCACTCGGCAGCTCATACCCAGGCAATAACGTTGCGCTGGGCGCCTCATCCTTGGCCGCGGTGTTCACCACCCCGCCCACGGCGGTGCCACAGAACCTCCAGTCGGATTTTGACTACGTCATGCATTTTGATGTCGACATAGATGGGCCGAAGATCTACGCGGTAAGTCCAGTGTTCCTTCGGTCTGCGTGGGACGAAATCGGGGCGCGCTCCTCGGACCTCACACGCTTTCGCGCCCACGGGGGCAAGCTGATTGTGCCCCACGGCGCTTCAGACCCGGTCTTCTCGCTGAACGACACGTTGGCGTGGTACGGGGAAGTTGACGCCGTCAATGGCGGTTCCGCGGCCGACTTTGTGCGGGTCTTTCCGGTGCCTGGCATGGCACATTGCTTCGGTGGGCCGGCAACGGACCGATTCGATGCCCTGTCGGCATTGATGCGATGGGTTGAGCGCGGCTCAGCGCCAGATCGAATTCTCGCGACGGCCGGCCCCACGACCCCATGGCCAGGTCGCACCAGACCACTATGCCCCTATCCAAAAATTGCGCGCTACACGGGATCCGGGAGCATCGAGAAGGCCGCGAATTTTCGCTGCCAATAACAAGCTTCATAGTCTCGGGAATACGCTCATTCCGTCGCGGCGTGACAGGCCAGCAGGCAGGCCACGAAGGTCTCGGTGAGCCGTAACGGCGGCGGGAGGCGTCGCCAGATGGCCGCGAAGCGGCATTCGTAGCGCAGCAGGGTTGGATTTACGGCGCGCAGCCGGCCTTCGGACACGAAGGGCGCTGCGTAATGATCCGGCAGGAATCCCAGGTACAGGCCCGAGAGCACCAGGTGCGCAACGCCCTCCTGGTCGCTGACGGAAGCGGCGCGGCGCAAGCCGCGGCTGTTGGCCAACTGCATATTGGGTGATTGGAAATCGAGACCGGCCAGCTCCTGGCCGCGCAAGTCGTTCCAGCTGCGTCGCGTGCCAGCGGCCTCGTACCAGGCATGCCCCTGGCCCGCATACAGCAGCATGGTCTCGCTGAACAGTTCGCGGTACTCGAGCGTCTCGGAGCGGCGGTGTTCGGGTATCAGGCCGATGTGGTAGCGGCCGTCGATGACGCCCCGCTCGATATCGGCGATGTTGCCGCTGGACAGGCCGAGCGCGACGTCCGGCACTTGCCGATTGAAGCGGCGCAGCGATTCGGCCACGCGGGCGCGCGGATTCGAGGCGATCTGCTCGAACAGCGCAATCTGCAACTGATCGCCCACTGCGTGGTGGATGCCGCGCAGCGTCGTGCGGAATACTTCGGCCTCGTTCAGCAGCCGCGTCGCGGACTCGTATACCCGTTTGCCCTCGGCCGACAGGCTGAATCCCGAGCGGCCGCGCCGACACAGCACCAGGCCCAGACGGTGCTCCAAGTCTTTGATGTGACGACTGATGGTCGACAGGGATATACCCAGCTCCAGCTCCGCCGCGGCCAGTCCGCCGCAGTCGGCTACGGCACGAAAGACCCGTAATAGTCGCAGGTCGGCATTGGCGATCCGGCCGGGAAGGGCGCGATTTCGAGGTTTCATGAATCTACAAGTGTACTGGCATAGGTAGTCTACTTATTCAACTATCACTGGGCTCAGGATGCAACTCCGGCCGCGGACAAAATGCGCTCCCGACTTGCGAGGAAATGGTCATGCATAAACCCAAGGGGCAGAGCCTGTCCGCCTACTGGATGCCCTTCACCGGGAATAATCAGTTCAAAGCCAAACCGCGCCTGTTCGCCGCGGCCGACGGCGCGTACTACACCACTGTTGATGGCCGGCGGGTCTTTGACGGTTTGTCGGGACTGTGGTGCTGCGGTCTGGGGCATCGCCGCCAGCCGATTTACGAGGCCATCGCGCGTCAGTCGCGCGAGCTCGACTATTCGCCAGCCTTCCAATTCGGTCATCCGCTGGCCTTCGAGTTGGCCGAGCGCATCGCTGCGCGCATGCCGGCGGGTCTCGATCGCGTATTCTTCACAGGCTCGGGCTCCGAGTCGGTGGACAGCGCGTTGAAGATCGCGCGCGCGTATTGGCGGCTGCAGGGGCAGGGCGGCCGCACTCGTTTCATCGCCCGCGAGAAGGGTTATCACGGCGTAAACATCGGCGGGCTGTCGGTGGGCGGCATCGGCGCCAATCGCCGCCTGTTCGGGCCGGGCATCCAAGCGGACCACCTGCCGCACACGCAGCCGCCACCGGGTAGTTTTCATCGCGGCATGCCGCCCACCGGTGCTGAGAAGGCCGACGAGCTGCTGAACCTGATTCAGCTGCACGATGCCGGGAGCATCGCGGCCGTGATCGTCGAGCCCTTTTCGGGCTCCGCTGGCGTCGTGATCCCGCCGGTGGGCTACCTGCAGCGGCTACGCAAGATCTGCACCGACCACAACATTCTGCTGATCTTCGACGAGGTCATCACGGCGTTCGGCCGTGCCGGCGCCTGGACAGGGTCCGAAGCTTTCGGCGTTGTCCCCGACATCATCACCATCGCCAAGCAGGTGACGAACGGCGCGCAGCCGCTGGGCGCGGTGATCGTGCGTCGGGAGATCTATGACGTGTTCATGCAGGCCGGCGGGCCTGAGTACCTGCCCGAATTGCCGCACGGCTACACGTATTCGGCACACCCGGTGGCCTGCGCCGCCGGTATCGCCACGTTGGACCTGCTCGAGCAGGAGCAATCGTTGGACCGTGTGCGTGAACTCGCACCCATGTTCGAGCAGTGTGTACACGACTTGCGCAGCGCGCGCCACGTGGCCGACATCCGCAATTTCGGATTGGCGGCGGGCATCACGCTGCAGGCCAGCCCGGGCGAGCCCGCGCGGCGGCCGTTCGAGGCCGCCATGCGTCTGTTCGAACAAGGATTTTACGTTCGCTACGGCGGCGATACGCTGCAGTTGGCGCCGCCGTTCATCAGCACGCCGGCACAGATCGGTTGCCTCGCGGATGCCATCGGTGAGGCCTTGAACGCCATCGACTGAGGCGGCAGCATCGGGATTGGGCTTACTTGGCCGTGGGCATCGCGAACTCGGCGCCGCTCTCCGCCTGGGGCCAGCGCTGCATGACTGACTTCTGGCGCGTGTAAAAGCGCACGCCCTCTTCGCCGTAGGAGTGCATGTCGCCGAACAGACTGGATTTCCAGCCGCCAAAGCCGTGCCAGGCCATGGGCACCGGGATGGGGACGTTCACACCCACCATGCCCACCTCGATCCGGCGCACGAACTCGCGCGCCGCGTGGCCGTCACGCGTGTAGCAGGCGACGCCATTGCCGAAAGTATGAGAGTTCACGAGCTCAATGGCCGCTGCAAGATCGGGTACGCGGACGCAGCAAAGTACCGGCCCGAAGATTTCGTCGCGGTAGATGTCCATCGCCGCTGTCACCCGGTCGAACAGCGTGCCGCCGATGAAGTAGCCCCGCTCGTGGCCGGGCACGCGCAGGCCGCGTCCGTCGACCACCAGTGTAGCACCCTGATCCACACCGCGCTGCACGTAACTTTCGATGCGCTCCAGAGCATGGCGCGTAATCACCGGGCCCATCTCTGCGGCGGGGTCCATGCCGTGATTGATGCGTAGCTGGCGCACGCGTCGGGCCAGCTCCGGCACGATGCGATCGCCCGCGTCGCCGACCAGCACGGCCACGCTGATGGCCATGCAGCGCTCGCCTGCCGAGCCGTAGGCGGCGCCGATCAGCCCATCGACCGCCTGCTGCAAGTCGGCATCGGGCAGCACCACCAGGTGATTCTTGGCGCCGCCCAGTGCCTGCACGCGCTTGCCGAGCTGCGCGCCCCGCTGGTACAGGGATTGAGCGATAGGCGTTGATCCTACGAAGCTCAGCGCCCGCACGTCGGGGTGCTCGAGCAGCGCCTCGACGGCCACGCGATCGCCCTGCACGACATTGAACACACCGTCGGGCAGGCCGGCCTCGGTGAACAGGCGCGCCATATACAGCGAAGCCGATGGATCGCGCTCGCTGGGCTTGAGCACGAAGGTGTTGCCCGAGGCGATTGCGAGCGGAAACATCCAACAGGGAACCATGCACGGGAAGTTGAAGGGCGTGACGCCCGCGACCACGCCCAAGGGCTGGCGAAAGACCCAGTTGTCGATGCCCGTGGAAACCTGGTCCGTGAATCCGCCCTTGAGCAGCTGCGGGATGCCGCAGGCGAACTCGACGATCTCGATGCCGCGCGTGACTTCGCCCTGGGCATCGGCAAAGACCTTGCCGTGCTCCTGCGTGATGATCGCTGCAAGGGCATCGCGGTGCTCGTTCAGCAGCGCCAGGAAGCGGTGGAGCACGCGGGCGCGACGGAGCGGGGGCAGATCAGACCAGGCGGGGTAGGCGGCGTAGGCGCTAGCGACCGCGCGCTCCACATCCGCGCGAGTAGCCGTGCGTACGCGGCGGACTATCGCACCGGTTGCTGGGTTGTACAGATCGAGGAGCGGTGCTGCGGCGACATCGACGGCCTGTCCGCCGATCCAGTGCGTGACCGGGTCGGGAAGGGCTTGCTGCAGCGGGAAGGTGACGAGTTGGTGTGCCATCTTCTGCCGGAGTCCAGTCAATCCGAAGCCCTCGTTTATAGATCAAATGTTCACAAAAATCCAATTGAGCGAGCGCCTGCCAAGCGTCAATGCCAAGGCCCGTCCCTGCGGTCGAGGCGCGCTTAGATCCACCGTAGGCGTAGCAGCCACATCTTCACTCCCTGCGTCAGCAGTACGTAGCACGCCAGCGTGGCGGCCAGCAGCGGCCAGTACAGTCCCGGGAGCCTGGAGAATCCCAAGTACCGGCCAAATGGCGTGAAGGAGATGAGGACACCGACGGCCATGGTCGCCAACGTCGTTACCAACACTGGCCAGGATGAGCGGCTCTGGAGTATCGGAATCTTGTTGGTGCGGATAACGTGAATGATCAAGGTCTGCGTGAGCAGGCTCTCCACGAACCAGCCGGTTTGGAACAAGCTGGCACTGTGTGCTGCGACCTGCGGCGTGGACACGTCCCAGCACTTGAATACATACAGCATGATAAAAAAGGTGGTGTAGTCGAAGATCGATGAGCACGGGCCGATGAACAGCACGAAGCGCGTCAACTCGGCGAGGTCCCAACGGCGCGGCGTCACGATCCGCTCCGGATCCACGGCATCGGTGGGAATGGTGGCCTGGCCGATATCATAGAGCAGATTATTGGCGAGAATCTGTACCGGCAACATGGGCAGAAAGGGGAGGAAAACGCTGGCGCCCAGCACGCTGAACATATTGCCGAAGTTGCTGGAGGCGCCCATGCGCACGTACTTGATGATGTTCGAGAATACCTTGCGACCCTCGATGACGCCTTCATCGAGCACCAGGAGCGATTTCTCCAGCAGGATCATGTCCGCCGCTTCTTTGGCAATGTCCACGGCCGTGTCGACGCTGATACCTACGTCGGCGGCGTGGAGCGCTGGCGCATCGTTGATGCCGTCGCCCATGAAGCCCACCGTGTGCTGGCGTGATTGCAGCGCCTTGATGATCCGCTGCTTGTGAGCCGGCGAAACGCGGGCAAAAAGCGTGATCTTCTCGGCTGCCGTGGCCAGTGCCTCGTCGCCCAGTTTCTCGACGTCGGGACCCACTAACGTGAATTCGGTGGAAAGCCCCACTTCCTTGCAGATTTTGCGGGCCACCAGCTCGTTGTCGCCGGTCACGACCTTGACGGCAACACCATGGCGCTGCAGGGCATCGATCGCGGCCGCCGCGCCCTCTTTGGGTGGATCGAGGAACGCCACGTAGCCGCGCAGAATAAGAGCGCACTCGTCCGCCTTGCCGTAGGGCGTTGCGTCCCCCGCCACGGCACCGCGCGGTTCGAGATCCTTGGTGGCAATGGCCAGCACGCGGAAGCCATCCGCACTGAGCCGCTCGTACTCGCCCTTGAGAGATTCCAGGTGCGGTGGATCCAGCGGCAATAGTGCACCGTCCAGTTCGGCACTTGCGCACTTTGGCAGAATCGATTCGGGAGCTCCCTTGGAGATGATCCGATCCTTGCCTTCAGGCGTGCGGACCACCACGGACATGATCCGCCTCTGAAAGTCGAAGGGGGTCTCATCGACTTTGGACATGGCTGCTACGCCAGCCAGCAGCTGGGCTTCGGTGTGCGCCAGGACGGCCCGGTCGAGCACATTTTTCAAACCCGTCTGAAAGTGGCTGTTCAGGTACGCAAGCGCCAGCACGCCGTCATCGTCGCGCAGCATGACGTTACAGTGCCGCTCCAGTTCGACTCGATCGCTGGTCAAGGTGCCGGTTTTGTCGGTGCACAGCACGTCCATTGCACCCAGGTTCTGAATCGCGTTGATGCGCTTGACGATGACCTTCTTGCGCCCCATGGCCACGGCCCCCTTGGACAGGCACACCGTGACGATCATCGGCAACATCTCCGGTGTGAGACCGACAGCCACCGCCAACGCGAAGAAGAACGCCTGAACCCAATTTCCCTTGGTCAAGCCGTTGACCAGGAACACCAGCGGTACCATCACCGCCATGAACCGCAGCATCAGCCAGGTAAAGCGGGTGATGCCGCGGTCAAACGCCGTCTCCACTTGCGGGGCCTGGAGAGACTCCGCCATGCTGCCAAGATACGTGTTCTTGCCGGTGGTCACGACGACTGCGGTGGCGGTGCCGCTCTCCACGCTGGTGCCCAGGAAGGCAATGTTCTGCAGCGCAATCGGCGATTCGGGAGCGGCGGCGGCCGTACCCGCTTTGGCCGTACCCGCTTTGGCCATGCCTGCTGCGGCCGCTCCCGGGGACTTCTCCACCGGGAAGCTCTCGCCAGTGAGCGACCCCTGGGTGACAAACAGATCCTTGGCCTCAAGAATGCGCACGTCACCTGGAATCATGTCCCCGGCCGTGAGCTTGACCACATCGCCGGGCACCAGGTGCGCCACCGCAATCTCCTGCGGCGTGCCGTCGCGCAGCACCGTGGCGGTGAGCGTGATCATTGCCCTGAGTTTGGCCGCGGCGTTGCCCGCGCGCGTCTCTTGAAACAACTTCAAGCTGACGCTCAGCGCAATCATGGCCAGCATCATGATGCCGGCGCGCAGATCGCCGGTCATGAAGGATAGCGTCGCTAAGGCCGCGAGCAGCAGCACCAGCGGGTTGAGCAGGGAGCGCCAGAGAAGTCGGCCAAATCCCGGGCGCAAATCCCGGGTCAGCACGTTGAGACCGCAACGCTCGAGCCGCGAGGCCGCTTCGTTAGCGGTCAAACCCTCTGGGCGAGTGACGAGCTTCGCGCAGACCTGCGCCGCGCTCATCGCCGCCGATTCGACCAGGACGGGCGAGGCACTGATGGTGGCTATTCTGGCGTGGTCGCTGGCCGGGTGGCGTTTGGGCAGTACAGCGGTCAAAGTTAGAGTCTCGGACTGGCGGGACTCTTGAGGATAGCCGACCCGGCGGCGATGGCTGTTCGTTATCGCACGGAGCGGGCACGTTGACAACTGAGTGCGGATATTCGTCAATAGACTTGCAGACCAATGGGCAAGTACGCGTACCGGACGGAACTGCAGCACTTACAGATAGGGAGATAACGATGGAAGCCGGAATTGCCGCTACGATTCGCCAGCTGCCCAGCCGACCGCGCCCACTGGTGGAGGTTTACCGCGACCAGCTGGAGGGGTACGTGCTGGCCGACCGCCTGGGCTTCAGCCACCTTTGGTTGGCGGAACATCACTTCGCGGACGATGCTCACAACTGCTCGGCCCTACCCATCCTCGCCGCGGTGGCGGCCAGGACCGAACGCATCCGCATCGGCACGTACATCATTCTGATGGCATTTCACAACCCGATCCTGGTGGCGGAGGATGCCGCGACGGTCGATCTGCTCTCCAACGGCAGATTCGATCTGGCGGTAGGCGCAGGGCCCATGCCGGCGGAGTGCGAGGTGTTCGGCATTCCGAGCTCCGAGACCTTTGGCCGCACCTACGAGGCACTCGAGGTGATCCAGCGCTGCTGGACCGAAGAGGTGTTCAGCCATCACGGCAAGTATTTTCACTTCGACAACGTGCGCATGACCACCAAGCCCGTGCAGCGTCCGCACCCACCTATTTGGATGGCGGCGGCCGGGCCGCAGAGCGCAACGAAGTCGGCGCAGCGCGGGTACCACCTCGCCATGGGCATGGGCCCCGGACACGCCACTTACGTCCAGGCGCTCCGGGCTGCGGGTCGTGACCCGGAGCAGCAGCGGTTTTGCTCGGGGCCGATCGGCATTCACATTGCCGATACCGCCGAGCAGGCCTGGGATGAGGCCGAAGAGCCGTTGCGGGCCTGGCTGCAGTTCTATCAACGTCGCGGCGCGCCTTTCGTCCGCGAGGTCCCGCCGCTCGGTGCGTTCCGGGCGACACCGAACATCGGCTTCGTGGGGATGCCCTTCATGGTCGGAACCGTGGCGGACGTGGGTGAGCGCCTGCGCGCGCTCCTATATAAGGCCCCGCTCGATGAGATGGGGCTGTACTTCCATGCGCCGGGTATCCCGATTGAGAGCGTCAAGAAGTCGATGACGCTATTCGCGAAGCACATCCTGCCTGACGTCAAAAGCTGGGGTGGTTCAAAGTGAGGAGAGTGAGTATGAGTTCCGCTAAGAGAATCGTCGCGCTGCTGGTCGCTTTGGCTATGGCATGCGCTACAACGGCGAGCCTCGCCGCAGCGCCCCAGGTGAAGACGCAGGCACCGGGCTTCTATCGCATGATGGTGGGCGATATTGAGATCACCGCGCTGTCGGACGGCACCAACATGCTGCCGGTGGGCTCGCTCCTGATTCACGTGACGCCAACGGAGATTCACCGGCTGCTGCGGCAAAGCTCACTGAAGGATCCGGTCGAGACCTCTTTCAACGCCTTCTTGATCAACACGGGCGCCAAGCTCGTCCTGATCGACACGGGCGCCGGTACAACCATGGGCGCGCACACGGGACACCTGCTGGACAACCTGCGGGCTGCGGGCTATCAGCCGGAGCAGGTTGACGAGGTGTACTTGACGCACATGCACGGCGATCACGTCGGTGCTCTGCTGAATGGGGATCAGCGCAGTTTCCCGAACGCGGTGGTGCGAGCCGATACGCGCGAGGCAAAATATTGGCTCAATGCCGAGGCCATGGCCACGGCGCCGAAAGAGTCCAAGGCGTTCTTTGAGCAGGCAATGAGCCGGATTAAGCCGTACATGGACGCCGGGAAATTCAGCCCCTTCGACGGCGATACCGCGCTGGTACCCGGCATTCGTTCCATCGCCACCTACGGGCACACGCCCGGCCACACCAGCTACGTCATCGAGAGCAAGGGCGAGCGGTTGGTGGTGCTCGGGGACCTGGTGCATGTGGGGGCCGTGCAGTTTGCTAAGCCGGCGGCGGCGCTGAAGTTTGACAGCGATTCGACGCGCGCCATTGCGCTGCGGGGCAAGGTGTTCGCGGACGCGGCGGCACATGGTGATTGGGTGGCGGCTGCGCACCTGTCCTTTCCCGGCATCGGGCACTTGCGAGCGGTGGGTGCGGGGTATGTGTGGGTGCCGGTCAATTACGGTACGCAGTTCTAACGCGTCTAATGGTCCAAAAGCGGGCCTGAGGGGTTGAGCGGGAAAATGTCGGCCTGATGGCAGGATGTGGTAGGGCTTTTGAACGCTTATTGACGTCGACCCATATTTATGGGTACCCTATGCAGGCAGGCTGATACTTCATTTGGGTGACCAATGAGCACAATTAAGACCACATTGGAAATGCCTAGCGCCTTATTTCGTCGGGCCAAAGCGACCGCAGCGACGCGTGGGCAGACTCTAAAGCAACTCGTCACGAGCGCCCTTGATCGGGAATTGCGACTGAGTGAGCCTGGCACGGCAAAAGCGGGGGCTTCAGTGGTGCGGACAGTGCGGAAGCTGGCGGCGGAGAACGCCGCCAAGTGGTTGACGGGTCATGGAGCGGTAGATGCCGTGCGTGAGCAGCGACGAGGTTGATGCGCTGATGATCGTTGATGCCTCCGTATGGGTGGCCGTGTTTAGGGCGAACGATGCACACCACGCCAACAGCGTAGCTTTCCTGGAAGCGGCCATAGGCGCGCAAGATTCACTAGATGTACCGAATTTGGTTTTGGCGGAGATCGCTGGGGTCTTTTCCAGACAAACGGGCGAGGCGCGGCTTGCGAGTCGCACGGTGCGCGCCGTATTGTCATTGCCGCGACTAGAGTGCCACGAACTGAATGACTCACTGGCGGAACATGCGGCCGAGTTGGCGGCCCGTTGCAGGCTCCGCGGTGCTGATGCGGTGTATGTCGCGCTGGCCGAATCGTTGCGGAGCCCACTGATTACGCTGGACAATGAGATCTTAGAGCGCTCCGCTCGCGTTGTAAGCAGCGCTACACCGGCAGACTGGTTGCGGAGCAAATCTTCGCGGTGAAGGTCGCTGGCGCCCGCGCGCCTACTTCGCTACCAAGTGCGGACCGGGCCGGTGTCCACGTGCACGAAGTCAGAAGCGGCGTAATAACCCACGCCGCCACGCGCCAGAGAGCGGGCGTATTCGCCCAGGCGGCGAGTGGGGAAGCCGGTCAAGCGAATATCAATGGCTTTACCCAGCAGGTGTTGGCTGTGCTCGGCGACACCGCTGGAGCGGCTGTGCAGCATGGCGTTGGTGGCCGGTGAGCGGTAGCCCGAGATGACCTCAAAAGTAGTATCCCGATCGGCCTGCACTTGCAGCTCGTACAGAATATCCAGCAGCGCAGGATCGATAACATGGCTTTCGCCGGTGCGAAAATCGCGCAGCAGAAGATTGACCTGATCGAGGCTGTCGGCACGGTAGCCTGCGCCATCGAAGTACGGCGCGGTGAGGGTCTCACCCGTATGGGTGTGCACAAAGCGCAGGATGCGCGGCTTGCGGCCCGCCGCCACTTCTGTCACCGCCGCCTGCGCCGGGAGCGCAGCCAGCGCACCGGCAGTGGTAGCGCCTACGGCCGCGCACAGACCCAGCGCTTGGCGCAGGAGCCGGCGACGGTGTGGGGATTCCACGCCGGTGGAGCGGTCGGAAGGATTGGGCATCACAGCCTCCTGGTAGGGGAGCCATCTTAGGCCAAAAGGGCCGGCAATTTGCCCCTAAAGTCCCAGCATTTGCGCCAATTTGCGATCGTGTCCATAAATATCATCAAAAAACTCCACCGGCCCGGCCTCCATCGCTTGGGCCGTGGCATAGAGGATCATGACGCGGATGGGCTTCCGCAGTTCGACACGTGAGGATTTTGGTCCATGCATCGCAGCATCGATCCGCTGGGCGTCCCAGCTGCCCTCGGCGCTTCGCAGCACATAGGCGGCCAGCGCGGCCGGATCGCTGACGCGGATGCAGCCGTGACTGAAGGCGCGTCGGGATTGAGCGAAGAGTTGATGGGCGGGGGTGGAGTGCAGGTACACATTGTGCACATTCGGGAACATGAATTTCACCAGCCCTAAGGCATTGTCGTCCCCAGGTTGCTGGCGGAGTCGAAGCTTACCGGTCGCGAGCGCGGCGATGTCCTCGGGCGTTGGGCTCATCACCGTGCCGTCATCGCCTTCACCGCGCACAATCTCGAGATGGTTGTGCTCCAGAAAGGCTGAATTCGCCTGAATTTTTGGCAGCATCTCGCGCACGGTGATGCTACGAGGTACGTCCCAATAGGGTCTGAAGATCACGTAGCGCATGTCGCCAACGAACACTGGCGTCCGAGTACGGGGGTAGGTCTGCCCGACGATGACGGCCATCTGCAGGATGTCGGCCACTCGATCTTCGACGGAGCGAAACGCAAATAGTCGAAATTCCGGAATGTTGACGATGATGGGCGGAGAGTCGAAGGCGGGGAGCCAGCGCCAGCGCTCGAGCGTGAGCTCAATCTGACGGACGCGCTGACTTAGCGGCGTAGTGAGGGCCAGGTAGGTGGCGGCACTGAGTACGCCGTCGGCGGGCAAGCCGTGGCGAAGCTGAAAGCGCTTCAGACCGTCGCAGAGCGTCGAGTCGAGGTGCAGGTCATCGGCGAGCGCGGCCTGCACGGCCTGCGCGGGTGGCGCCGGGGATGCAGGGGATGCCGGTAATGAAGGCAGTGAAGGTAATGCGGGTGATGCGGTGGCAGGGATATCGCCGAGCGCGAGCAGGAGTCGGCGGAGCGCGGGCGACCCAGCGTAAAGATCACCCACGTGAAGTGCCCGGCGGCCGAGCGCCGGGAGCTGCGTCAAGGTTGGATCCGTGGCTAATGCGCGGTAACGTAGGAGCGCTGCCTTGAGTAGTCCATAGTGGTAAAACTGCGGTTCCACGGCAGCAATCGCGCCAGCGACGTGCGGCGCCGAGGCCAGCGCCCGCACTGCGGAGACCACATCCAGATCGGCGCGGGGCTCCTGCAGCTCAAAGCCGGCGCTGCGCGGGTCGATGCGTCCGTAGTGCAGGTGCGAGACCAGACGAATGGCCGCGCGGGAGAGTAACGCGTCATACGCCGCTTCATTGGTAGTCGTGTCATTGCGGGCAATGTCATCGTGAACAGTGGCTAAAGCATCAAGGCCATAGTCACTGGGCTGCAAGCCAAATTGCGCAACTGAAGCGAGCATGGCCAGCAACTCAGTGGCTTGAGGAGTGAGTTGACCGCGCCTGAGCCAGAGCGGTTTGCTCGAGCTCGCAAGGAGCGAGTCCACCAAGGCGTCCTCATGGGCGAGGGCACGTCCGGGCAGCGGGCGCAGTGCTGCCTCCTTGAGCGCTACGGAAAAGTGCGCCGGTAAAAGGCTCAGACCCAGAATCAGCAGCAATTTGAACATGGTGGTCCGTCAAGGCAGAGCGAACAGGGGCTTAAGACATTGTGCAGGTTTTAAGGCTTTAGCGGGGCACACTTCGTGGCGCGCCACCGCGAGGATTAAATCCGCCCGGCGCGCCAAAGCAGGTAAGCTGTATCGCACTCCGTGTTGCAGTGGATGGATTGCCGATGCCGGAATCGGCCTTGCGAGAATCGCTGGAGCTGCTGCGGACCCGGCGTTTCAGTACCTTCTGGTTTGCCAGTCTGCTCTCGAGCGTCGGTACCTGGGCGCTGCAGGTGGCGCAGCCCCGGCTGTTGCTCAGCATCGGCGCCTCATCGATGCTGGTCGGCCTCGATTCGTTCGCCATGAATGCACCGGTGTCGCTGCTGACCCTGGTCGGGGGACGGCTGGCCGACCGTGAATGATCATCTCGCTGTCATTGATTGTCGGGGTTACCGATGCGCTGTCGATGCCGGCGTTTTCCTCTATCGTGCCGTCCATAGTCGAGCGAGGATAAATCGGCGCGGGGCTGGCGCTGAACTCGACGCAGTTCAATATCTCGCGCATCGCCGGGCCTGCGTTGGCCGGGGTGCTGATGAGCAGCGTGGGCGCTGTGGATCTTGCCGCGGGGCGCAGCGGCGCGCTGGGGTTACTGGGGGTGGAGGCGAAGCGCGATCGGCGAGGCTTGAGTTCCTGGTTTGCGGCGGCATTTGGTCTGACGCTCATTGTCGTGGCGTGGGTGCCGTGGTTTTGGGTCATGGTGGTCGTACTGATGCTCAGTGGGTTGTCGATGAGTATCACCAATACGTCGACGAACACCGTAGTGCAGACCGCGGCGCCAGCCCATTTACGCGGGCAAGCGGTGAGTCTGTACATGCTCGCGATGCGAGGCGGCATCGCGCTGGGGAGTCTGTTGACGGGATTGCTGGTCAGCTTGTTCGGCATTCGCCAGTTCCTCTTCATAAATGGTGTACTGGCCATAGGGGCGCAGGCGTTGATCAGCCGGGCCTGGGCGCGCGTTCCGGACCAATTGGGTGAATCGCGCGCGGAAATCCCTTAGGCTTGGGGCTTACTGCGCCCCCGTAGCTCAGTGGATAGAGCGACCGCCTCCTAAGCGGTAGGTCGTCGGTTCAACTCCGGCCGGGGGCGCCA
>Ga0075015_100000180_pt1 | contig 19373 bp, 20 predicted proteins | sample AleBraG_ABR_2013_FD_71476 | JGI IMG/M metagenome (GOLD analysis project Ga0075015, IMG submission 71476) | Freshwater sediment microbial communities in response to fracking from Pennsylvania, USA - Alex Branch Run_MetaG_ABR_2013 | ecosystem: Environmental > Aquatic > Freshwater > Creek >...
AGTTCATCGGCTTCTGCCAGCGAAGGGGCAAGCGGCTTTTCAACCAGTACATCGACTCCAGCTTCCATCAGGGCGCGTGCGGTCTCAAGGTGCAGCAGCGTGGGGACAGCCACGGAAGCCGCCTGCACTTCACTGTGCGTAGTAACCAGTTGCGCGACAGATCCGAATCCGCGGCAACCGAATGCGCTGGCGACGGCGTCAGCACGCGCCACGTCCGGATCGACGACGCCCACCAGGCGGACCGCTTCACCCTGCTGCGCCAACTGGTGATAGATGCGGGCGTGGCTGCGACCAAAGGCGCCCACGCCGACCACGGCAACGTTAACAAAGTTGTCGCCCAGTTTTTCAGTTCTCCGGATCACAGGTTTGCTTAGCGAACTTTGCGAAATGCTTGGCGAACTCTGCGGTCAAAAGCTCTAACCGCAAAGGACGCAAAGGACTGTCACTTCGCGGCCTTTTTCAGCAGAGCGATCTGGCCGGCATGATAGACCTCGTGCTGCACGATGCCGCTAAACATGTAGTAGAAGTTATAGTAGTTCTGGGTCTTGCCCGGAACCTGCTCCGCCAGGCGCGAATCGGGAAAGCCGGCAACCGCCTTGATCAGTTCGTGGTGAGTCTTCTTTGTGGTCTCAACCGCCTGGTTCCACGCCGCTTCGCCGGTGTCTTTTACCGCCGGGAAGTTCTGCTCGTCCGTGAGGGTCACCGCTGTGCCGCCAATACGGCGAGTGACCACGTCATCCCATGCGGCGATGTGGAGAAGAATCTCCCAGATGCTGTGGGCGTCTTTGATCGGCCGGGCGGCCGCCGTCCCGGCGTTAACGTCTGCCAGCAGTTCGAGAATGGAATCCCCGTGCCAGGCACTGCCTTCGAACGCGCGGCGGATTTGATCGGCGAGGCGAAAGGTTTCAGTCATGGAGAGCTCCCGATTGCCACCTAGATAGAAGGTTGCGAGCAACCGACCGACTTGTCAATCAGCCACTATCGTGATGCCAGCCGAATCGGCGGCTGCGACGATGGCGTTCCCATCCAGCAGCAGGCATTTCCCCGCATCGAGCGCCAGGCAAGTGGCTCCGGCGTGGCGCATCACTTCGATGGTCTTCACTCCGACGACAGGCACATCAAAACGCATGTCCTGATTCGGTTTGGCGATTTTCACCACCGTGAGTTCGCGGCCGAGCGTAGACGCGTCTCCCGCCAGCGATCGCATGATCTCTCCGGCGCGTCCGATCGCAGCGTCGGTGCCCTCCATGGCCTCGACCGCTACGCAGGCTGACTCCGCGACCACAACGGTCTGCCCGATATCATACTGCGCCAACTGGCGGGCCGCTGTCCGTCCATATTCGATGTTCTTCTTTTCCTGCGGGGTTGGCGCCCGCTGGGTGAGAACGCCCAAATGGGCGAGCAATGGCTCCAGGAACGACGTTGAATTCTCCAGCGTGATGCCCTCCTCAGCCAGCGTTTGGGCGACCGCGCCCAGCAGTGAGTCGGTGTTTCGCGTACCCAGCGAAAGCAGCAACTTGGCCAGTTTCCAGTCGGGGCGAATGCTGGAGAAAATTTGTTTGTGCTTCACCTGTCCCGCCATGATTGCTCGCTGCACACCTTCCCGCTGAAAGGTCTCGATCAGTCGGGACAACTCGCCCAGCGAGAGCCAGTGGACGGCGGTTGCCCCGTGTCGCTCAATTTCCGGAGACGCTTCTTCCTTGATGGCAGCCACAATGACGTCGAACCCTTGCGCACGTGCGGCGGCCAGCACCAGCAAGGGGAAGCTTCCGTTTCCGGCGATGAGACCGATTCGCTCCGGCATCTTCAACTCGTTCTCCACAAATTGCTTCGCGAGCTGTGCGTTGACTTGGCGAACTTTGCGTTCAAAATCTTTAGCCGCAAAGGACGCCAAGCATCCGATCGAGCATTCCACGAGTCTCTTGCGCACGCCGGCGCTTGATTATGCCCCGCGTCACGTAGCACAATCGTTCAACCGCGAATCCCTGCGGAATCGCCCAGGGCATCGTATGGCTGAGACACCGTCCATTATCCGGCACCCGTCAGGATACATGTGGGGGGCTGCACTAAGAGCGGCGGCGAGGCATCGTTTCAAGTTCTCGCTCCAATGTGAGAGTGGTTTCAAGGCCCTGCTCAAAGCCGGTCTTGAAACTCACAAAGTTGGCTTGTACGAGTTTACCGAACGTAGAGTCGAAGCTCAGGGCAACGTCGAGAAGCTGGTCCGGGCCATGATCAACGCACAACTGACGAAGGACCCCGCCGTTGACATTCTCGACGAATGGACCATCTTTCATGTTCTATACGAGGAGAAGCTGTGTCCCGGGCTCTGGCCGATCTGCTAGAAACCCTGATTCGATGTTCGGCCAGTCTATTTGATCACGCCGCGTTCCGAGGCTTCGATGAATCTGATCAGCATGTCCACGTCTTCCCCGCGGTCGAGCTCGGACTTCATGCGCTCCAGCGCCTGTGAAGTGTTGAGCTTGGACGCGAGCAAGAGCTTGTAGGCATGGTGAATCTTGCGAATACGCTCTTTGCTGAAACCCCGCCGCTCCAGGCCCACCGCGTTGAGACCATAAGCGTGAGTGTCCCGCGCCGCCGCCGTCTTCGAGAAAGGCAGTACGTCCCGCGTAATGGTCGTACCGCCGCCAATGAATGAGTGCGCCCCGATGCGGATGAAGTGATGGACCGGGCAAAGCGCGCCCACCACCGCCCATTCTCCGACCGTGATGTGGCCTCCCAGGGTTGCGGCGTTGGCCAGGATCACGTGGTCCCCGATGACGCAATCGTGCGCGATGTGCGTGTAAGCCATGACCAGCGTGTGACTGCCTATGCGAGTCACTCCGCCACCCTTCACCGTGCCGCGGTTGATGGTGACAAACTCGCGAATTTCGTTGTGGTCGCCGATCTCGAGACGCGTCGGTTCACCGGCGTAGGTCAGGTCCTGCGGCGCCATGCCGATCGAAGAGAAGGGGAAGAAACCATTGTCCGACCCGATTTTCGTCGGTCCCTCGATGGTGACGTGCGAAACCAGACTGCAGCCTTCGCCCAGTTCGACCTCCGGCCCGATCACGCAATAAGGACCTATTCTGCAGGAAGGATGAACTTTCGCGCGGGGATCGACGATGGCGGTGGAATGAACGCCCGCGGAGGATTTCGCGGTGGAGTCGGGTTGCGAGGTGCTGGTTGGCTGCGGACGTTTCGCCATACGGGAACTTATTCCGGTTCGTCCGTGTCTGAGGCTGCGCCGGTGTCATCCGACCCGCCACGCCCGCGGGCGGTCTCCACCAGTTGACAGCTGACGACGGCCTCGGCCACACGCTTGGCGCCCACGTAGACAATTCCCTCCATGCGGACCGCGATCATGCGCGGCCGCGCCCGCCAGTTCTTCAGCTCAACTTCGATGCGCAGCTGGTCGCCGGGCACTACCGGCCGACGGAATTTCGCCCGCTCGATGCCGGTGAACATGATGAGTTTATCCTTCGGGTCTTCCACTTCACTGAGCAACAACGCCCCGCCCGCCTGGGCGATGGCCTCCACAATTAATACCCCCGGCATAATAGGCAGGTTGGGAAAGTGCCCGGCAAAGAAGGGCTCGTTGATGGTCACATTCTTGATGGCCACGATCCGCTGCTTGCGCTGGATCTCAATCACGCGGTCGATCAGCAGGAAGGGAAAGCGGTGGGGCAAAATGTGGAAAATATCGACGATATCCAGCGTGGTCTTTACCGGCGCCGGGAATGCGGTCGCTGGGTGAGCGGTGTCGGTCATTTTCTCTCGTCAGGTTCTTATCGTCAGGAGCGAAGATTATACTGTACCGCGACTCAGCCGCGGAATGCTGAGAGAATAGGTATATGAAGAAGGTCCTGAAGAAGCCGCAATCATCCCAGCCTCAGCCCGTCCCCACCGAAAGTGCAAATCGACTGCGCTTCTTTACCGAGCGGAAAGACACCATCACCGAAACCATCCGCCAGTTGGTCGAAATCGAATCCCCCAGCGACAACAAACCGGCAGTGGACCAACTGGGCGCCCTTCTGGCCGGCCGCTTCGAGAAAATCGGCGGCCACGCAAAATTCCATCGCGCCCAGGACTTCGGCGACCATCTGCAGGTAGATTTTTCCGGGGCGCGCAAGGGCAAACCTGTCCTGCTTCTAGGGCACATGGACACGGTATACCCGATGGGAACGCTCTCGACCATGCCATGCCGCGTTGCCGACGGACGACTCTGGGGGCCGGGCGCTCTGGATATGAAGTCGGGCATTGCGCTCATCCTGCATGCGATTGAAGGACTACGCACGTGGCACAACGACAGCGTGCCCCGGCCGGTCACGGTACTTCTGGTTACGGACGAGGAAGTGGGTAGCGAGTCTTCCCGCCGCATCACTGAGAGCCTGGCCATGAAGTCCGCAGCGGTGCTGGTGCTGGAACCCTCCTACGGAATGAAGGGGGCGGTGAAGACTGCCCGGAAGGGCGTCGGCGAGTACACCATCAAAGTGACCGGGAAGGCCGCACACTCTGGTCTGGATTTCGACAAAGGTGAGAGCGCGATTGTTGAACTGGCAAAGCAAATCACAGCCATCTCCAAACTGGTCGACGTGAAGCGCGGCCTCACGTTGAACGTGGGACTGGTTTCGGGGGGCACTCGGACAAACGTAATTCCCGCGCAGGCAACTGCTTCTCTCGATGTCCGCGTGGCGCGCATGAAAGACGCGGCTGTGATCGACCGCCAACTCAGAGCGCTCAAACCCTTCAATCGCAAATGCAAGCTGGAAATTGAGGGGTCCTTAAATCGTCCAGCGATGGAGCGGAGCGCTGGTGTAGCCATGCTGTACCAGAAAGCCTCGGAAATTGCCAAACAACTGGGCTGGAAACTGGAAGAGGCATCAGTGGGCGGAGGCTCGGACGGAAACTTCACCGCCACTCTGGGAATCCCCACGCTGGACGGCCTCGGAGGCGTTGGTGAAGGCGCCCATGCCGCTCACGAGTCCATAATAATTTCTGAGTTACCCCGCCGCGCAACGCTGCTTGCGCAGCTGATCGAGCACGTGTAATGTGGGCGCGGGCGTCCCGCCCGTGCGGCAGTACCTCAAACCCTTCGGTGAACCACAGATATCGTCAGCCGCAGACACTTTGACTACGGCCACCGGGAAGCCTAGAATTTCCACAGGGTTCCTTGCCAACTCTCAATGCGCTGACCAAGCGCTTGGCAAACCCGCTAGGGAGGCTTCGTATGCCTGGAAAATTGGGATTGCCGGAAATTCTGGTCATTCTGGCCATTGCGCTTCTGATCTTCGGACCCAGCAAGCTGGCCGACCTGGGCAAAGGCTTAGGCGAAGGCATCAAGAATTTCAAGTCGGCGGTAAAAGACGGCGAGCAGGACCCGGACAAGAAGGCTTAAGGAAATCGCAAAAGTTTGCTCTGAGGGTCCGCGGTCTTCCCTTTCCACGAAAATCTCCTACCCATCAGATTCCGTGTTCTCGCAGCATCCGGTGCACCAGCGCCACCGGTAAACCCACCACGTTGAAATAATCTCCATCAATGCGTGGAATCCAGCGCGAGGCGATGCCCTGGATGGCATAAGCACCGGCTTTGTCCATAGGCTCGCCGGTTGTGATGTAGGAATGAATGTCGTCGTCGCTGAGTTGGGCCATCGTTACCTCGGTGGTTTCGGAACGAGTGTCTTCAAACCCAGTATTGAGTTTCTGGTTCCCAGGTCTCAGTGCCGGCCCCACGAGGCAAGTTGCGGTGATGACTTGATGAGTTCGTCCGGAAAGTAGACGAAGCATGCGCACGGCGTCGGCTTGATCGCGGGGCTTGCCGAGAATCTCGCCATCGACAACGACGATCGTGTCTGCGCCCAGAACAAACTTGCCGGCCTGCTGACGGAGCGCAGCCCGAGCTTTCTCCCGCGCCAGGCGTTCCGCGCAATCGCGCGGGCTCTCTCCTCCTAGGGGTATTTCAGGAATGTTGGCTGGGTACACGGTAAACGGAATACCCGCATTGTGCAGCAATTCCTGGCGACGCGGAGAGGCGGAAGCGAGCACGATCATCGGGGTCTCAGTCAAGCGATTCTCCGCACCAAATTGGATGAGCTCGATGCGATTTCCAAACGGGTCGTGAATGTGACCGCGGCGGACGCCGGGAATATCATCCACCTCGTGGATTTCCACTCCCGCACCGGCCAATCGTGCGACGCAGGCGGCGTAGTCGCGACAACGCAAGGCGGGATGCGCCTTCTTCGCCGGACGAAAGTCCTTTTCCACTCCGAGATGAATTTCGACTTCCCCACTCTCGAACCAGCACCCGCCGCGTTTCGCCAGTTCAGCAGGCTGGGGAATCTCCACCATGCCAAGCAGATCGCGGTAGAACTGCCGAGCCTCGCTTTCTCCGCCCGGAGGCATGGCCAGTTGGACGTGATCGAGAGAAGTAAAGGGCGCCATGAAGGGAACGGTGGTCATCAACGTCCTAGGCTGACAGGTAACGCATGCCCACATTTTATATCGGACCGTGGACGTCAGACCTCGGCAAAAGGTCTACAGCGCAAGCGACCGAGGCCCGAGGTCCGACGCCTGCCTGTTAGAATCAAACATTGACCGCTGCACCCATGGACGCCGCCTTTCTTCGCAATTTTGCGATCATTGCACACATTGATCACGGCAAATCCACGCTGGCCGATCGGCTGCTGGAGTTGACCGGGGCGTTGACCGCGCGCGAGATGCAGGCCCAAGTCCTCGACTCCATGGACCTGGAGCGGGAGCGCGGCATCACCATCAAGGCCCACGCAGTCCGCATGATGTATACCGCGCAGGATGGCCACACCTACCAGCTCAACCTCATCGATACGCCGGGCCACGTGGATTTTTCTTATGAAGTGTCGCGCTCGCTGGCTTCCTGCGAAGGCGCGCTGCTGGTCGTGGACGCCTCCCAGGGAGTGGAAGCGCAGACGCTGGCCAACGCCTATCTCGCCATCAACAACCGCCTCGAGATTATTCCGGTCATCAACAAGATCGACCTGCCCAGCGCCGATGTGGAGCGTACCAAGGAGATGATCGAAGGCGCGGTCGGCCTCGACGCCTCCGACGCCGTGCTGATCAGCGCCAAAACGGGCCAGGGCGTGCCCGATGTTCTCGAAGCCATCGTAAAGCGCGTGCCTCCGCCCAAAGGCAATCCGGACAACCGGCTGCAGGCACTGATTTTCGACTCCTGGTTTGATCCCTACCGCGGCGTGATCGTGCTGACCCGAGTCTTCGAAGGAACTATCCGCAAGGGACAAAAAATTCGCCTGATGTGGAACGGACGCGTGCTGGAAGTGGAAACACTCGGCGTTCTGACCCCCAAGCCGCTGGAGGTAGAGGAACTGAGGGCGGGCGAGGTTGGTTTCCTGATGGCCAACAGCAAGACCGTGGCGGATACAAAAATCGGCGACACCATTACCGACGAAACTCATCCGGCGATTGAGCCCCTGCCTGGCTTTGAAGAGATCAAGCCCATGGTTTTTGCCGGACTCTATACCGTGGACGCGCACGAACACACCCAACTTCGCGAAGCTCTGGAAAAATTGCGCCTCAATGATTCGTCGTTCTTCTTCGAGCCTGAGAGTTCGGTTGCGCTGGGTTTCGGCTTCCGCTGCGGCTTCCTCGGCCTTCTTCACATGGAGATCATCCAGGAACGGTTGGAACGCGAATTCAATCTCGAGCTCATCACTACCGCCCCGGGCGTCCGCTACAAAATCACCAAGACCGACGGCACGTTAATCGAAGTCGACAACCCTTCGCGCTGGCCGGACCCGAGCGAGATCGCCAAAGTCCAGGAACCGGTGATCCTAGCCACCATTCTTACTAACGAGGAATACGTGGGCGGAATCCTGAAGTTGGTGGAGGACAAGCGCGGCAAGCAAAAGACGTTTGAGTACGTGAGTTCGTCGCGCGTGATGCTGCACTACGAACTTCCCCTGAACGAAATCGTGCTCGATTTCTACGACCGGTTGAAGTCCGTCTCCCGCGGCTACGCCTCTCTGGATTATCACCTCGCGGACTATTGGGAATCGCCCATGGTGAAACTCGACATTCTGGTGGCGGGCGAACCGGTGGACGCTCTCTCCATTATTGTGCACCGCGATTTTGCCTACGAACGCGGTAAGTTGCTGGTTTCCAAAATGAGGGAACTGATTCCCCGACAGATGTTCGAGGTCGCGATCCAGGCCTCGATCGGGTCGAAGATCATTGCCCGGGAAACGGTCTCGGCCATACGCAAGAACGTGATCGCCAAGTGTTACGGCGGCGACATCTCGCGAAAGCGCAAGCTACTGGAGAAACAAAAAGAAGGCAAGCGGCGCATGAAGCGCATCGGGCGCGTGGATATTCCGCAGGAAGCGTTCTTAGCTGTACTCAAGGTGGGCGAGGACAGTTAAGCGCCTGCACGAGCCGGGACGCTCGCGCCCACATTACTCTGTCCAATCGAACGAACGCGTCACGGCTTTCTTCCACAGCCGGTACATCTCGGCGCGCTTCGGCTCGTCCAGGCTCGGGTTCCAGGTTTGGCCCACCGACCACCTTGCACGGAGATCGTCGGTGCTCTTGTAGAAACCAACCGCCAGGCCGGCAGCATAGGCGGCGCCCAGGGACGTGGTCTCCTTGACCAAGGGCTTTACCACGGGGCGGTTCAGGATATCGGCCTGGAACTGCATCAGGAGCGCGTTATCCACCATGCCACCGTCCACGCGCAGGACCTCCAAGGCAATGCCGGAGTCTTCCTCCATGGCTTCGACGACTTCGCGAGTCTGGAATGCAGTCGCTTCCAGCACGGCGCGTGCCAGGTGTCCTTTGTTGACGTAACGGGTCAGGCCGGCGATCACGCCGCGGGCGTTGTGCTTCCAATAAGGCGCGTAGAGACCGGAGAACGCCGGCACAAAATAGACCCCGCCGTTGTCCTCCACCGTGCGCGCCAGCGTTTCAATCTCGGGACTGGCTTCGATCAGTCCCAGATTGTCGCGCATCCACTGCACCAGCGCGCCCGTAATGGCGATGCTGCCCTCGAGCGCATAATGTGCCGGCTCCTTGCCGAACTTGTAGGCAACGGTGGTGAGCAGTCCGCAGGTGGAACGGACGGCGCGCTCCCCGGTGTTCATCAGCAGGAAACAGCCGGTGCCGTAAGTATTCTTGGCTTCGCCGGATTTGAAGCAGGTCTGGCCGACAAGCGCAGCCTGCTGGTCACCCAGAATTCCGGCAATCGCGACTGCTTTGGCAGCGCCGAGTGTCACCGTCCCGTAAGCTTCGCCGCTGGAGCAGATGCGCGGCAACATCGCTTCCGGAACACCGAATGCGTCCAGCAATTCCCCATCCCACGAAAGCGTGTCGAGGTCCATGAGCTGAGTGCGGCTGGCATTAGTCACGTCGGTGATGTGAAGCCCGCCCTCGGGGCCGCCGGTGAGGTGCCAAGTCAGAAAGGAATCGACGTTGCCGAAAATTACTTCGCCGGTTTCGGCTTGCTTGCGGACGCCTGGCACATGGTCGAGCAGCCAACGAATTTTCAGACTGCTGAAGTAAGTGCTGAGCGGTAGCCCGGTCTTGGCGCGAAAGCGGTCGGCCCCGCCTTCGCGGGAGAGTTCGGCGACATAGTCATCCACCCGAGTGTCCTGCCAGACCAGGGCGTTGGCCACGGGCTTGCCGGTTTTCCGGTTCCATAGCACGGTAGTCTCGCGTTGGTTGGTGATGCCGATCGCCGCCACATCGGTGGCGCGAAGGCTTCCCTGCTGCAGAGCTTGCGCAATCACATCCTGTGTGGCTTGCCAGATTTCCTCGGGATCGTGCTCGACCCATCCCGGCTGCGGATAGATCTGCTGGTGCTCCTTTTGTGCAGCTGCTACGGTCTTGCCGGCTGCGTCAAACACGCAGAAACGCGTGCTGGTCGTACCCTGATCGATTGCGCCGATGTAGTTCGCCATGGCGGCTATGGTAACGGAGGCTGGGGTATTGGGCAAAGTCGCGCGGCAAAGAATAGCTCCGTTCGTGGTGATCACCTCGCGGGCGAGTCGCCCGCGACCACATTCTTACGTGGAGGACGGGCGCCCCCGCCCGTCCCGCCTAGTGCTTCGCGGAAAATTGGAAGGCTATGTAGAACAGCTGCACGATGGTCAATCCGACGATCACATAGGTCGCAATTTCCATCCGTCTGCCGGATTCGCGCACACTCTTCACCACTTCGGCCATGTCAGTCGTCGCTTGCACCAACTTCCCGGTGAGCTCGTCGAGGTGGTCAGTGGCGCTGCGCAGTTTGTCCAGCACGCGGGAGGTGTCGACAAGCGCGGTAGCAGCCCGCTCGCTATTCCGCAGATCAAGCTCGGTTTTGCAGGCCGCCCACCACGGACTTCCAGGCGGGTTGTCGTACATGCGCTGCCGGATCTCCTCCGAAGAGCGCGAGCGGAGGAGTTGCACCAGGGCCTGGACCGTGTCGCTGGTCTTGGGATCGAGAGTCGGAGTCGCCATAGTCGAATAAGAGACATTTCATGATAGGACCCGTCGGTAACCTTGGACAGGTAACGGAAGGCCAAGCAGATCCCGCTCATGGACGGAGCCGAGCCTTGAACAATCGCCGTAAGGTCGCCCAAGCCTTTGTACTGGAAGGGGTTTCGGGGACGCGAGCGTCTCATTTCGAGACCCTGATGACATTCCTATCACGTCGGCTAAGCCGTTCGTTCCAGCTCCGCCCGGTCCCAGTTCGCGAGTTTGGCTCCGGCTTCGTACGTGCTTTGCAGAAATTCGAGCAAGGCAGATCTGGGTGAAGGATCCAGACGAACGTCGTCGTACATCAGGAAGAATTCTTTCATCTGCGGATGATAAAACGCTTTACCGGGACGAACCGGACTCTGCCCATAGCCCGCTGGTTCCGGGGCGGCATAGGCGTAGAAGGCCGGTCCCATGATCTCTCCACCGCCCGGCCAGAATCCTGCGCTGATCACTTCATGCGAGTAAGCCTCGCGTGTGATCAGGTCGGCTCCGTCGCGCTCCGGGGCGCGCCGTCCAGAAAAGCGCGTGACCGCCAAGTCGAAACTTCCCCAAAAGAAATGTACCGGGCTGTTCTTGCCAATGAAGCGTGAACGGAATTCCCTGAAAACACTGTCCACCACCAGCAGGATGCGCCAGAACCGGGTCGCGTATTCGCGATCGTAGGACGCATGCTGGGTATCGCGATCGAAAGGGATGGGGTTGGGAATCTCGACAGGCATGTGCCAGATCTTCACGTCGATGCCGAGCGACGCCAGCGCTGCCATGAACTCTTGGTAGAAATCGGCCACCGAGCGCGGCGCGAGTGGAATGGTCTTAACCTGATCTTGGCTGGTCTGGATAACCAGGTTGTGATGCAGAAAATCGAACTCAACTTCGAAGATGCCGTCGCGGTACGGAATGGCGGAAGTAGTGAGCCCTCGCACGCTGATGTAGAGCGGCACTTCCCACCAGTGATTAACCAGCGGGCTCTGCGCCAGGCGGACCTTGCCCACGATCTGCGTCCACATGTGAAGCGTGGCATAGGTGTCCTGCCAGGCCTCGAGCGGCAAAGCGGGCCATGATTCCGGCTTCGCGGTGAAATCGTCGTGGCTTACGAGCGTCCGTTTCTGGCTACTATCTTTTGCGGATTCCACGGCCCACCTCCCAGCCCATCAGGGTACTCCTATTTTGCGGGCGCTGAGGAGGACGAAGCCTGGCCAGCGCTAGCCTGAATCAACTTCCCGACCGACGGGGCCACCATGATGAGCAGTTGGGTCTGCGGCTTCTTGGCCTGCTCGACCAGCGCCAGTTGCTGAGCTACCCACGCACCTGGGGCTGCTTCGCTGCGGTCGAGATAATCCAGAGCCGCCAGTCCAGCAGCTCCGAGCGCAGAGAGGTTCTGCGAGATGGGAGCGACGTCGCTGAGCAGGAGAGATTTTTCAAACTGGGGCTGAAGATCAACCTGATTGTCACGCCAGCGATTGAGTAAGGTTTTGACCCGCGCCTCCGAAGCCGGCTTCGCGGTGCCGGCAACCAGTTCATTCACTGCTTCCGCAAACTGCCTTGCGGTCGTGCTTTCCGGACGCACCGCATCCACCATGCGATTCAGCGGCAAGGCGCTCGTCGCCGGGGCTGGTGCGGTTTCTTCCCGGGTGTAGTCTTTCACCGGTTCAAGCACGTCGGCCAGCACTCTGAGGGCTGCGATGTCGTTCGTGCCGGCGATGCGCCGAAGCATGCGCGAATAACTCGAATTGTGGGCTAAGCCGAATTCGTCCAGCCAACTGCTTACTGCTGCGAGACGCTGGTACATCGAATTCACGTCACGCGCGTCCTGCGGTGACCACAATCTCTCGGCGATGGCTGCCGTGCGGGGCCAGATGCGGGAGTCGATATTTTCCGGTGAAACGTACTCGGACCACATGCACGCCTCCCCGCCCAGAATGCGCTTTTGCTCCTCCGGAGTCAGGCTGGCCGCGGCCCCGCTCAGGGGCTCGGTCGCGTAATGCCGTTCCGCTGACCACATCAGGTCAACGTAATAACCGGACGACAGCAAACCGCGATAGCCCTGCTTCGCCGCCTGAGCCAGAGAGTCCGGCCCGCGCCACGACTGAATCACAATATCTTTAGGCAGATCGGGACGAAGAATTTCATCCCAGCCGAGCATGGTCTTTCCGTGCTTGGCCACGATCTTCTGCACTCGCTGGTTGAAATGCGCTTGCAGATCGTTGTTGTCTTTCAAGCCGTGGGCGTGCATGAACGCCTGGATCTTGGGATTCGCATCCCACTCCTTACCGTTTACTTCGTCGCCCCCAATATGAAAAAACTGGTCGGGGAAAAGCGCGGCCATCTCGCCGATGAAGGCGTCCAGAAATTTGTAGGTCTCTTTGCGGGTGGGATCCATGGCTGGATCGAAAACGCCCCACTGGCGCTCAATCTGATACGGTCCAGCCCCGCTGGCCAGCTCGGGATAGCCAACGAACCAGGCGGTCGCGTGCCCCGGCATATCGAATTCCGGCACCACGCGAATGCCGCGCTCGCGCGCATACGCGACCACACCGCGGACTTCGTCCTGCGTGTAGTACAAACCATCCGAACCCATGGTCTGGAGCTTGGGGAATTTCTTGCTTTCAATCCGGAAGCCCTGGTTTTCCGAGAGATGCCAGTGAAACACGTTCAGCTTCACCGCAGCCATGCCGTCCAGGTTTCGCTTCAGAACGTCGATCGGGATAAAGTGGCGGCCAACATCGATCATCAATCCCCGCCAGGGAAAGCGCGGGCTGTCTTCGATGGAAACTGCAGGCACGGCAAAACCTGCGCCCGTAGTCTGTACCAATTGCAGGAAAGTCTGCAGTCCGCGCATGACGCCGAGCGTCGTAGGCGCGTTTAACCGGGCGCCAGAAATGCTGATATCCAGCCGATACGATTCATCTTCACCCAGTTCCTGCACGTCTTTGGTTGCGCCGGCGGCCTGAATGACGAGAGTGGCGGTCGCGGAATCCGTGACCTTCATGTCGATGGGCGGCATTCCGGTTTGCCCACGGAGTTGAGTGAGGAAAATCTCGACCGCGCGATCCAACCGCGCCTCGTGATGACCGGAGATCGAAACGGTGAACGCTGGATCGACCACAAGCTGGCCGCTGCCCATCTGTACTTTGGCCGGCATGGGCATAAGATTCAGAGACTGCTGCGCCTCTGCCTCAACGCCAAACGCGAATAACAAGCACAGCATCACACCCAGAATAGTCCGCACCATTCGCTCTCCAGTGATTTTGCAGTCCGATGATTAGGAGGATGTCACGAAGTGGGCAGCATAGTAGAACCGTCACCGCTCTGCAACCGACGGAGCCTGCCAATCTGAGATGCATTGCGTGAGAAACCGGAGAGGAAACTGACGAACAGTGAAGTAGAAGAAATCCTAGCCTTCGGCCACCAGTTCGCTGTAGCAACCCAAAGCCACACCCCAGAGACAAGGTTCGGAAGCTAGTCTCTGCAAGCCGAGCTCACCTGCGCTGTGCGTGCCGTGCAGGCCGGTCCAGATCACGCGGAACTGGGCTTTTTCATCATCAAACTGCACTTCCAGGATTTCGCCAGGTTTGATCTGGCGACGCATGCCGTGAATGACCGCGCCGGTGCTGCTCAGGTTCTTGACGCTGACCAGCTGCATGAAGGGCAGGTCATGTGCGTCCACGCCCCAGATTCGTACTGGCAAGTGGGCCGAGACCCGCGGACTGCGACGACGATCCATCCCGTGCTCCTTGGTGCTTCGAAGCTCGATACTTCGAGGCTTGATGCTGCGAGGATGGTACGGGGCTGGCAGGGAGAAGAAAACTTACCGGGGTCACGCTCGGCTGGTGCCTCTGGTCACGTAGATAACTACTGTCCGCACATATGGATAGACGGAAACATCCTTCGGGCCCTCAGTTCATATTGGGGCGCGAGCAGGATCCGGGCCCGCGCGGGTCGCCACAGGAACCACAGGCGCCGGTTGAGGATGCGGCGGTCGAACTGCCTTTGGCGCTGACGGCAAACACCGAAAGCTGCGGCGTCAGCTTGCTGCCGTGGCACTTGGGACACTCCGCCTCCTGCTTCCCGTATACCAGAGCTTCAAACTGGTGATCACATTCCTTGCAGATGTACTCGAAAATAGGCATCGCATTGACTCCTTTATCGACGGCCTGCGCCGACCCACCATTTAAAATCATGAGCGGAGCCTGTGCAAACAAAAATGCCGACTTTCGTACCGCGGCGCGGCCTTAGCGGCGGACATCGGCAGACCCTGGCCAGCTTCTTCCTCCCCCGTCGCGTCTCCCTGCCACCCCCCGAGGCGCGCTTCGTCGAAGTGGAGCCTGGCGTAAAGGTTCTGGTCCATTGTCACTGGCAAAGCGACCGGCGGAATGCGTTGACGGTTCTCATCGTTCACGGACTCGAAGGCTCAAGCGATTCCACGTACATGCTTGGGATTGCCGCCAAGGGGCTCGCCCGCGGCATGAACGTAGTCCGGATGAATCAGCGTAATTGCGGAGGTACGGAGGGACTGGCCCCCACGCTCTACCATTCCGGTCGCTCTCAGGACGTCGCCGCGGTGGCGCAAAATCTCATTGAGCAGGACCACATCTTCCGTTTTGCACTGGCTGGATTTTCCATGGGCGGCAACCTGGTGCTGAAGTTGGCAGGCGAATGGGGGAGTGCGGGTCCGCGTCAATTTCGCGCTGTCGCGGCGGTCTGCCCCGCGGTCAACCTCGCGGCCTCGGCGGACGCTCTGCATCTGGGCAGCAACCGTCTGTATGAACAATATTTCCTGTGGAAGCTGAATCGGCGGCTGCGGACCAAGGCCCGGTTGTTTCCGGGCGTGTTCGACACTTCGCGCCTCCGTGGTATCCACAGCCTGCGCGAGTTTGACGACCAAATCACGGCCTTCTACTGCGGTTTTACCGGCGCCGACGATTATTACGACCGCGCCGCGGCGGCGCATGTGGTTGACCGTATCGTGGTGCCCACGTTCATTCTTAACGCCGCCAATGATCCCTTCATTCGCATCCTTCCCGAGACCCGCCAGAAGATACTGGACAATCCCCACATCACGTTCGTCGAGACTGAGGACGGCGGCCATTGCTCCTACCTGGCCGACGCCAATGGCCGAGGCAACGACGGCTACTGGGCAGAGTCCCAGATCGTAGAATTCCTAAGCGCAGTGTAAGCGCGAGCGTCCCTTCGACTTCGCTCAGGGCAGGCTCTCGCTCGTGCGGTCGAGCAAGGCTCGACTCGGTTTCCTATACAATCACCGCGAATGAAGTTAGTGCAGTCAATCCGCGTCGCCATCGTCCTGCTGGCGCTCCCGCTGCTGCTTTGGGCAGAGCCCGCGTCCCAACTGCATCCCACCGACTACGTCAACGATTTTGCCCATGTTCTTGACCCGACCACCATCGCGCAACTGGATAACATCTGCCAGCAGCTTGAACAGAAAGCGCACGCCCAGGTCACCGTGGTCACGGTGAATTCGCTAGATGGTTCGGACATTGAGAGTTACGCCGTTTCCCTGTACAAGCAGTGGGGCATCGGCAGCAAGGCCACGGACCACGGAGTCCTCATCCTTCTGGCGGTGCAGGACCGGAAATACCGCATCGAGGTCGGATACGGACTCGAGCCGATCCTGACCGATGGCAAGGTGGGAAGCATTGGCCGCGAGGCTGTCCCGCTGCTCCGGCAGAATGACTACGGCGGCGCCATATCAGTGATGACGTCGAGGGTCGCGGATGTCATCGCGCTGGACGCCGGCATCGAATTGACGGGACAGCGTCCGCTGCTCCCTGCCCAACCTCAAGGCCGACCTGGACTGTCAGGAAAACAGCTACTTATTCTCGGCGTAATTCTTCTGATCGTGCTTCTGACTCCGCTCCGCAAGCTCCTATTCTGGATGCTTCTGTTCGGAGGCGGGAGCGGCGGGGGCTACAGCGGCGGTGGAGGCTTCGGAGGCGGTGGCGGCGGGTTCGGAGGATTTGGTGGAGGCAGTTCCGGCGGCGGTGGCGCCAGCGGCAGCTGGTAGTTGTGGCACCGGCAATTTGTAGCGCCGGCCTCCGGCCGGCTGTCCAGGGCATTTTGCCCTCGGCGTGCGGGGCCATGGTTCGGGCGGGGTTCGAGGAGGGACGGGCGGGGACGCCCGTCCTCCATTAGGCGCGCGAAGCAGGAGGTCGGGAATGGTCGCAGAAGAACAGATCGACGAATTCGTTAGCCGTATGAAAAAAGCCGCGGGACAGAACCTTCAGAGCATCATCCTTTACGGTTCAGCCACCACTGGAGAATTTCAGGCCGAATTCTCCAACCTGAACCTGCTCTGCATTCTGCGGGAGAGTTCCTTTTCCAAACTTTCCGCCCTCGCGCCGGTGGTGGAATGGTGGCATCGCCAGAAACATCCCGCGCCGCTGGTGATGACCCAGGACGAACTGGAGCATTCCACCGACGTATTCTCGATCGAGCTGCTCGATATGCAGCATCACCACCGCGTCCTGTTTGGCGACGAATTGCTGACGCCCTTGCAGATTCCCATGCAACTGCATCGGGCGCAGCTGGAATATGAACTGCGCGAGAAACTCATCCTGCTGCGGCAACGGCTGCTGGAGGCGGGAGACAACGACCGGGCCCTCTGGCAGCTGCTGCTGGGCTCGGTATCGGCATTCGCGACTTTGTTACGGCACGCGTTGCTGGCGCTGGGAGACGCTGCTCCTCATTCCAAGCGCGAAGCCATCCAGATTCTCGCCACTCGCATTCCGTTCGAGCCTTCGGCTTTCTTGCAATTGCTGGATATCCGGGACCACAAGGCGGACCGCAAACAGCTCGATGCCAAAGACGTTTTCACCCGCTATCTGACCGCCGTGCAGCACGTGACCGCCGCAGTCGATAGAATGCTAGATAAATGAGGAATGACGAATGACACATTCGGGCGGGCTCGCGTCTGACCGTCTCTGTGACTACTTGATTCAGGAGGAAGTATGGCCAAAGTTTTAATCGTAATCGCGATTCTGGCACTGATTGCTTTCGTAGCCTTCGGACAATATGTCGGCGTCCGCAACACGCTGGTGACCAAGAATGAGGCCGTGAAGGCCTCCTGGTCGCAGGTGGACATCGTGCTGCAACGCCGCGCGGATCTGATTCCCAACCTGGTCGCTACCGTGAAAGGCATCGCGCAGCAGGAACAGACCGTTTTTGGCGACATCGCCAAGGCCCGCTCGGCATTGCTCTCTGCCGGCAATCCCACCGACAAGATCGCCGCCAACCAGCAACTGGATGGCGCGTTGGGCCGCCTGCTGGCAATTGTGGAGAACTATCCGCAGCTGAAGTCGAACGAAAACTTCCTGCGCCTGCAGGACGAACTGGCCGGCACCGAAAATCGCATCGCGGTCGAACGCAAGCGCTACAACGACACGCTGCAGGACTACAACACTTACATTCAGAAATTTCCTAACAACATCTTTGCTGGCTGGGCAGGCTTCAAGCCCAACGAGGCTTATTTCGCCGCGTCCGAGGGATCGCGACAGGTGCCGACGGTGAATTTCGCGCCGCCTGCCGCCGCTCCCCAGGCCACGCCCCAGCCCGCTCCCGCGCATTAGCGTGGAAGCTGATTTCGCAGTCGAACTCGGAGCTGACGACGAAACCCTGGAATTACCTTGGGCCGCCGCCGATGGCGGCCCGCGCTATTGCGATCTGAAGCGTCAGCCCGAGCTTCTGCTGAACGTCGAAGAGGCCAGCCGCGTACCGGAATTGGGTGAGTTTCTGGCCGTCATGAACTCGCCCGCCAGCATTCTCGAAACCGCGAAGTGTGACAGCTGGTCGAGCACGGAAATCAACGCTGAAGAGGAGATCTTCGGGGCTGCGCACAAGTTCGGCTCCTACGTGGACATCCTGTTTTCGCAGGAGACCTCGCGCCATTCTTTCGCAGCACACGAGCAATTTGCAAAACGGATTACGCAACTTCTGAAGCGCGTCCCCGAAATTCCTGCGGCCGCCGAATTGCTGATCCGGCGTTGCTTCTGCGAGGGGGCGGACGAAATCCATGAAGGTTTCTACATCACGCTCTATCTCTTCGGCTACGGAGATGACGAGCCCCAGGCCCGCCAGCGCTGGGCAATCGCCCTGAAGCTGGTAGAGAATGCTATCCGGCAGATTTGTTGAATGTAGGTGCGAACGTCCCGCTCGTGCGGGGACCGTCACTGTCCCTGCCCAGCTTCAAGATGGACGGGCGAGGACACCCGCCCTCCATCGAGTCCACGCCGTACCGCGCCCTTTCACGCTGGTACGCCAGATCGAGAGCAGCAGCATGGCGAGAAAAATCACCAACAGGCCAAACGAGGCCGTCCGAATGCTGACAGCCTGCTTCGGCACAATGGAAAGCCGCCCGTACACGAACTCGATGTGTACCCAGTAGACCAGCAGAGATGTCTGCCCCAGTTGTATCAGCGGACTGCAGCCCCACTGGCCCGCGCCCCAGCGGCACCACGCGTAAGTCACAGACAGAATCCCCAGTAGCAAGCCCACACGAATCAGAAAGAAATTGGGACTTGTATGCCAGAAGTCATAGACCGAATAAATTTGCAGGGATCGTGCATCCATCCATCGCGCCAGGTAGATCAGAACCACTCCAGCCATGCCCGCCATCGCGAACACCGCAGCTTCACGCTGGCGCGCCCAATCGCTGAGGAGCAGAAAGCCGATGGCGAGACCGGCAAAGGCGAAAGCCGTCCAGGGAAAGATGGGGAACAACCACGACTGCGGTTGGCCCAGATTGTGCACGCCGTCGATGTATGACTCCAGTGGCCAGGGCAGCCAATGCGGACGCCCCGTGGTCCAGAGTGGCGGGGTCAGCAGCGAAATCAGCAGAGCGATGGTACCTGCGGTCAC
>Ga0075015_100000182_pt1 | contig 19359 bp, 21 predicted proteins | sample AleBraG_ABR_2013_FD_71476 | JGI IMG/M metagenome (GOLD analysis project Ga0075015, IMG submission 71476) | Freshwater sediment microbial communities in response to fracking from Pennsylvania, USA - Alex Branch Run_MetaG_ABR_2013 | ecosystem: Environmental > Aquatic > Freshwater > Creek >...
GGCGATCGCCGACAACCACGCCGGCCACGCCCGCGGCAAGGCGGTGGTGAGCGTCCTCGCGTCCTGAGCCGGGGCAGGCAGGGCGGCGCCGGCGGTCGCGAGCCGACTCCCCGTCGGCGCCGCGCGACGACGCTCGGGACCGTGTCGAGCGCCGGGAGGCATGTCGAGGTCGAGATGTCCTCGCCGCCCGCCGACGACCTCGCCCGCACCTTCCGCTCGCCCCCGTCCGCCGGTCACGGAGCGGGCAGCCGCTCGGATGGCCACCAGGCGCGCACCCGACACTGACATGCTCGACGCGACCAGGTCCGACCCGCTCACCCACCGAGGAGATCCATGACCACCGTCTGCGTCGCCGGCGCCACCGGGTGGACGGGCCGGCCCATCGCGGAGGCGGTCCGCGCCGCCGACGACCTGGAGCTGCTCGGCGCGGTCTCCCGTTCGGCCGTCGGCCTCGATCTGGGGGAGGCGTGGGGAACGGAGTCGGTCGGCGTGACGGTGGCCGGCGATGTCGCCGACGCCCTCGACGGCGTCGACGTGCTGGTCGACTACACGTCACCCGCCGCGGCGAAGTCGCACGCCCTCACCGCGATCGCTGCCCGCGTCCACGTCGTCATCGGCACGAGCGGCCTGTCGGCGGCCGACTTCGCCGGGATCGACGCCGCCGCGCGCGAGCGAGGGGTCGGCGTCGTCGCGGCGGGCAACTTCTCGCTCACCGCGGCGATGGCCCAGGCGGCCGCGCTGCTCGTCGCCAGGTTCCTCCCGCAGCGGGAGATCATCGACTACGCCTCCGCCGGCAAGCCCGACAGCCCGAGCGGCACCGCGCGCGAGCTCGCCGAGCGGCTGGCCGTCGTCTCGACGCACCCGCTGGTCGTGCCGGTCACGGACACCGTCGGGCATCCGGAGGCGCGCGGCGCCGACATCGCCGGGACCCAGGTGCACTCGCTGCGCCTGCCGAGCTTCGTCGTGTCGACCGAGATCGTGTTCGCGCAGCCCGACGAGCGGCTCACCATCCGGCACGATGCGGGCAGCACGCCCGCGCCCTACGTCACCGGCACGCTGATGGCGGTCCGCGCGGTCCCGGGCCTCGTGGGGCTGGTGCGCGGCCTCGACACGCTGCTGCTGCGGGGCTGACGGCACGCGTTCCGCACGGCTCTGGTGTCCGGCGACGGGGGACGGGGCCTAGAGCAGGAAGCCGGCGGGGAACGGGTCGTCGGGGTCGAGAACGTACTGCGCCGTGCCGGTCACCCACGCACGACCGGTGATCGTCGGCACGACGGCCGGGATCCCGGCGACCGTCGTCTCCTCGACGAGGCGGCCGGTGAAGGTGGTACCGATGAACGACTCGTTGACGAAGTCGGTCTCGAGTGCGAGCTCGCCGCGTGCGTGCAGCTGCGCCATGCGAGCAGAGGTGCCGGTGCCGCACGGCGAGCGGTCGAACCAGCCGGGATGGATCGCCATCGCGTGCCGGCTGTGCCGCGCGTCGGAACCCGGCGCCTCGAGGTAGACGTGATGGCACTCGCGGATCGCGGGGTTCTCCGGGTGCACCGGCAGGTCGTTCGCGTTGATGGCCTCCATCATCGCCAGCGAGACGTCGAGCATCCGCTGCTTCTCGCTGCGGTCGAACGCGATCCCGAGCCTCTCGATCGGCACGATGGCGTAGAAGTTCCCGCCGAAGGCCATGTCGTACGTGACCGCGCCGACGCCGGGGACGTGGACGGTCCGGTCGAGGCCCACGACGTAGGACGGCACGTTGCGGATGGTGACCGCCTTCGCGCGCCCGCCTTCGACGTGCACCTGGGCCTGCACGAGACCGGCCGGCACGTCGAGCCGGATGGTGGTGACCGGCTCGACCACCTCGACCATCCCGGTCTCGACGAGCACCGTCGCGACGCCGATGGTGCCGTGACCGCACATCGGCAGGCAGCCGCTCACCTCGATGTAGACGACGCCCCAGTCGGCGTCCGGCCGGGTCGGCGGCTGCAGGATCGCCCCGCTCATCGACGAGTGGCCGCGCGGCTCGTACATGAGCAGCGTGCGCAGGTCGTCGGCCTCGTTCATCACATGCAGGCGTCGCTCGTTCATCGTCGCGCCCGGCAGCACGCCTACGCCTCCGACGATCACCCGCGTGGGCATCCCCTCCGTGTGCGAGTCGACGGCGTGGAACACCCGGCGGGCGCGCATCAGCCCATCCCTGCCGCGAGCGCCTTCTCGGTCCAGTCACGGATCTCGCCCGCGATCTCGGCGGCGAGCGGCGCGCGCGGCGGTCGGCAGGGACCGCCGTAGCGGCCGACGACGTCCATCGACAGCTTGATGGCCTGCACGAACTCCGTCTTGGAGTCCCAGCGAAGCAACGGGTGCAGGGCGCGATAGAGCGGCAGCGCTGTGGCGAGATCAGCTGCGACACAGGCGTTGTAGAGCTCGACGGTGGAGCGTGGAAGGGCGTTCGTGAAGCCGGCGACCCAGCCGACCGCACCGGCGATACCCACCTCGAGGACGACGTCGTCCGACCCGATGAGGATGTCGAGACCCGGCGCGAGCTCGGCGATCTCGTAGGCCCGGCGCGGGTCGCCGGTGAACTCCTTCACCGCGACGATCAGCCCCTCGTGGAACAGCCGCGCGAGAAGCTTCGGGGTGAGATCGACCTTGGTGTCGAAGGGGTTGTTGTACGCCAGGATCGGGATCCCCACCTCGGCCACCGTGCGGTAGTGCTCGACCACCGTCTCGTCGTGGGCCTTGTAGGTGTTGGGCGGCAGCAGCATCACCACGGGAGCGCCCGCCTCCGCGGCCTGCTCGGCCCAGCGCCGCGACTGCAGAGCGCCGTAGGCGCCGACACCGGGCATGACCGTGAAGCCCTCCGGCGCAGCCTCGATCGCGGTGCGCACGACCGCGGCGCGCTCGTCGTCGGACAGGGTCTGGTACTCCCCGAGCGACCCGTTGGGCGCGACCCCGTCGCACCCCTCCTCGGCGAGCCAGCGCACGTGCTCGCCGTACGCCTCAAGATCCACCGTGAGATCGGCGCGCATCGGGAGCGCCGTCGCCACCAGGACTCCGTGCCATGCCTGCCGAGCCATCAACGCCTCCACGATCGCGGTGGACCGAACCTACAAGCAACTGCCCGCCCGGGTCAGGTCCCGTCGGCGGTGAGCGCCTCGCGGGCGAGCACCGACAGCGGCACCGGCACGGCCGGGAACCGCCCTCCGGCCCGGACCGACTCGGCATCGAGCGCGGCGCGTCCGGACGCCTGCGCGACGAGGTCGGTCACGGCTCGGGAGCACATCCGCCCCTGGCAGAGCCCCATCCCGGCACGGGTCATCAGCTTCGCCCCGCGCACGTCGTCGACGCCGAGGTCGCTGCAGGCGGACCTCACGGCGCCTGCCGTCACCTCCTCGCACCGGCAGACGAGCTCGTCGTCGGGGAACCGACGCGCCCAGCCGTCGTCCGGCGCATGCACGGTGTGCATGGTGCGGGCGAACCGGCGGTGCACGTCGATCCGCCGGAGGACGGCGCCGTCGACCCCACGGTCAGTCAGCGCCCGACCGGCCACGTAGCCCTCCAGGATCGCCAGCGACGCACCTCCCACACCGGTCACCTCACCGGTCGCGAGCAGGCCGGGCACGGACGTGCGCTGCTGTGCATCGACCACCACCACGACCGAGCCGTCGGCGTCGATCCGCGTGTCGGGCGCGAGCTCGAGCAGCAGCTCCAGCGCGGGGGTGAAGCCGTGCGAGACCAGGAGGGCGTCGACGCCGTACTCCCGTGTGCGACCGCGCCGGGTCGCGACGGTGACGCTCTCGACGCGGTCGGTTCCTCGGGCGGTCTGGACGTGGTACCCGGCGAGGTACGGCACCCGGTGCTGGGCCAGGGTGCGGGCGTACGTCGACGCCTCTCGCGTCCGCGCGCCGAGCCCGGCCCACGACGTCGGGTGCAGACCGTACGCCGCCGGATGTCCCGACTCGGCGACCGCGACGACCTCGACGCCGGAGCGCAGCAGCCCGTCGGCCACGACGAGCAGCAGCGGGCCGCTGCCCGCGAGCGCCACCGGCGAGCCGGGCGCAACGAGGGATCCCTTGAGCAGCGCCTGCGCACCGCCGGCACCCATGACGCCGGGCAGCGTCCACCCCGGGAAGGGCAGCACGCGGTCGTGGGTGCCGGTGGCCACCACCACGGAGGTCGCGTCGAGGACGACCGGCGCGCGTTCCACCTCGCCGCGCAGCGCGCGGACGCGGAAGCCGAGCTCGAGCCGCTCGAGCGCCCAGACGGTGTGCTCCGTGCGGACCTCGACCGTCTGCAGCCTGGCCAGCAGCCGACGGAACGTGGACCAGTCGTGATGGATCGTGACCGAGGCGAGCTCGTCGAGATGTTCCGGGTTGTGCCGCCAGTAGGCGCCTCCGACGCGCGCGCACTGGTCGAGCAGGGCCACCCGAAGGCCGCCCGAGGCCGCCTCGACCGCGGCCGCCATGCCGGAGGGTCCCGCGCCGACGACGGCGACGTCGTACTCCGCGCGCGGCACGTCAGCCATCGGAGCTCCCGTCCGCCGTCACGATCGCCATACCGGCGCGTGCAGGCGCGACGCAGGCTCGCACCGAGGGGACGCCGTCCACGACGAGGAGGCAGTCCTGGCACGCGCCGATGCCGCAGAACAAGCCTCGCGGCCGGTCGCCGCCGCGCGTCCGACGCCACGACGTGCGGCCCTCGCGCACGAGCACCGCGGCGACCGAGTCGCCGTCGTAGGCCGTCACCACGACGCCGTCGACCGACACGGTGAACCTGTCGCCCTTCCTCACGCGGCCACCTCACCGAATCGCACGGGGGAGAACGGCTCGAGCGCGACGGTGGGCTCGGCGCCGGTGACGGACTGGAGCACGAGCTCGGCGGTGCCGGGCGCGAGGCCGATTCCGGCGCCCTCGTGGCCGCACGCGTGCACGAGCCCGTCGACCCGCGGGTCCGGACCGATCACCGGCAGATGGTCCGGGCAGTACGGGCGGAAGCCGCGGTAGCTGCGCTGGACGCGCACGCCGGCGAGCACCGGGAACAGCGCGATCGCCTGCGTCGCGAGGCGCCCGAGCACGTCGTAGGAGGTCGTCCGGTCGAACCCCACGCGCTCGCGGCTCGCGCCGATCAGCACGGTGCCGGAGCGCGTGGACTCCACGACGGGCGAGGTCTCCAGGCCGGCGCTGTCGCTGGCCACATTGGCGACGTAGTCGGCGCCGTACACCTTGTGGCGGACCGTGGGCGGCAGGGGTTCGGTGACGAGGATGAAGCCGCGCCGCGGCAGCACCGGCACGGGGCCCCCGGCGAGCCCGGCGACCTCGCCTCCCCACGTGCCCGCGGCGTTGACGACCCAGCGGCAGGCGATCGTGCCCGCGTCGGTGCGGACGCCGCGCACGACGCCGTCGGCTCCGCGGTCGACCCCGGTCATGCGCGTCCGCGGGCGCAGCGAGGCACCGGCGCGCGCTGCCACGCGGAGCAGGTGCTCGGCGGCCAGCATCGGCTGGACCTGCATGTCCTGCGGGTAGCTCACACCGCCGGCGACGTCGCGCGTCAGGTGCGGCTCGAGCTCGGCCAGCGCCGCAGGGTCGACGACCTCGGCCACGACGCCGTGCGCGCGCTGACGCTCGGCAGCGGCGAGGAGCGCGGCCAGGCCGGTGTCGGACGACGACACGATGATCCCGCCCTTGGCCTCGAGCTCGACGGCCTCGGGCAGCGACGTGGCGAGGTCGTGCCACAGCTGCCGCGACCGCAGCGCCAGGTCGAGCTCCGGTCCGGGCTCCTTGTCCGAGACGAGGATGTTGCCCTCGCCCGCGCCCGTGGTCCCGGCCACCAACGCTCCGCGGTCGACCACGCAGACGCGCAGTCCTGCCCCCGTCAGCCGGGCCGCGCAGGCTGCGCCCACGATGCCCGCCCCGACCACGACGACGTCGTAGGTCAGAGCACCCGCGGAAGCCACGGGACGACCCTGCCAGGAACTCGACCCCGGGGCACGCAGACGCGCGCGGTGTCGCGCGTCGGTGCTCAGGCCTCCGGGGGGGTGAACGGCTGCGTGCGGGTCATGCCGGCGGCGCGGCCCTTGGCGGACACGACGAGGGCCATCTTGCGGCTGGCCTCGTCGATCATCTCGTCTCCGAGCATCACGGCACCGAGGCCTCCGCCCTCGGCGGAGGTGTAGTAGTCGTAGGCGTCGAGGATGAGCTCGGCGTGGTCGTAGTCCTCCTGGCGCGGGGAGTAGACCTCGTTGGCCGCGTCGACCTGGCCCGGGTGCAGCACCCACTTGCCATCGAAGCCGAGCGCCGCGGACCGCCCGGCGACGCGCGTGTAGCCCTCGACGTCGCGGATCTGCAGGTAGGGCCCGTCGATCGCCTGCTTGTCGAACGCCCGCGCCGCCATCAGGATCCGCATCAGGATGTAGTGGTAGGCATCGCCGGTGTCGTAGCCCGGCGGGTTCTCCCCCACGACCAACGACTTCATGTTGATGCTCGCCATGAAGTCCGCCGGCCCGAAGATGATCGTCTCCACCCGCGGCGACGACGCCGCGATCGCGTCCACGTTGATCAGGCCGAGCGCATTCTCGATCTGCGCCTCGATCCCGATCCGCCCGACCTCGAAGCCCATCGTCTTCTCGATCTGCGTGAGCAGCGTGTCGAGCGCGACCACCTGCTCGGCGCTCTGGACCTTCGGCAGCATGATGCAGTCCAGGTTGGGGCCGGCGTTCTCCACGACCTCGATCACGTCGCGGTAGGTCCACGACGTCGTCCAGTCGTTGACCCGCACCGTGCGGACCTTGCCCTCGTAGCCGCCCTCGTTGAGCGCGGCCACGATGTTCTTGCGCGCCTCGGGCTTCGCGATCGGCGCGACCGCGTCCTCGATGTCCATGAAGACCTGGTCGGCCGGCAGACCCTTGGCCTTCTCCAGCATCTTCGGGCTGCTGCCCGGGACCGCGAGGCAGGAACGACGAGAGCGCAGGATGCGCGGCTGGCTGCTCATGCCTCGCACTGTACGAACGGTCGCTCCCGCAGGGTCACACGGGGGGCGACTCGGTCGGCGTCCGCGGGTCGCCCGCCCGGATGACCAGAACGAGCCCGGCGAAGATGAGCATGATCGCCGGGACGATGGACGCCGGCGGCACCTGGCCGAGCCACACCGCCGCGATGATCGTGGCTCCGGGCATCTCCAGCAGGATGGCGAGACTGGTGACGGTCGCCGACGTGGTGCGCAGCACGCGGTTGATGAGTGTGTGGCCGAGCAGCTGCGCACCCGCCGTCAGCGCCAGGATGGTCGCCCACTCCGACGCCGAGTAGCCCGACAGCGGCTGCCCGATCAGCAGGCACAGCGGCAGCAGGACACCGGCGGAGACGCCATAGGCCAGCGACGTGTACGTCGAGGTCGAGACCGTGCGCCGCACCCGTTCCCCCGCGGTCACGTACGCCGCGGACAGCATGCCCCCGACGAGCGCGAGCAGGTCGCCTACGAGGTGCTTCGGGCTCACGGACACGTCGACGCCGGTGAGCGCCAGCACCCCGACGAGCGAGATCGCGATGCCGATCCACGCGCTCCTCGGCACGTAGGCGCCCTGACGTCGTGCGAGCAGTGCCGCCCACACCGGCTGCAGCGACACGAGCGCCGTCGACGACGCCACCGAGGTGAACCGCAGGCTCGGCAGCCAGGCCGCGAAGTGCAGCGCCAGCAGGACACCCGCTGTCACCGTCCAGCGCAGCTCGTAGCGCGACAGCCCGCGCATCTCCGCGCCCTGGCGGAACCAGGCCCACGGCAGCGTGACCGCGGAGCCGAGGAAGCTGCGCCAGAAGGAGATGGCGAGCGGCGCCACGGCGGTGGCGGCGATGAGCGGAGCCGACGTCGCGATCGCCGAGACGGCGACGGCCAGGAGCACGAGGTCGACGGTCGGGGGACGACCGATCGCGTTCGTCGCACTCGTGTCGGCTCGGCTCACCCCGTCATCCAACCGTGCCCCAGGCCACCGGCCGAACCGGCAGGGCGCTGCCCCGAGATCGTGGCCAGGTCGGGTGCGAGCGCACGACCTCCGGACCCGGGGCCCTCCGTGGGCGACCGGACCGGGTCGTGGACTCGCGGCTCTGCCGGGCGTTTCCCGCGGCTGTGCAGGGCGCGCCGACGGATACCCTGCGGGCATGAGCGGAGCGCTGACGAGGGTCTTCATCGCGCGCCTCGCCGGCATCGCTGTGTTCGACCCCCGCGGCGACCAGGTCGGCAAGGTGCGCGACGTCGTCGTCGCCCTCCGTCACGGCAACAACGCCCCCCGGGTGCTCGGTCTCGTCGTGGAGGTCCAGCCCCGGCGCCGCATCTTCTGCCCGATGACGCGCGTGACGAACATCGACTCCGGTGCTGTCGTCACGACCGGGCTGCTCAACATGCGCCGCTTCGAGCAGCGCCCGGGCGAGACCCTCGTGCTCTCGGAGCTGCTCGACAAGCGGGTCACCCTGCTCGAGAGCGGTGAGCCGGTCACCGTTCAGGACGTCGGCATCCAGCAGGACCGCACGCGGGACTGGTCGGTGAGCCGCATCTTCGTGCGCAAGTCCGGCAGCGGGTTTCGGCGGCGCGGCGAGACGATGGTCGTGGAGTGGAACGCCGTCGACGGCCTCAGCCTCGCCGACCCCGTGCAGGGCGTCGAGAGCCTCCTGGCCACGGTGGAGAAGCTGCGCGCGGCCGACCTCGCCAACGTCCTGCAGGAGCTCACCCCGAAGCGCCGGATCGAGCTCGCCGCCGCACTCGACGACGAGAAGCTCGCCGACGTGCTCGAGGAGCTGCCGGAGGACGACCGCGTCGAGATCATCTCCGCGCTCGAGGACGAGCGGGTAGCCGACGTCCTCGAGGAGATGGACCCCGACGACGCCGCGGACCTGCTCTCCGAGCTGCCGACCGAGACGCAGGAGGCCCTGCTCGCCCTCGTCGAGCCCGAGGACGCCGAGGACCTGCGCCGTCTGCTGGCCTACGACGACTACACGGCCGGCGGCATGATGACGCCTGAGCCGGTGATCCTGCCGCCCGACTCGACCGTGGCCGAGGCGCTCGCGCGGATCCGCGACTCCGACCTCTCGCCGGCCCTGGCGGCGCAGGTCTACGTCGTCCGCGCGCCGTTCGAGACCCCCACCGGCAAGTACCTCGGGGTGGCCCACTTCCAGCGACTGCTCCGGGAGCCCCCGTCGACCATGGTCTCCGCCGTGCTCGACGACTCCCTCGAACCGGTAGGCCCCACCGCACCGCTGAGCCAGGTCACCCGCTACTTCGCCACCTACAACCTGGTGGCGCTCCCGGTCGTCGACGAGAGCGACCACCTGCTCGGCGCCGTCACCGTCGACGACGTCATCGACCACATGCTGCCGGAGAACTGGCGCGACGCCGACTCCGGCACCGAGGCCGATGAGGAGGTGACCCATGGCGCGTGACGAGCGGCGGGGCCCGCGCCTCGACCAGCCGCTCGAGCGGGGCATCTCGTTGCGCCCGTCCGTGAACGAGGAGGCCGTCGGCCGTCTCTCGGAGCGGATCGCGCGCTTCCTCGGGTCCTGGCGCTTCATCGGCTACATGACGGCGTTCATCGCCTTCTGGATCGTCCTGAACGTGACCCCGTGGCACGTCGATGCCTACCCGTTCATCTTCCTCACGTTCCTGCTGTCGCTGCAGGCCTCCTACGCGGCGCCGCTGATCTTGCTCGCACAGAACCGCCAGGCCGACCGCGACCGCATCCAGTACAACGAGGACCGCGCACGCACCGAGCGGCTGATCGCCGACACGGAGTACCTCATGCGCGAGATCGCGTCGCTGCGTGTCGCACTCGGCGAGGTGGCCACCCGCGACTACCTGCGCAGCGAGCTCCGCGACCTGCTCGACGACCTCGACGAGCGCGACTCGAAGCCCAAGAAGCACAAGAAGAGCAAGGGCGTCCCCCACGACGACGCCGAGGCCAGCGTCACCGACGCGGGGCCCGACGAGCCGTCGGCACCCGTCGGCTAAACCCGACGGCTCACCGCCGCTCGTGCGCTTCCACGGCCCGACGTAGCATCGGGGCCATGCCCGACACCATCCTCGACCTCGTCGACGCCGCCCTCGCCACGGTCGAGGACCCGGAGATCCATCGCCCCATCACCGAGCTGAAGATGGTGAAGTCGCGCGAGGTCGTCGACGGCGTCGCGCGGGTCGGCGTCTGGCTCACGGTGTCGGGCTGCCCGATGCGCGACACCCTCACCTCGCGCGTCGTCGCCGCGGTCGGCGCCGTGCCGGGGGTGTCCGCGGTCGAGGTCGAGCTCGACGTGATGAGCGAGGAGCAGCGCAAGGAGCTGCGCGCCTCCCTGGTCGGCCACGACGAGCGGGAGATCCCGTTCGCGAAGCCGGGCAACCTGACCCGCGTGTACGCGATCGCGTCGGGCAAGGGTGGCGTGGGCAAGTCCTCGATCACCGCCAACCTGGCGGTCCAGATGGCGTCATCGGGCCTGTCGGTCGGGCTCGTCGACGCCGACATCTACGGCCACTCGATCCCGCGGCTGCTCGGCGCGACGGACGCACCGACCATGGTCGAGGGCATGATCATGCCGCCGCAGGCCTACGGCGTGCGGGTGATCTCGATGCTGCCGTTCAAGCCCGGTGGCATCTCGCAGCCGGTGGCGTTCCGCGGCCCGATGCTGCACCGCGCGCTGCAGCAGTTCCTGGCCGACGTGTGGTGGGGCGACCTCGACGTCCTGCTGCTCGACCTGCCGCCGGGCACCGGCGACGTCGCCATCTCCGTCGCGCAGCTGCTGCCCGGCGCCGAGCTCGTCGTCGTCACCACCCCGCAGACGGCTGCGGCCGAGGTGGCCATCCGCGCGGGGATGCTGGCCCAGCAGACCAAGACGCGCGTGGCCGGCGTCATCGAGAACATGTCGTCGTTCCCGTGCCCGCACTGCGGCGAGTCGATGGACCTGTTCGGCTCCGGCGGCGGGGAGGTCGTGGCGGCCACGCTGTCCGCGGAGCTCGGCACCGACATCCCGCTGCTCGGGCGCGTGCCCTTCGACGTGCGGCTGCGCGAGGGCGGCGACTCGGGCAACCCGCTCGTGCTCACCGACCCCGACGCCCCCGCCTCGACCGTGCTGCGCGAGGTGGCGACGCGGCTCGGCACGCGCGCCCGCGGGCTCGCCGGGCTCTCGCTGGCAATCACGCCCGCCGGACGGCTCTGACCTGCGCCACGATGGCGTCGTGACGACGACGCCGGGGCGCTGGGCCGATCCTGCGTGGTTCGAGGGCGCGCTCCGGTGGGCCGACGACGCGTTGAGTCTCATCGGCGCCCGCCGGACCGCGTGGACCGCGCCTCACGTGCGGCCCTGGTCGACCGTGCTGCGGCTCGACACCGACACCGCGGGAGTCGTGTGGCTCAAGGCCAACGGCGACGGGACGCGGCACGAGGCGGGGCTGCTCGGCGCCCTCGCCGCGCTCGGCCTCCCCTCGACTCCGCGACCGCTCGCCTGGGACGCCGCCCTCGGACTCACGCTGCTGCCCGACGGCGGGCCGTCGCTCCGCGAGGCGCACGGCGGCCGAACCCCGATCGACGACCTCGAGCCGGTCCTGGCCGCCTACGCGGTGCTGCAGCGCGAGACCGAGCGGCACGTCGACCGCTTGCTCGCGCTCGGCCTCGACGACCTGCGCCCGGCGAGCATGCCCGGCGTCCTCGCCGAGCTCATCGCCGCGTGCTCCACGACGTCGGGTCGGCACCGTCTCGACGACCGCGACACCGCACGCCTCGAGGGGGTGCTGCCGGCGTACGCCGACGCCTGCGGCGAGCTCGCGGCGTCCGGGATCGCCGTCACCGTGCAGCACGACGACCTGCACGACAACAACGTGCTCGCCGCCGGACCGGTGATCATCGACTGGGGCGACGCCGTCGTCGGGCACCCCTTCGCCACCATGCTCACGACGCTGAACTCGGTGGTGGCGCACCACTCCCGCGACGGCGCCGACCCCTCGCTGGTGCGGCTCGCCGACGCCTACACCGAGGCCTGGACCGACGTCGCCGACCGCGCGACACTGCGCCGGCACGTCGACCTCGCCGTCCGCGTCGGCCCGCTCACGCGCGCCGTCGGCTGGCGTCGCGCGCTCGAGGGCTGCGACGAGCCCTCGTGGGCCGAGTGGGGCGGCGGTGTGCACGGCTGGCTGCTCGAGATCCTCTCGCTCGACCTGCCGCTGCGCCCCGCCCTGCTCGGCTGACCGGGCGCCGATTCTGGTGAGGCGCGTTTCGCGTCCTGATCCACCGCCGCGGCAGGACATCGTCGCGGGGCCGTGCCTCGCGTGCGGGGAGCTCGGATGAGCCGCCGCGCTCACCGCGACCGGTGCCACCAGACCGTCGGGGCGCAACGGCCCTCCGCGCAGCACACCGTGACGACCGCCGAGCCGACAGTGCGGCCGCGATCAGGTGGCGTCGGGGTCGAACGCCGCGGGCGGCTGCGCCGGCGCCACCGGGGCGTCGGCCGGGCGCGGGGCGAAGGAGCTCGATGTCGCCGACGCCCCGAAGGAGTTCACCGGGGCCTGCGGCACCGGCGGCGGGGGCGGCGCCGGCGCCGAGGCGAGGGCGTCGTCGCTGAGGATCGAGCCCATCAGCCTCTTGGGGTGCAGCTCGGCGATGTCGCTGACCGACCTTCGCAGCTCGTCGGTGATCGACGGGTCGATGTCGGCGGCGGCGACGATCTCGCGCCGCGCACCGGCGGCCTGCTCGCGCAGGAAGCGCAGCCACTTCACGGCCTCGGCGACCATCTTCGGCAGCCGGTCCGGCCCGACGATGAGCAGCCCCACGACGGCGATGACGAGGAACTCGCCAGGGCCGATGTCGAGGAACACGTGCGGGGTCCTTCCTCGGTGCCGAACGGAGCGTGGGGCGCGCGTCCCAGGGTACGTCGTGGGGTCAGCCGGTGCGGGTGTCGGCACCGAGCGTCACCTGAACGTCGCGGGTGCCGATGCCGTTCTTGACCGTGAGCGTGATGGTCTGCCCCGGCGCGTGCGACCGGATGGCGACGATCATCTCGGTGGCGTCGGCGACCGAGCGGCCGTCGACCTTGACGATGACGTCGCCGACCTTGATGCCGGCCTTGTCCGACGGACCGCCCGGGGTCACGGTCTTGACCTGGGCACCGGGTCCTGCGTAGGTGAGGTCCACCGAGACGCCGATGACCGGGTGGCTGGACTTGCCGGTGGAGATGATCTCCTCGGCGACGCGCTTGGCCTGGTTGATCGGGATGGCGAAGCCGAGCCCGATCGAGCCGCTCTGCGCGCCCGTCGAGGTCTGACCCAACGAGGCGATGGCGGAGTTCACGCCGATGACCTGCCCCACGGCGTTCACCAGCGGACCGCCGGAGTTGCCCGGGTTGATCGCGGCGTCGGTCTGGATGGCGTTGATGAACGAGCTCTCGCCGGAGCCGCCCGCCGTGACGGGGCGGTTGAGCGAGCTGATGATGCCGGAGGTGACCGTGCCCTCGAGCCCCAACGGGGAACCGATGGCGATCGCGGTGTCGCCGACGACGACGCCGTCGGAGTTGCCGAGCGAGGATGCGGTGAGCCCGGCGGCGTCGACCTTCACGACCGCGAGGTCGTAGGACGAGTCGCGGCCCACGATCTTCGCGGTCTTGGTGGTTCCGTCCTGGAAGGTGACCGTGAGGCTCCCGCCGTTGGCCGCACCGGACACGACGTGGTTGTTGGTGAGGATGTAGCCGTCGGAGCGCAGCACGAAGCCCGAGCCGGTGCCGCCGCTTTGACCGTTGCGCTCCTCGATCTGGACGACGGTCGGCAGCACCGCCGCGGCGACCTGGGCGATCGACCCGTTCGGCCGTGCGGACAGGTCGGCCGAGGACTGCGGCAGCACGGTGCCGGGCGAGGTGAGGTCCAGGGCGGCGCGCCGATCGGCCACGACGTAGGCGCCGATCCCGCCGACGACCCCCGCCAGCAGGCCGGCGACGACGGCGACCGCCACGACGCGGCCCGTGCCGCTGCGTCGCGGCGGCTGCGGCGCGCCCGACACGTCGACCGGTTCCGCGTCAGGCTCGACGTCGGTGGGGTCGTCCGGGCCGTGCGGCGCCTCGTACGACGACGCTGCCGCCGGCGGCTCCGCGCGCGGTGGGCTGGGTGCGAGCTCGACGTGGGTCGGGGCGGCGACGGGCGCGGCCGGCGCCGGCGGACCAGCGACGCGGCTCGACGGGTCGGGCGCCGGGAAGTCCGGGACCCCCGGAGCCGCGGGGTCGGGCCGCCACCCCGCGGAGCCGTGCTCCGGTCCCTCGGGGTACGTCGTCATCCTGCGATCCTCTCCGCTGCTCATCCTGCCTCGCGCCGCCCGGCACCCCCAGAAGGCTCCCAGATGCGCGCGGGACCCGACACCCGGGCTGCCGTCATGCGGACTCGAGGTCGACGTCGGTGCCGGTGGCGACGACCTGTGCGCCTGCGGGGGTGACGCTCACCGACGTCGGCGTGAGCCCGAGCGGCAGCGCACCCACCGACGCGGCAAGGGCGTTGATCCGATCGGTCACTGCCGTCGGCACCGCGGAGCCCTCGACGCTGACGCCCAGCACGCTCACCGAGGCGAGGTCGAGCGCGAGCTTCCCGTCGCGGACGGTCGGGACCACGCGGGCCGTCACCGGCAGGGGCCCGCTCCAGCGCACGGCGAACGCATCGCCGTCGGGCGTGATCGTCCAGGCGTCGCCGAGCTGCTTCTGCAGCTCGGCGGTGGCGATGTCGGCACGGGCGACGACCCGGGCCGCCGTGCGGGGCGTCGACGTCGTGACGTCGTACAGCTCGGCCACCACCGTCTGCAGGACGAGGCCCTTGCCCGTGTCGACCCCCTCGAGCGTGACCGTGACGTGGTCGAGGCTGCCCCGAGCCACCTGCGTGAGGATCGGGACCCCGGAGATCGAGGTCGAGACCGACGACGCCCCGTGGAAGGACTGCTCGATCCTGTCGGTGATGGCCCGCTCGGCGACGCTCGCGGTGGCCCGGTCGGCCCCGGCTCCCCCGACGGCGAGGACGAGCAGCACGACGGTCGTGATGACGGCCGCCTTCTTCACGGGGTGCCTCCGGTGATGCGGTGCCAGCCCCGGGCGACGCGCGCCCAGAGCGAGGAGTCCGGCGGGTCGGGGACGGGCGGGAAGGCCGCGACGACGGCACCCGCCGTGCGCAGCGGGTCGATGGCGTTGTCCGAGACGAGCGTCAGCACGTAGTCGTGGCTGGCCCACACGACGGTGGTCGTCGGCATCTGCGGCGTTCCGCCGCGGACCCAGGCGTAGTGCTCGCCGAGCTGGCGACGCGCGAAGCCGCGCGCCGCGAGTCCCGCGGCGTCGTCGGCACCGAGCGCGCCCTGGATGGAGAACAGCGACACCGTGGTGAGCCCGTCGGAGAACAGCTGATGCACCACCGGGGCGCTCGAGACGGCCCCGGCGGGGGCGCGACGGGCGTCGAGCAGCGCGAGGCCGCCGGGCAGCGAGTCGGGGCAGGCGCAGCCGTGCGTGCGCGCCGCGACGAGCGACGCTGTGGTGAGCTGTTCGGTCCAGGGGTCCGGCGCCGCGGCGGGCACGACGGTCCCGGCCGGGACGCCGAGGGAGAACGTCTCGAACCCGGTGCGGCTGCGGACGAGCCCCTTCGGGTCGAGCAGCTCCTTGCGCAGCAGCAGGCCGGTGGCGTGGTCGAGCCAGTAGCGGGCGTCGAGGACGCCGTCGGCGTCGACCGCGACGACCGCGTCGGCCGGGCGGCCCGCGACGGCGGTGTCGAGCTCGGCCTCGCGCAGCACCCGGAAGTTGTCCTGCAGCACGGCCAGCGGCCGGCCGTCGTCGGCGAAGGAGTTCGATCGTCCGTCGGGAGCGAGCGTGGCCTGCGTGCCGGGTGCCCCGTCGGGCAACGAGATCGTGCCCGTGCCCGGTACGTGGGTGATCGAGGTGGTCGAGGACCCGTAGCGGGTCCAGGTCACCGCGCGACCGGAGTAGGCGAGCGTCGAGGCGGCACGCGCGGACCTCTGGAGGAGGGCGACGGCGACGTCGTCGTCGGGGGTCATGGCCGCCTTGTCCGAGACCGAGGCGGTGTCGATGCGACCGGTCCAGCCCGACCAGCCGTCCGCCCCGGACGAGGCGGCGGGGACCGAGCCCACGGCAGCGAGACCGGCGACGGCGAGCCCCAGCAGCCCGGCGACGGAGCCGGCGACCAGGGCGGCCGGACGGCTCACGGAACGGGGGTCGGGGACACCGAGGCGGACGGGTCGACGTAGCTGACCGTCTCGATCCGCGGTCCGGCGAACGGCATCTGGTCGGCGCTGGCGACGTGCTCGGCGGTGAGCGTGTCGACGACGGGTGCGACCGAGGGACGCGAGACGACCGCGCTGGTGAGCGCGGAGGAGCCGCCGACCACCACGGCGACCGCGAGCGCCGCGGCACCGGCGGCCGAGGCCAGCACGATGCGCCCGCGGCGACCGCGCGAGGGGGGACGGACCGGTCCCGGTGCGGATCCGGCCGGACGTCGACCGGTGGCGCCCCCGGGACGCGGGCCGGCACCGCCCTGGACCGGGATCGCCGGCACCGGGCCGGGATCGGTCGACGAGATCCCCACCAGACGAGCGACCAGGTCGGTGGGCGGCTCGACCGGGCCGACCGTGTCGAGCCGCGAGATCACGGCGCGCTGAGCAACCAGGGCGTCATGGCAGGTCGCGCAGACGGCGACGTGCGCGAACGCCTTCTCCGCCTCGGCGGCGGCCAGGCGGCCGTCGGCGAGGTCGGCGATGCGGGGACCCAGGCACCGGCTCACGGCATCCCCCCCACCGGCAGGCGCTGCGCGGTGCGGGGGGTGCGGTGCGCCAGCGACTCGCGCAGCTGCGCGCGGCCGCGGTGGATGCGCGACCGGACGGTGCCGAGCTTGATGCCCAGGAGCGCGGAGATCTCCTCGTAGCTCAGGCCCTCGATGTCGCAGAGCACGACAGCGACCCGGAAGTCCGGCGGCAGCGCGTCGAGCGCGGCCTGCACGTCGGCGTCGTAGCTGCGGTCGTCGAGCAGCTGGGCCGGACCCACCTCGCGCGACGGGATGCGGTCGGCGGCGTCGTCGGGCAACCCGTCGAATCGGATCCGGGCCTTGCGCCGCATCTGGTCGAGGAACAGGTTCGTCGTGATCCGGTGCAACCAGCCCTCGAACGTCCCCGGGGTGTACTGCGAGAGCGAGCGGAACACGCGCACGAAGACCTCCTGGGTGAGGTCCTCGGCGTCGTGCTGGTTGCCGGTGAGTCGGTAGGCGAGGCGGTAGACCCTCGCGCCGTGGTCGCGGACGACGTCGTCCCACGACGGCGCGGCGTAGGGCGCCGGCGGGGCGGTCTCCGTGGCGAGGGTGGGTGCTCCCTCGAGCTCACGTGACGGGTCGACCATGGTGCCCAGCTCCTCGGAGGCGGCCACGAACCGGTCGAGCAGGGCGAGGCTGGAGCTCGTCCCACCGGTCGTGATGTCCATGGTGCCTTCCCTGTCCGGGGCTTGGCGAAACGCCGTGAGCACGAATCACGCTGAGAATCGACTGAGAGAGTGCCCCGCGCTCGGGCCGCTCCATCAGGACGACGATCCGCTGCCGGACGAGGTTCCCGCGCTCCACGCGCGTTGGGGTCCTTCTGGCCCCTCACCCCGATAGCCTCGCCGCGTGGACCTAGACCCTCGCGCGCTCGCCGCGTTCCGAACCAGCTGGGAGTACTCCGAGGCGTACGTCGCGGAGGACGCCGTGCTCACCGCCGCCCGCGATCGTGCCGTGGAGGTGGGCTGCGTCCCCATCCACCCCGGCGGGGGTGCCGCGCTGCGGCTGCTCGCCGCCGTGCTCGACGCCCGGCACGTCGTCGAGATCGGCACCGGCACCGGCGTCTCGGGCATCTGGCTGCTGCGCGGGATGCGCCAGGACGGCGTGCTGACCTCGGTCGACATCGAGGCGGAGAACCAGCGCCAGGCCCGTGAGGCGTTCGCGGCCGAGGGTGTCTCGGCGTCCCGGACCCGCCTGATCACCGGCCGCGCGCTCGAGGTGCTGCCCCGCCTCGCGGACGCGTCCTACGACCTCGTCCTCGCCGACGGGGCGAAGGAGGAGTACCCCGAGTACGTCGAGCAGGCCGCTCGCCTGCTGCGCACCGGCGGCGTGCTCGCGATCGACAACAGCCTCTGGCACGACAAGGTCGCCGACCCGGCCCAGCGCGACCCGGACACCATCGCCATCCGCGGCACGCTCACCGCGCTGCAGAGCGACGAGCGCTGGCTGGTGGCCCTGCTGCCCGTCGGCGACGGCCTGCTCACCGCCGTGCGCCGCTAGCGGCAACCGGCCACCCAACACCGACGGCCCCGCCCCCCGCGAGGGGGACGGGGCCGTCGTCGGTGTTGGGGTGGGTCAGCCCGCGATGGTGCTCAGCTGGGCACCGAGGTCACGTGCCTCGTCCGGGGTGAGCTCGACGACGAGACGGCCGCCTCCCTCGAGCGGGACCCGCATGACGATGCCGCGCCCCTCCTTGGTGACCTCGAGCGGGCCATCGCCCGTACGCGGCTTCATGGCGGCCATGCTGCACCCCTTGTCCCATCGTCGCGCCGCCGGAAGGGCCGGCACGAACTCCTCGGAGAGCATTATCCCTGATAGCCGCGACTGGTCCTAACCCGCACCCCGGACGGCGGTGCATCCCGCGAGGTGGTCGTCGACGAGGCCCATGGCCTGCATCGCGGCGTGCATCGTGGTAGGCCCGACGAAGACGAAGCCGCGCTTCTTGAGCTCCTTCGCCAGCGCCATCGACCCCGGAGTGCTCGCCGCGAGGTCGGTCAGGCGCCGGGGACGGGCACGCCGCCCGGTGGGGGCGAACGACCAGACCAGCCGGTCGAGAGCACCGTGGCCACCGCCCTCGCGCAGTTCCGCCGCGGCGCGCGCGTTGGTGATCGTGGCCTCGACCTTCGCGCGGTTGCGCACGATGCCGGCGTCGCTCATCAGCCGGTCGCGCTCGCGGTCGGCATAGGCCGCGACCCGCTCGATGTCGAAGCGGTCGAACGCGGCGCGGAACGCCTCGCGCTTGCGCAGGATCGTGAGCCAGGACAGCCCGGACTGGAACGCCTCGAGGGTGAGCCGCTCGAAGATCGCGACGTCGCCGTGGACCGGTCGCCCCCACTCGGTGTCGTGGTAGGCCTGGTAGTCCGGCGTCGAGGCCCCCCAGGGGCAGCGGAGCAGGCCGTCGTCGCCGCGGACGAGATCGGTCATGCGTCGGGGTCGAGCGGCTCCGGCCGCGGGACGCCGCGCGCCACGAGGCGCGACTCGAGCTCGTCGATCCGCGCGTCACGCAGCTGGACCTCGGCCGCGAGCCTGTCCAGCACGTCGTCGACCTCGTCCATCCGGTAGCCGCGCATGCCGACG
>Ga0075015_100000183_pt1 | contig 19294 bp, 19 predicted proteins | sample AleBraG_ABR_2013_FD_71476 | JGI IMG/M metagenome (GOLD analysis project Ga0075015, IMG submission 71476) | Freshwater sediment microbial communities in response to fracking from Pennsylvania, USA - Alex Branch Run_MetaG_ABR_2013 | ecosystem: Environmental > Aquatic > Freshwater > Creek >...
GGCACGGAGCGGTGGGCCACGACGGCGAATTTCCTGGGCCGGTTGCTGGTCGGCGAGGCGACGCACGCGTACCGCCAGGCGCCGGGGAGTGGCGAAGGATTCCAGCGCTCCGTGCTGCAGGCCGGCCGCATCCAACCGCGCACCCACCCCTTCGCGCAGCGCCTGCTCGAGGGCGGGCAGAGTCTTCGGCGGCAATTCCTCGGTGCCCAACTCGAACAGGAAATCGCGCCGCGGCGCGGGCTTGGCGGCGCTCACGAGGGGCTCGTCTGCGCAGTCGGCGTGGCCACGTGGGCGCCGCGAAGCAGCGGGAAGCCCAGCGCCTCGCGACTGGTGTAGTAGGCTTGCGCGACACCGCGCGCCAAGGTGCGAACCCGCAGGATGAAGCGCTGCCGCTCAGTCACGGAAATAGCGCGACGGGCGTCCAGCAGATTGAAAGTGTGCGACGCCTTGAGCACCTGCTCGTAAGCCGGGAGCGAGAGCTTCGCCGCGAGCAGGCTGTTACAGGCCTGTTCGTGTTCATCGAATCGGCGCAGCAGCACAGCCGTATCGGCGTGCTCAAAGTTATACGCAGACTGTTCCACCTCGTTCTGGTGAAACACGTCGCCGTAGGTCACGCGGCCGTCGGGCCCGTCGGTCCACACGATGTCGAAGATGCTCTCGACGCCCTGCAGGAACATGGCCAGTCGCTCCAATCCATAGGTGATCTCGCCGCTCACCGGGCGGCAGTCGAGCCCACCGACCTGCTGAAAATAGGTGAACTGCGTGATTTCCATGCCGTTGAGCCAGACTTCCCATCCCAGGCCCCAGGCGCCCAGGGTGGGAGACTCCCAGTTGTCCTCGACGAAGCGGATATCGTTGACCAGTGGGTCGAAGCCCAGGGCCGCAAGGCTATCCAGATATAGGGCCTGGAAGTCCTCAGGCGAGGGTTTGATCAGAACCTGGAACTGATAGTAGTGCTGCAGGCGAAAAGGGTTGTCGCCATACCGCCCGTCGGTGGGACGGCGAGAGGGCTGCACGTAGGCGGCGCGCCAGGGTTCCGGTCCAATGGAGCGCAGGAACGTGGCCGTGTGGAAGGTGCCGGCACCCACTTCCATGTCGTAGGGTTGCAGGATGACGCAGCCCTGCTCGGACCAATAACGCTGCAAAGCGAAGATAAGTTCCTGAAATGTGCACGCTCTGGTGCCGATCTTGCTGCTCGTCATTTGGCCGGCGAGTATACAGAAGGGGGCGGCCGACAATTCATTGCACAAGAATAGGGCAAGCCCAAAGGCGTCGCTCTATACTAGTGCAGTGTAGAGCGAATGCTGACCCCGAAGCGACAGGCGACGCTTTATAACCCTCAGATTTTGTTAATTATTTTCGCGAGAGTGGGTCTGGCACGCGCCCTGCATTGTTGCCGGATCCTGGGCACCGATTTCTTCAACCGGAGGCGATATGAGTCCGACTGATGTAGTAAAGCTAGTCAAAGAAAAAGAGGTGAAGTTCGCTGATCTGCGCTTCACGGATACCCGCGGCAAGGAACAGCATGTCACGGTACCCGCGCGCTACGTGACCCCTGATTTCTTCGTCGAAGGCAAGATGTTCGACGGCTCGTCCATCAGTGGCTGGAAGGGCATCAACGAGTCGGACATGATCCTGCTGCCCGATGCCTCCACCGCGGTGCTCGACCCGTTCTTTGCCGATATAACCGTCAACATTCGGTGCGACGTGATTGAGCCGGCGACCATGCAGGGCTATGAGCGCGATCCGCGCTCGCTGGGGAAACGCGCCGAGGCTTACCTGAAGTCCACCGGTATTGCGGATGGCGCGCTGTTCGGACCGGAAAATGAGTTCTTCATTTTTGACAGCGTGCGCTGGAGCAACGAAATGCGCGGCTGCAGCTACGAGATCGACTCGGTGCAGGGCGCCTGGAACACGAATACCGCCTACCCGGAAGGGAACATGGGGCATCGACCCGGCATCAAGGGCGGCTACTTCCCGGTGCCGCCCGTCGACGGTTTCCAGGACATCCGCTCGGCGATGTGCAAAGCACTCGAAGACATGGGCCTCACGGTGGAAGTGCACCATCATGAAGTCGCCACCGGCGGCCAGTGCGAAATCGGCGTTGGCGCCGGCGGCCTGGTGAAGAAAGCCGACGAAGTGCAGATCCTCAAGTACTGCGTGCACAACGTGGCGCACCTGCACGGCAAGAGCGCCACCTTCATGCCCAAGCCCCTGGTGGGCGACAACGGTTCGGGCATGCACGTGCACCAATCGCTCCAAAAGGCCGGCACCGCGCTCTTCGCCGGTGACAAGTACGGCGGCCTGTCGGATACCGCGCTCTACTACATCGGCGGCATCATCAAGCACGCCAAGGCCATTAACGCATTTACCAACCCTGGAACCAACAGCTACAAACGACTGGTGCCGGGCTTTGAAGCGCCGGTGATGCTGGCGTACTCGGCCCGCAACCGCAGCGCCTCGATTCGTATTCCGTGGGTGTCGAACCCGAAGGCGCGGCGCATCGAAGTGCGCTTCCCGGATTCAGCCTCAAATCCGTATTTTGCCTTCGCGGCGATGATGATGGCCGGGCTCGACGGCATCCAGAACAAAATCCACCCCGGCGATCCGGCCGACAAGGATTTGTACGATCTGGAGCCCGAGGAGGCCAAACATATCCCGCAGGTGTGCCATTCGCTCGACATGGCGCTCGAGTGCCTGGACAAGGACCGTGAGTTCCTTAAGCGAGGCGGAGTGTTCACCGACGACGTGATCGACGCCTACATTGGACTTAAGGTCCAGGAGGTCACGCGTTATCGCATGTCGACTCACCCGTGTGAACTCGATATGTACTACAGCGTCTGAGGTCTTAGGCAAGAAGTGGACGGCAAGGCGGGTGACGGGCTTCACAGGGTTGTCACCCGCCTATATATACAGGGCGGCCAGCGAGTTATGCTGGCCGTCTGTGCGTACCGTGATCTGTCTTATTCTGTGTCTGGCCGCAGCCGGCGCGCCGGCGGCCACTACCTATCGTTGGGTGGACGCCGACGGCGTGCACTATTCCGATCAGCCGCATGTCGGAGCCGACAAGGTGAGCCTGGGCCAGGCGCAGACTTACTCGGCCGCTCCGCAGGCGCCCGCGCCAGTGAGTGCACCGCGCACTCGCGAAACGCCCTTCTCCTACAGCAGTTGTGCGGTGGTGCAGCCGGCCGACGATCAAGTGCTGTTCGAGAGCGAGGCGGTGACGGTGGCGGTGCAGACCGTGCCGGCAAAGCGCGCGGGCGATCACGTCACGGTGAGTTTCGATGGCTCGAGCCTGGAGCCGGCCAGTCCCGACCAATTGAGTTTCCGGATATCGCCCATCGAGCGCGGCACGCACACGCTCACCGCGATGGTCAGCGGTCCAGCCGGCAGGGTGCTGTGCCAGTCGGCCCCGGTGACCTTTCATGTGCGCCAGCCATCGGTCGTGGCGCCGGCCAATCCCGCCGGCAGGCACTAGAGCTCTGGGGGCCGCGTGCGCGGCGTGCGTCGCGTTCGCAGTGTGCGTCGCGTGCACGGTGTGCGCTGGCGCCGCGCCAAATCGTGCCGCCCTGCCCACGCAGGCAATTTCATGTTCCGTGAATCATCGGGTGGATCACCACTAGCGCACTTTGATTCGACGCAGTTGCTCGATGCGCTGTCCACCGGGCTCCTGGTACTCGATGGTCACTTGTGCGTGGTGTACGCCAATGTGGGTGCGCAGGATCTGCTGGGCCTGAGCCTCAAGCAATCGCGCGGCCACCCCATCAGCGAGCTGTTCGCCGGTCCGCAGCCGCTGGTGGAGCTGCTGCGTCGCTCATTGACCACAGGCGAAACCTGCTCAGGTCATGAGATCACGCTGGCGCCGCTCCCGGTAGCCCAGGCCTCGCGAGTGCCGGTGGTACTGGATATCACCGTCACGCCGATGGAAGGGCAGATCACCGGCTCGCACCTGCTGGTCGAACTCGTCGACGCACGGGCCCGCCAGCGTATCTCGCGCGAGACCGAGCTGCTGACGCGTATCGACGGCAGTCGCTTGATGGTCCGGCAGCTGGCGCACGAGATCAAGAATCCGCTGGGCGGTCTGCGCGGCGCAGCGCAGCTGCTGGAGCGCGAGCTGCACGATGGCGCCTTGAAGGAATACACCCGGGTCATTGTCACGGAGGCGGACCGGCTGGCTGACCTGGTCGACACCATGCTCGGGCCGACCGGACCACCGCGCAAACAGCTCCTCAACGTACACGAGGTGTGTGAGCACGTGTTCCGACTCCTGTGCAATGAGGCCGGGCCGGGCATAAGTGTCGAGCGCGACTATGATCCGAGCGTTCCGGATGGCCGCTTTGATCGCAACGAGATCATTCAGGCGCTGCTCAATATTGCCCGCAATGCACTGCAGGCGCTGCATGGGACCGGCAAGCTGATCGTGCGCACGCGCACGATTTCCAATCTCAATATCGGACCGGCGCGCCATCGCCTCGTAGCGTGCATCCAGGTGCAGGACAACGGTCCGGGCGTGCCCAAGGATTTGCACAAGACCCTGTTCTTTCCGCTGGTCACGGCCAAGGCCGATGGCACTGGATTGGGTCTGTCCGTGGCCCAGGACATGGTGGCGCGGCACGGCGGCCTGATTGAATTTCAGAGCCGCCCGGGGCTGACAATTTTTTCCCTGCTTCTACCGTTGGAGGACGCCGCTTGAATAGTTTAAACCTGCGGGTCTGGTTAGTGGATGACGATGCGTCCATACGCTGGGTGTTGGAGCGGGCACTTCGCAACGCCGGCTGCTCGCCGCGGGCGTTTGAGGCCGCTGAGGCCGCCCTGCTGGCCTTGCGCGGTGAAGCGCCTGACGTACTGATCACCGATGTGCGCATGAATGGTCAGTCGGGCATCGACCTGCTGCAGCGCGTGCATACCACGCACCCGCACCTGCCCGTGATCGTCATGACGGCGCACTCAGATCTCGAGACTGCGGTGGCGGCTTACGGGAGCGGCGCGTTTGAATACTTGCCCAAACCCTTTGACATTGACCAGGCGGTGGATCTGGTGCGCCGGGCCGCGCAATCCGGACTGCGGCCAGGCCACGGCCTGGAGAGCGGTACGGGCGCCGGCACTTCCGCGCTCGCACCGGTGCCGGAGCTGTTGGGCCGCGCGCCGGCCATGCAGCAGGTGTTTCGCGCCATCGGCAGGCTCTCGCGCTCCAGCGTCAATGTTCTGATCACGGGAGAATCGGGCACGGGCAAGGAACTGGTGGCGCGCGCGTTGCACGAGCACAGTCCGCGCGCCGCCAAACCGTTCATCGCGCTCAATACCTCGGCCATTCCCGGTGAGCTGCTCGAGTCCGAACTGTTCGGCCACGAGAAGGGATCCTTCACCGGCGCCGATAGCTTGCGCCGCGGGCGCTTCGAGCAGGCGGACGGTGGTACTTTGTTTCTGGACGAGATCGGTGATATGTCCGTGTCGCTGCAGACGCGCTTGCTGCGCGTACTGGCTGAGGGCGAGTTCTATCGCGTCGGTGGTCAGACGCCCATTCGCGTCGACGTGCGCGTGGTCGCCGCAACACACCAGAATCTCGAGGAGCGCGCGCGTCTGGGGCAGTTTCGCGAAGATCTGTTTCACCGGCTCAACGTGATTCGCATCGAGTTGCCGCCGCTCCGGGCACGACGCGAAGATCTACCCGACTTGCTGGCGCACTACCTGCGCCTCGCCGCGGGAGAGTTGGGCGTGGAGCCGAAGACTTTGAGCAGCGACACGCTCGCGCCTTTGAGCGCCTACAACTGGCCGGGGAATGTTCGCGAGCTGGTCAACTTGTGCCGTCGCTTGACGGTGCTGGCGCCCGCGAAGGAAATCCGCCTCGGCGATTTGCCGGCTGAGTTGCTGGGCGCGAACGCCCTCGATGGGGCGGCGGCGAATTGGAGCAGCGCACTGGCGGACTGGGCGCTCAAGCAAGGGGCCGCCCCGCCTAAGCCGCTTCTGGACGAGGCCTTGCCCGAATTTGAGCGCACGCTGATTCGCGTGGCGCTCAAGGCCACGCAGGGCCATCGACAGGAGGCGGCAAAACTGCTGGGCTGGGGTCGAAACACCCTTACTCGCAAGCTCAAGGAGTTAGGGTTGGATGCGGGCGAGGAACTCTAAAGGCTGCGCGCGCCGAAAACTCCGGTGGTGACAGCCGTACCCAGGAGCGTGACCAACATTCCGGTCACGATGGGCACCGTGATGTGCTCGTGCAGGAACACGGCACCCCACAGCACTCCAAACACGGGAATAACAAAAGTCACGCTGGTGGCCACGGTGGCGCCCAGGCGCTTGACGAGCTGGTAGTACAGAACATACGCCGCCGCCGTGCAGATCACGGCGAGGGCGGCGGCCGCCAGCCAATCATGGGGCGGGGGCGGCGCCGCTGGCCACCGCCACCATCCAAAGGGCGCGATCAGCACCGCGGCGGCCAGCATGCTGCCCGCGGCCGGCAACATGGCCGGCTGGCCAGCAAAGTGGTGGCGGGCGTAGTGGGCAGCAATGCCATAGCACAGGGGCGCGGCCAAGGCGGCCAGAAATGCCCAGCCACTCCCGCCACTTCCGAAGTGAACCTGGCCCCAGGCCAGAATCACCACACCGCAAAAGCCCAAGGACAAACCCAACAGGCGCTGCCCCGACAGCGGCCGACGCCACCAGAAGGCGTCGACGGCGGCGGCAAACAACGGCACGGTGGCGCCCAGCACTGCCGTGAATCCGGCCTCCAGACGCAGTTCGGCGAAGGTCAGCAGACTGAAGGGTACGGCCGAGTTCAAGACGCCCAGACAGCACAGCTGCAGTGCGTGTGCGCGCAGCAGCGGGCGGTTCGCGGCCTGCAGCAACCAGGGCAAGAAGCACAACGCCGCACCCACCAACCGCAGCGTCACCAGCGCTTCGGGCCCGAACCCGGGCGCCGCCACCCGTATGAACAGGTACGACGCACCCCAGATCGCGGCCAGCAGCAACAGCCGCAGCAGATCAGCGAAGGCCACTTATCTGCAATCCGGGTGGCGGCGTCACACGGACTGTGCGGGCGTGGCCGGAATGAACAGCCACAGCAGCAGATAGGTAATCAGGCCGATGCCAAAATAAAGTACCGCGACGGAAAAGATCACCCGCCAGGCCCAGGACGGCACATTGGTGTGCGCGCCCAGACCGCCGCAGACGCCGCCGATCACTCGATCAGTAGTGGAGCGATGCAAGCGGTGCAGGAAGGAGTTCTGCGCGCCCCCGCCCGAGATCGCGCTGCCGGCGTCGCGGCTCTCTCCCAACACGCGCGCCTTGGCCTGCGCAAACTCCGCGTCGCTGAGCGCACCGCGGTCACGCAGTGCGTGCAATCGTTCGATATCATCGGCGATGGTCATGGGCTACTCCTTGAGTGTCGGCACCGCTCCGGTTTGCAGCGCGCCGATCAGCGGCTGGAGCGACGCGAGTTGATGGCGGGCCAGATACTGCGTCAAACCAGCGTTGATGCGCTGACAAACCAGCGGATCGTAAAACAAGGCCGTGCCCACGCCGATGGCGCTGGCTCCGGCCAACAGGAATTCGACGGCGTCCTCGGCGCTGGCCACTCCCCCCTGGCCAATGATCGGAATATCGTGCGGGCCGGCCACCTCATACACTTCGCGCACCTTGAGCAGCGCGATGGGCTTGATGGCGGGCCCCGACAGACCGCCCTGGATGTTGCCGATCACGGCGCGGTGCGTCGCCGCGTCAATGGCCATCCCGGTGACGGTGTTGATCACCGCGAAAGCGTCGGTGCCCGCCTCGATGCAGCGGCGCGCATTTTCGCGGATGTCGGTTTGATTGGGCGAGAGCTTGGTGATCAGGGGCTTGCGCGTCACGGCCCGACAGGCGGCGACCACGCGCGCGGACATCTCGGGTACATTGCCAAACTGCACACCGCCCTCCTTTACATTGGGACAGGAGATGTTGATCTCGATGGCGTCAATGGGTGAATCTTCAAAGCGGCGCGTGACCTCGACATACTCTTCGATGGTCGAGCCGCAGACGTTAGCAATGAAACGCGTCTCGGTAAAATCGAGACTGGGCAGAATGACGCGCACCACATGCTCAACGCCTGGATTCTGCAGGCCGATGGCGTTGAGCATGCCGCTGGCCGTCTCGGCCACGCGGTGTGGGACATTGCCCAGACGCGCCGCGCCGGTGGTGCCCTTGAGGACGATGGCGCCGGCGTCGCGGTTGGAAAACCCGACCACCCGCGTGTACTCCTCCCCGAATCCCACGCACCCCGACAGCAACACCAGCGGCGTGGCAAACGGCAGGCCGCAAAAGCGCATTGCCAGCGCGGCGGAGGGAGGCGTGGCCGGGTGTGTCACTGGCGGCGAGTCGGGCGCGGTCATGGCGGCAATTATCGCGCGAAATGGTGGGCAATGATGTTCGAAGTGATTCTGTATGAGCCCGAGATTCCGCCCAACACTGGCAACATCATTCGGCTGTGCGCGAACACCGGCGCGCGCTTGCACCTGATCGAGCCGCTGGGCTTCAGCCTCGAGCGCCGCGCGGTGCGGCGAGCGGGTCTGGACTACGCGGAACTGACCCGCGTGCGCGTGCATCGCACCCTGGCCGCCTGTTTGGGCAGCTTGGCCGGTGCGGCAGCGACCCGCGTGTTTGCCATTGAGACGGGCGGTGCGCGCTGCTACAGCGACGTGGCCTTCGCGCCGGGCGACGCGCTGCTGTTTGGCTCGGAGACGCGCGGCTTGCCCGCCTCGGTGCTGATGCAGCTCGGGTCCGCTGCCACCCTGTACCTGCCCATGCAGGCGGGAAATCGCAGTCTGAATCTGGCCAATGCCGTGGCGGTGGTGGTCTACGAAGCCTGGCGGCAGTGTGGATTCAATCGAATTCCGGTCTGATCGGGCGCATCATCAGGCCGCGCACCACTTGCTCGGCCGGCAGATCCTGGTAGAGCACGCCGTGGATGCCGGCGCAGATGGGGAGCAGTACCTGTAGGCGCATCGACACCTCGCGCACGGCCCGCGCCGCCAGGTGCCCTTCCACCACCTGGCCAATCTGCTGCAGTGCCGCCTCACTCTTAAGACCTTGCGCCAGGAGCAAGCCGTAGCGGCGGTTGCGGGATTGATCGTCCGTGCAGGTGAGCACCAGATCGCCCAGACCCGCCAGACCCATGAAGGTTTCGCGCTGCGCACCCAACGCCAGGCCCAATCGTGTCATCTCCACCAGACCGCGGGTGATCAGGGCGATGCGCGAGTTGGCGCCAAAGCCCAGTCCGTCCGACAGCCCAGCCCCGATGGCCAGCACGTTCTTGACCGCGCCGCCGACCTCGACGCCGATAATGTCAGTGGAAGTGTAGGCGCGGAAATTGGCGTTGGAAATATCGTGAGCCAGCATATCCGCGTAGGCACTGTCGCCCGAGGCGATGGTCATGGCGGTGGGCAGGCCGGCCCCCACTTCGCGGGCAAAAGTGGGGCCTGATAGTACCGCGGTGAGTCGCTCGCTACCCAGCACCTCACGCGCCACTTCATTGGGTAATCGACCGCTGTGGATCTCAAAACCCTTGGTGGCCCAGCACAGCCTTTGCCCGGGGGCCAACAGTCCCACCAGCTGTGTGAGCAACTCGCGGAAGCCGTGGCTGGGCACCGCCACCAGCACGTCTTCAACCCGATCGAGCGCAGCACTCAATGTGGTGGCGATGTGCAGAGTGGCCGGAAACGCGGCGTTGGCCAGGTAACGGCGGTTGACACGCTCGCGCTGCAGCACTTCGAGCTGCTGCGGGTCGCGTCCCCACAGCCGCACCTGCTTGCCGGCCCGCGCGCATTGTATGGCCAGTGCGGTGCCCCACGATCCGGCCCCCAGCACGGCGATCTGCGCGCGCGTCGCGGCGGGCGGCTTCACCATCAGTTCTTCGTGGGACTGGCCGGTTCCGCGTTGCTGGCACTGAACAGGGCTTCAAAGTTCACCGGCGGCAACAGCAACTGCGGAAATCCCCCCTGACTCACCAATTGCGACACCACGGCCCTGGCATAGGGAAACAACACCCCGGGGCAGATGATGCCGGCCGCGCGGCGCATTTCCTCTTCGTTGAGGTTTTGCATGATAAAGGCGCCGGCCTGCTTGACCTCTACCAGAAATATGGTGCGCTCGGCCTGCTTGGCGGACACGGTCACGGTCAGCAGCACTTCGCGCAAATCCCCTTCAATGACGCTGATGGCGGTATTCAGATCCAGTCCGATCTGAGGATTCCATTCGGTGCTGGTGCGCGGCCCCTGGGGGGCTTCGAAGGAGCAGTCCTTCAAATAGACCGCCTGCAGCGCGAGTTGGCCGCCCTGGGCAGAGAGGCCGGCTGCGCCGGCCGCGCCGGCGCCGGCGGGTGGTTGTTCGTCGTTAGCCATGATGTCGATCCCTGGGTGATTTCAAGACAGTGGAGAGCAGCGGGTCGAGGCCACCGGCCGCGTCGAGGGCATGCAAGTCATCGGACCCGCCGATGTGCTGATCATTCACAAAGATCTGTGGGACCGTACGTCGACCGCTCCGACGGATCATTTCATCGCGGCGGGTCGGATCCGTCTCGATGTTGATCTCTTCAAACACGGCGCCCTTGTCGTGCAGCAACTTACGCGCCCGTTCACAGTACGGGCACCACGAGGTGGTGTACATCTGAATAGGCATGTGCATCGAACCGGGGGACGCCATCATTCGCGCGACAAGGGTAGATTCTCGGCGCGCCAGGACTGCAGTCCGCCGCGCAGATTGACCACTTTGGTAAAGCCCTGTTCGGCGAGGGTGCGCAGCGCCGCCGCCGCGCTCACGCCTCGTTCGCAGTACACCAGGATGGGACGTTCCTTCAGGCGCTTGAGACTGTCGAGTCCCTCGCCGAGGCGTTCGGCCGGCACATGGCGGGCGCCGCGAATGTGTCCGCTCGCGAAGGCTTCGGCGTCGCGCAGGTCGAGCACGGTGGCGCCCTGGTTCATCAGCCGGACCGCTTCCTGGGGTGCAATCGCGCCGCGGCCGCGGGCCCGCTCGCGCAGCTCATAAAGGAGTACCGCCAGCACTGCGGCCAGCAGCAGGCTGCTGAGCGAGCGATGGTGACCGGCGTATTCGAGCAAGCGTTGCATGGGGGTCCTATGAACAGGGCCGCGCATTATAGCCATGCTGCGTTAGACTTTTCCGCATGTGGGCTCGTGACCTTTTGGGTGTGCTGCGGTTGCGCGTCGTGGGCCTGTGCCTGCTGGCAGCGGCCAGCGCCGCGGGCGCACGCCCGGCAGGGCACCGCCCGGCCGCCTCGGCCGGGCAGACCGAGGCCCAGTTGCGCGCACTGCGCGAGCGCATAGAAACGGTCAGTCGCGTGCTCAGCCGCGATGCCGTGGCCAGCGATCAGCTGGCACAGAGCCTGCGAAGTGCCGAACTCGCCGTGACCGGCGCCCATCGCGCGCTCGGGCAGTTGCAAGCGCAGGCCGCAGCGCAGGCGCAGCGGCGCGCGGCGCTGGCGACGGAGCGCGAGGCCAAGAGCCGAACACTGGTGCGCGAACGCTCCAGTCTGGCGGCGCAGTTGCGTTTGGCCTACCAAATTGGACGTCACGAACCCCTGCAACTGATGCTCAATCAGCGCGATCCGGCCCAGGCCAATCGCCTCATGGTGTGGTACCGCTATATTGGGCTCGCGCGGGCCGATCAGATCGCAGCGATTGGCTGGCAGGTGCGCAACCTGGACGCCCTCGATGCGGCGCTGGCCCAACAGGACGCAGTGCTGGCGCAGCTCTCGAGCGCCCAGGCACTCCAGGTGCAGGAACTCGAGCATGGGCGCAATCAGCGCCAGCAGGCGCTGGCCAACCTGCAGATTGAGGCGCGGGGGCACAGCGCCAGTCTGGCGCGTCTCCAGGCCCAACAAGCGGACTTGGAGCGCCTGCTGCGCGAGCTGACACGGGCCGCCCCGCCGGCGGCCCCGCTGGACACCCATAGTGCTTTCGGGAGGCTCCGGGGTCAGCTCGAATGGCCGGTGATGGGGCGGGTGGTGGCGCGTTACGGTGAGGCGCGCGCCGGCGGCGTGAAATGGCGGGGCACCGTAGTGGCCACCACGCAGGGGGCTGCGGTGCGCGCCGTGTCTCCGGGTCGAGTGCTGTACGCCGACTGGCTGCCCGGATTGGGCCTGCTGGTGATCGTCGATCACGGGGGCGGATACCTGAGCTTGTACGGGTATAACGGCGAATTGCGCAAGGCCGCCGGCGAGAATGTCGCCGGGGGCGAGATCCTGGCCACGGCGGGGGATACCGGCGGCCGGCCCGAGCCGCAGCTGTACTTCGAAATTCGTTTTGCCGGCAAGCCGTTGGACCCACAAAGCTGGTTTCGACATCGAACGCCCGAATGAGAAGCGCGTCACAGGGCGAGCTGATTTAACAAAAGCGCGAACCGGATCATGGCCGTGCGGCTCGGCTTACTCGATGCTGCACGGCACGTGAGTGCCTCGACCCAAAATTCAAGCCCCACGGCGATTGCCGCGGGTCAGTCTGAGCTGGATAACTACAGCCAGCTGATGCGCGCGCTGCTGCCGCGCATGACGGGGGTGTCGATATTCAATGCCGCGGCCGAACTGTATTGGTCCAGCGAAATGGTGGCCGACGATGCGCTGCGCCGAGTGGTGGGCGCGTCGATGCGCGCGGCTCGCGAGTCGCCCGGTGCGCCGGGCGTGGCCCTGTCCGACGGCGATGCGGATTATATTTTCTGGCTTTGGCGTCCCAGCGGTGATCAGAGCGCGCCGTTTGCGGCAGTGCTCCTGCGTTGCAAGGGCGATGCGGACAGCGACAATCGCACCCTCTCCTTCGTCCACGCCATGGTGCGTCCGGCTCTGGAAATACTGACGCGCGAGCTGCTCAATCGCGAGCAGATCCTGAATCTCAGCGGTGCGCTGGCCGAGCACGACCAGGATCTGGACATGCTGCTGAAGGTCAGCGGGAGCGATGGCAGCGGCAATGACGATGGCGGCGACGAACTCAAGGTCATACTGGCCGCCGCCCTCGAGCACGTGGGCGGCGCGCTGGCGGCATTGATCGTGCCGGAAAAGGGTCTGGTGCTGGTGCGCCAGTTGGCTAACCACGCCATGGACGCCAGTCTGGTGGCGCGCGCGCATCGCCATCTGATGTCCACGGCGCAAATTCGCCGTGAGGCGGTGATCGTCAATCACATGAAGCTGCAGTCGGGTGACGGCGCGTATCGCCTGCTAGCTTGTCCGGTGACCCGCGGCGATGGCCGCGCGCTGGGTGTGCTGGCGTTGTTTCGATCACTGGATATGCCTGAATTTACCTCGCGCCAGGCGCGCCTGGGCGAGCTGCTGGCGCGCCGGGCCTCGACTGTCATTGCCTCCAGTTACGACGCCCTCACCGGTTTGCTCAATCGCCCGGCCTTCGAGGCACGCGTACACAATTTGTTGATCAGGGAGCACAGCGCCCAAGTCTGGTGGAGTGCGCTGTCGGTGGATACGAATCGTACTCACGTCATCAATGACACCTACGGCATGCACATTGGCGATCGGGTCATTGGTCAGATCGGTGAACTGATCCGCCGTCGCCTGCCACCCGGTTCGCTGGCGGCGCGCATGTCGGGTGATCGCTTTGCAGTGCTGCTGCGGGCCAATCTGGATGATGCCTCGCGCTTTGCCGAAGCACTGCGCGTTGGTGCCGAGCAACTGGGCGCGGGTATTGGCGATGGCTCGCTGGCCGTGTCCATCAGTGTCGGCGTGGCCGCCGTAGAGCCGCGGGCCCAGGAATTCACGCACGCCTTCGCCGCCGCCGAGACCGCCTGCAAGGCCGCCAATGATCGCGGGCGCAATCGCGTGGAAGTATTCCAGGAAGCGGACGAGAGCATCATTCGTCGCTTTACCGACATCAATATGGTGAGCGACCTGCGCGCAGCCATGGCCGAGGGGCGGATGCGGCTGTACGCTCAAATGCTGCAGCCACTAGGCGCCAGTCACCTGCGCCCGCACTTCGAGCTGCTCCTGCGCATGATCGGGAGCGACGGGCAGACCATCGGCCCGGATCACTTCCTCTCCTCTGCGCATCGCTACCAGCTCATGCCCGAAATCGATCGCTGGGTGGTGGGTGAGGCGCTCGCGTTGCTCAAGCCGCACGCGGCGCTGCTGACCAACGACCCGGTGGTTTTCACCATCAATTGCTCGGGACAGTCTCTCAAGGACGAGGCCTGGACCGAATATTTGATTCAGCAGATCGGCGCCAGCGGCCTCAATCCGGCCGCACTGTGCTTTGAGCTCACCGAGAGCGCAGCGGTGGGGAACCTTGCCCACACCGAAAGCCTGATGCGCCAACTGCGTAAGCTCGGCTGCGGCATCGCGCTGGATGATTTTGGCACTGGCTTGAGCTCCTTGGCGTACCTGCGCTCCCTGCCCATTACCATGTTGAAGATCGACGGCAGCTTTGTGCGCGATGTGCTGCGCGATCCGAAGGCGGAGTCGACCATTCAAGCCATCGCGCAACTGGCGCGCGCCATGTCCCTGATAACGGTGGCCGAGTACGTGGAGACCGAGGAAATACGCCTGCGCATCGCACAGCTGGGCGTGGACTACGGCCAGGGCTTTGCCATTGGCCAGCCGGTACCCGTCCTTGATGTGCTCGAGCAGCTCCCGCTGTACGCAGCAGTCAGTGCGGGTACCAGCGGCGGGCCGGAAAATGCGCTGCCCGTGCTCGCTATGGCCGTGTGATTAACGGCGCGGCCTGTACTATCCTTACGCCATGAAATCACCGCTTACGGTTGGGTTGGCACTGTGCGTGGGAGCCGTGGCCGGGAGCCTGCTGACCCTCAGCAGCGGCGTGTGGGCCGATCGCGGCAGCGCGAGCCGCACGGTTGCCGTCGAAACGCATGCGCCGAGCGGGAGTGCGGCACTGCCGTGGCCGGACTCGCGCTGGTTGGCCGAGGTGTTGCAACGGGTGCGTGAAAACTATGTGGACGGCGTCGATGATCATCGCCTGATGCGCCAGGCCGCCCGCGGCATGGTCGAGAGTCTCGATGAACATTCCACCGTGCTCGACGCGCGCGACTACGCCCAGTTGCTGGCCAATACCAGCGGGGCGTACGCCGGGATTGGGGTCGAAGTCGCCGGCGTGGCTGGGGGATTGCGTTTGTTGCGCTGCCTGCCAGGCGCAGCCGCACAGCGCGGCGGACTGCAGGCCGGTGACTTGCTGCTGCGCATCGACGGGCTGGCGGTGAGTGCGGCGAATCTCGACGCGGCCCTTGACGCCTTGCGCGGTCCGGTGGGGAGTCCGGTTCGCCTGCTGGTGCTGCGCCAGACGGGCGCGCCGCGCGAGTACACACTGCGGCGCACTGCGGTGGCGTTGCCCAGCGTAGCCGCCGAAACCTTGAGCCCGGGCTACGCGTACCTGCGCATCAGCGAGTTCACGCATGCCACGGCCGGGGAAGTCAGCACTGCGCTGGCGCGATTGCGAGCCGATAGCGGCGCGGGGCTGCGCGGTCTGATCATTGACCTGCGCGACAACCCCGGCGGCGTGCTCGAGGCGGCCAGCGCGGTGGCCGACGAATTCCTGGATCAAGGCACCATTGTCAGTGCCGACGGTCGCGCCAGCGACGCGCGCTTCAATATTCAAGCCACGCCCGGCGAGCTGATACCCGGTACGCCGATTGCCGTGCTGGTCAATGGTGGTTCGGCTTCCGCCGCCGAGATACTTGCGGCTGCCTTGCGCCAGAACGGTCGCGCAACGCTGGTGGGGCGCAAAACGTATGGGAAGGGCACGGTGCAGACCATCATTCCGCTCAGCGACGGTGAGGCGCTGAAATTGACGACGTCCCGGTATTACACGCCGACGGGCGCCTCCATCAACGGTGTGGGCATTGTGCCGGATGTGGTGTTGAGCGGCGCCGAAGCGCCCCCGGCGGCGCTCGACGCGCTGGATCGGCAACCCACGCTGGCCACCCGCGACGCCGAAGTGGGCGTGGCCTTGACCACTCTGCGCGGGGCTCATTACGCCCGCCGTGGCGCGCGGCGCGCCGATCCGACTACCCGCTGGTGATAGCGGCCCTGCACTTTCTGTCGGGTTGGATACTGCATCTCGATCGCCACCTGGTCGAGATGCTGGTGCGCTTTGACGTGTGGATCTATGCGGTGCTGTTCGCCGTCATCTTCGCGGAGACCGGCTTTGTGGTGACGCCTTTCCTGCCCGGGGATTCACTGCTGTTTGCAGCCGGCGCGCTGGCGGCGATTGACAGCAGCGGGACGCTACGGCTCCCCTGGCTGCTGCTGCTCCTGGCGGTGGCCGCTATTCTGGGCAACAGCGTCAATTTCTGGATCGGGCGACAGTTTGGCGCACGGCTTCAGGCGCGCGCTCGACCCTTGTTCAAAGCTCAGCACCTGCACCAGGCGCAGGAGTTTTTTGCCCGCCACGGTGGCCTGGCCATCGCGCTCTCGCGCTTCATTCCCGTAGTGCGCACTTTCACGCCCTTTGCGGCCGGCCTGAGCCGGATGGATACGCTGGCCTTTCAGCGTTACAACCTGCTGGGCGGAGTGAGCTGGATTGGCCTGTTCCTGTGCGCCGGCTATTGGTTCGGGAATCTGCCCGTGGTCAAAGCCCATTTTGGCGCGGTGACGCTCGGCATCGTGGCGGCGTCGTTGTTGCCCTTGTTGTGGGTGGGTCTGCAGGACTGGCGGCGCCGGTCGGATGGCAGACATGGCTGAGCGCACGCGCGGTTACGCGCATCGCATTGACGTGCGGGCGCCCGTGGCGCTGCTGTGGCGCGGCCTGATCGAGCCGCCTTTGCTGGCCAAGTGGTACGGCCCCGACGCCCGTATAGCGCCGCGACCCGGCGGCATTTACCTGGTGCACGCGGATCGCGATCTGAAGCGCGAAGCACACATCGACGTGTTCGAGCCGGCGCGCCGCTTGCGGCTGATCTACATGCCGCCGGCGAATCTCCCGGCCAGCGAGGCCGTGGTGGTGGACGATTTTATTCTCGACACCGAGGCCAATGGCGCGGTGCTGCGACTCCTGGGGTCGGGATTCCCACCCGATGAGAGCTGGGACGCCTATTACCAGCGCCTGCGCGGCGGGTGGGCCTCGGCGCTGGCGCGCCTCAAAGTTTGCATTGAGCGTGAGGCGGGTAACCGCTAACCTGCTGGCGTGAATCGACCGCCCCTGCCGCCCTTTACGCTCGAATCCGCGACGCAAAAGGTCCGACTGGCCGAAGACGCCTGGAATTCGCGTGACCCGGCCCGGGTGGCACTGGCCTACACGCAAGACAGCCGCTGGCGTAATCGCACCGAGTTTCTGCAGGGGCGCGAGGCCATTGAAGCGTTTCTGGTACGTAAATGGCAGCGTGAGTTGGACTACCGACTGATCAAGGAGATCTGGGGCTGTCGCGAGAGTCGCATTGGGGTGCGCTTCGCCTATGAGTGGCGAGACCGGCTTGGCCAGTGGTACCGGAGCTACGGCAACGAGAATTGGGAATTCGACGAGCATGGCTTGATGCGGGTACGCCTCGCCAGCATCAACGATGCACCCATCGCAGAGTCCGAGCGTCGCTACCATTGGCCGCTGGGACGCCGCCCCGACGATCATCCCACCTTGAGTCAGTTGGGATTCTGAAGTGAGCGGCATCAAGGGCCCCGCGGCCGCCGCTAACACGGCCCCCGTTGGCGCGCTGGCAGAGCCGCGCAATGAGCTGACCTGGCGCGCGCTGATCATCGGCGTGCTGATTACGTTGGTGTTCACCGCGGCCAATGCCTACTTTGGTCTCAAGGCGGGGCTGACCTTTGCCACCTCGATCCCCGCTGCCGTGATTTCCATGGCGATACTCCGCAGTTGCCGCGCTGTGACGGTGCAGGAGAACAATATCGTCCAGACCGTGGCCTCGGCCGCCGGCACGCTCTCCTCGATCATCTTTGTGTTGCCGGGCCTGGTGATGATCGGCTGGTGGACGGGATTTCCCTACTTCGTGTCCTTCACCATCTGCGCGCTGGGCGGCGTGCTCGGGGTGATGTACTCCATCCCGCTGCGCCGCGCGCTGGTGACTCATTCGGATCTGCCTTACCCGGAAGGCGTGGCCTGCGCTGAAGTGCTGAAAGTGGGTGATCGTGCTGCCAACCGCAATGGGCTGCGCGCCATCGTGACGGGCGGCGTCGTGTCCGCACTGTTTGCTCTGGTGGTGGCCACGCAGTTGTTCGCCGGCGATGTGGTGAATTACTTTCGCCTCGGGGCGCGCAGCGGCGAGGGCGGTGCTACGGGGTACGACTTCAATCTGTCCTTTGCTCTGCTGGCGGTGGGTCATCTGATCGGGCTCGCCGTGGGCATCGCTTTCCTGGTGGGAGCGGCCATTGCCTGGGCGGGCGTGGTGCCCTACATCACGATGCTGCACCCGCAGTCGGGCGCTGCGGCGGACGTTGCACAAACGGTATGGAGCCACAAGGTGCGCTTCATGGGGGCGGGCACCATCGCCGTGGCATCCATCTGGACTTTGCTCAAGTTGCTGGGTCCGGTGGCCAATGGTCTGCGCACCGCCATGGCAGCGTCGCGTGAGCGCCGGGCCGGGCGCACAGACGCGCTGGCCCGTGTCGAGCAGGATATTCCCATCGGCATTGTGGGCATCGTCACCCTGGTGTGTCTGCTGCCCATCGCCTGGCTGCTGGGCAACTTCAGTGCCAGCAGTGGGCTGGGAGCGCAGATGGCCATCTTGGTCGGTGGCGGCATTGTGTATATCGCCCTGATGAGTTTTTTCGTCGCTGCGGTCTGCGGCTATATGGCCGGACTCATCGGTTCCTCCAACAGCCCGCTCTCGGGCGTCGGCATACTGGTGGTCATTGGTGCCGCCCTGCTGCTGGTGTTGGCCGTCAAGCCGCTGTTACCCACCAGCGCCGGTCCGGCGCTGGTGGCCTTTGCGCTGTTCGTCACCTCGGTGGTGTTCTGTGCTGCGACCATCTCCAACGACAATCTGCAGGATCTGAAAACCGGACAATTGGTCGACGCCACACCCTGGCGGCAACAGGTGGCGTTGATGGTCGGCGTGGTGGCCGGTGCGGCCATCATTCCACCCGTACTGGACCTGCTCAACCATGCCTATGGTTTCGCGGGAGCACCGGGCGTGAATCCCGCGCATGCACTGGCCGCCCCGCAAGCCGCACTCATATCCGCACTGGCGCAGGGCGTGATTCAAGCCAACCTGGATTGGAGTCTCATTGTGGCGGGAGTGGCCATAGGCACGGCTCTGATCATCATCGACGAGTTGCTCAAGCGCACCGGCCGCGCTCAGCTGCCGCCACTGGCCGTGGGTCTGGGTATCTATCTGCCCTCGGCTGTGA
>Ga0075015_100000184_pt1 | contig 19280 bp, 18 predicted proteins | sample AleBraG_ABR_2013_FD_71476 | JGI IMG/M metagenome (GOLD analysis project Ga0075015, IMG submission 71476) | Freshwater sediment microbial communities in response to fracking from Pennsylvania, USA - Alex Branch Run_MetaG_ABR_2013 | ecosystem: Environmental > Aquatic > Freshwater > Creek >...
GCCCAGCCGCCCATAGCGCCGCCCGCAGCCCCAGCGGCAGGCCTGCAGCGCGACGCGGCCGTGGCGCCGCGGCAGATCGACGGGCGCGTACATGGCGCCATCCGGCACGCCGGCAGCCTCAGCGTGGGCCCGGAGGGCGCCGTCCATGGCGATCTGCATGCCGCCGAGATCATCGTCCGGGGAGAAGTCCGCGGGAACCTCTGGGCCAGCGAACGCATCAGGCTCGAAGCCGGCGCCCGGGTGTTCGGCGACCTGTACGCCCCCAGGGTGGGCCTGGAGCCGGGCGCACAGCTGCGCGGACGCCTGCACATGCGCAGCGCCGGGACCGCGCGGACGCTGGATGAGCCGGGGGTTGAGGGAATCCTGGCCGGGTAGCGAGCCCGGGGGAGCGGTAAGAGCGTCCGCCGCGGCATTCTGTGTGCTTCTCCGCCCGTCCGCTCGTCGGGAAGCTACAGACCGAGCGCGTGGCACGACATGCGGGTACGACCCGATCTGATTCACCGCACGGCTCGTACGCAGGCCTGCATTCCTGCTCGGTTCCCAGCCCGGTACACGCTTGCTGTTCCGCATGATCATCGGCTGCCGAATCCGACACTTCCTCGCCCATCGAAACTCGGCATCATGCCCCAATGCCCGTCAATTCATCGAGGTGCGTAGGTTGCCCAATGAAGCCAATGCCGTCGTGGCCGCCGGTAGCGATCTCTCCCCGCCTTCCGCCAGCAAGACGCGGCGGCACTTGATTGCAGATAATGGCGTCCACCGTACAACCGGGCGAGGACAATGGCATTGTATCAGCGAGTGGTCGATGAACTTCTGACGACCCGATTAATGAACCAAGACGATTCAATTCTTGTTTCCTGCGGCGGCCCCTATGACGCCCACGTGCTTCGCCAGTCGCAGTTCCACCGCGTCACCATCAGTAATATTGATAATGAAATGAATCGGGAATTGGCCCCCTTTGACTGGGCAAAGCAGGACGCCGAGCATCTGACCTACGGTGACGACAGTTTTGATTGGGCGATCGTAAATGCCGGACTTCATCACTGCGAGTGCCCGCACAGGGGACTGCTTGAGCTTTGCCGCGTCGCCAGAAAAGGAGTATTGGTACTCGAGGCCCGCGATTCGGCCTTGGTTCGACTGGCAGTCCGCCTCGGGATGACCGTAGACTATGAAACGGAGGCCGTAGTCCTTAGCAACTACAGTGGCGGAGGCGTCAGAAACTCCCCAGTTCCAAATTACGTCTACAGGTGGACCGAGCGTGAGGTGGTAAAGACCATCGAAAGCGCCTTTCCACACCGCGTTAACGACATACGGTTCTATTACGAGCTGCGCATCCCCTTGCAGCGTCTCGCCATGAGCAGCATGTCGAAACGCATGCTCGCAATGGTTGCTGGGGCCGTCGTCAGCCTCGTACGAATTGTCCTGCCAAGACAATGCAATGAATTTGCTTTCGTCATAATGAATACGGGCAAATTAAAGCCCTGGATTGCTAGCACTGAACACGGATTTTCAATGAGCAGGGAATATCGCCTCAACTACGATCCGGAGAAGTATCGCAACTGAAACAGTGGGGTTTCCGTCCGCTCATCCGCATATTCACAGCCGGGTGCGATTGGCGAGAGGCACGAGCACCGATCGAGGCCAACGCATCCAGCTAGCGACCTGACGGCGCGGCCGTCAGCTGCCGGCTAGACTGGTGGAAGGCGGTTCTTCGGGCAAATAGAATGGGCAAACAGAGCAGCGCGCTTCGGAACCGCGCGCTTCCACGCCAATCATCTGCCGATTGAACGCGATGGATCCGCGCTGGAAATGCTCGCATACGGGCTCGCCGACGCAGCCGGCAAGCGCTAGGGGTCAACTCGTGGCACGGCTCGCAGGTGGCGGACCACCTGATCCACCGAACGGCGCTCAGGGGTCTCCACTATTTCCAGCGGCTTGTGGCGAGCCGCCCAGACCAGATCATGCATCTCGGCCGCGGGTTTGTACTCCTGCACCGCCTGCCCCAGTAGCTGCCGCGCGCGCTCGCAATCGAACTTCTCCAGCGCGCGCAGCATTTCCGCCAGTAATCCCTGTACGACCTCCCAGCCGGGTGCATGCTCGGTAGCCCGCATGATCATCGGGTGCTCGGTACCGGACACATTCTCGCCGATCAGAAGCTCCTCATACAGCTTCTCGCCGGGTCGAAGCCCTGTGTACTGGATCTCGATATCCCCGTCCGGATTGCGCTCATCGCGAACCGTCCGCCCGGAGAGCGCAATCATCCGGCGCGCCAGCTCATCGATGCGTACCGGCTGGCCCATATCGAGCACGAAGACTTCGCCGCCACGAGCCATCGATCCGGCCTGCAGCACCAGCGATGCCGCTTCCGGGATGGTCATGAAATAGCGTCGCACATCCTGATGCGTGACCGTGACCGGCCCGCCAGCGCGGATCTGGTCCTGGAACAAAGGCACGACGGAACCGGATGAGGCCAACACGTTGCCGAAGCGCACCATGCAGAAGCGCGTCGTGCGCTGTCGGTCCTGCATGGCCTGGAGGCAGATTTCGGCGAAACGCTTGGTTGCGCCCATCACATTGGTAGGGTGAACAGCCTTGTCAGTGGAAACCAGCACGAAAGTTTCCACCTTTGCTTCCACCGCCGCCTCAGCCGCGTTCCAGGTTGCAAAGACGTTGTTGTGAGTGCCTTCTATCACGTTCTGCTCGACAATCGGAACGTGCTTGTAGGCGGCTGCGTGATAGACGGTCTGTACGCCGTAGGCAAGCATCACATCCCGCAGCCTGTCGCGGTGACGGGAATTGCCAAGCAGTGTAATCAGGTTGACTGCACAGCCCTTTCGCAACATTACCGAACGCAATTCCCGGTCAATTTCGTACAGAGCGATCTCGGAAAGTTCGAACAATATGAGTGTCTTCGGTGCTTGCTCGATGATCTGGCGGCACAATTCGGATCCAATCGAACCGCCAGCGCCCGTGACCATGACAGATTTACCCCGGATACTTGCTCCGAGGAGAGACGGATGAGGTGCAACGGGATCGCGGCCAAGCAAATCCGCGACAGAAATCTCCCGCAGGTCCGCCAATGTTGCACGCCCGGACAGGATATCGTACAAATCGGGCACCGTTTGGACGTGCACGCCGAGATCGACCAGTTGCTGGATAATCTCAGCCCGACGCCGCCGTGAAGCGCCGGGTATTGCCAGCAACACATGCCCCACGGCGTAGTCCGTTACCAGTCCCGGCAGCTGATCAGGTTCCATTACACGTACGCCGGCGACCGTGGCACCGTGCAGCGACTTCTTTTCATCGACGTAAGCCACAGGGTACATCTGGCCGCCTGCAGCGAGCGAAACCGCAAGCTGGACGCCCGCCTCCCCGGCGCCATAAATCACAACTGGCAGCCGCGATGCATGCCTCGGAGAGACAATCCACCTCGCCAGAATTCGCACTGCCGTAATGGCAATTACCACATTCAGCCAGTAGATCGCGCACAGGGACCATGGAGCACTGATGCCTCTGAGGCGTGCGGCCACTAGAAACACGCACAGCGCCGAGCCTGCGCCGCCAGCACAGATGGCGAACAACACCCGAAAACTCATGAACCGGACTACGGCACGGTACAGCCCGGCAAGCGAGAACACCAACACGGCCGAAGTCAACGCCCAGACGTAAAGCGAGAGGGGCACCGCGAGACCGGCGTACGGCGTGCTGAACTTGAGAAGGAATGCCGCCCAGAGACAAACTGCCAAGGTTGACAGGTCCGCAGCGAGCATCAAGCCTCGCTTGACGCTGCGCGGATAGCTCAACAGCAACTTACTCAAGCGCCGGGACACCGTCATTGTCATGGACGGCGTGAGGGAAATTCTCGGTAGATTAATGACCTTCCTCGCAATGAAATGGCGGCCGATTGGCGATGCCCGGCCAGGCACTGCGCAAAGCCGAAAAGTCAAGACCCTGCGCTTACGATTAGATCCGAGGTTACCGTATTTTCCAACAAAAACAAGCAGGTCCGCCCGCTCTTCTACCCGAACACGAATTGAAAAGTGCGCGTCGCAATCGGAATTTACGTTCGCGCACCCCAATTACCTCATAAACATACTACCTTCTCGGATGCAGCGTCACTCCTCGGTCCCGGCCCCGAGGCCGGCAGCCGCCAGCAGCAACGGTGCCAACGCCGCGGCAGTCAGAGCCCATCCGGCTCCAGGCCATCTGGTGGTCGCAATGGCCCAGGGAAGACACCAAAGGAGATTGATCGCAGCATACAGGGCAGTTACAGCGCGGTGGGAACCGAACCGACGCGCCAAGCGCTGGTAGGCGTGCAACCTATGGGCCTGAAATAATTGTCGCCCGCTGACTAATCGCGCTGCCAACGTTGTGGTTGCATCGGCAATGAAGGCCGCGTCAAGCACCAGCCAGGTCCAGACAGTCACAGCACCAGTCCCCGACGTCGCAAGCGCGCCCACAGCTACTGCATAACCCAGGAACCCGCTCCCGACATCACCCATGAAGATCTTCGCCGGTGCGTAATTCCAGACCAGAAATCCCGCGGATGCTGCGGCCAGCACCAGAAACGGCAAGGTCTGACCCTGCATACCGCCCCCGTGCGCCACTGCTATCGCACCGCCGAAGACAAAGATCGCTTGCGACGCAGCCAGCCCGTCAACGCCATCCATGAAATTAAAGAGATTGACCGACCACACGACAGCAGGCACTGCGATGAGCCAGCCGCCTGCACCCAAACTAACGGTACCGGCGCCCACGGGCACATCGGGTGGCCCGCCAAAGGCCACCAGCAGAATCGCGGCGCTCACGAATTGCGCGAAAAGCCGAACACGGGCATCTAATCCCCTCCGGTCATCGATGAAGCCGATCGCCGCTATCAACCCCCCGCCAAGAAACCACGTCAATACGCTTGTCCCGAATCCGCCGGAAGATTTCGCATTCAGCATCGCCGCAGCAATTGTCATCAACACAATCACTATGCCGCCGCCACGCGGCGTGGGTACCAGGTGCGAACTTCGTTCGTTGGGCACATCAAGCACCCCCACCCTTACGGCCAAACGCCGGACACCGCCTACCAGCAGCCACGAGATGGCCAAGGACACAAAGAAGATCAGGCCCAGCATGACCTAGGCTCGACCAATTAAGTCCAGATACCACGCCACGGTCCGTGCCAGCCCCGTCATACGAGACAATGGTGGCCGCCAGCCGAGTACTTCCACGGTGCGCGAGATATCCAACTGCATGGAGTCCATCAGCCGTCCGTACTCTCGCCGTCGACCAACGGCTGTCAGCGCGAATCGGACCAAACCAGGTCGAATCGAAAATAGGCGTACGGGCTTGCCCATGTGGCTGCACAGTTCCCTAATCAGGCACGACGTCGAGCAATCCTCCCCATCCGACACATGCCAAAGTCCGTTGCCGCCTCGCGGAGCCTCGATTATTCGCATGAGCAGGTCATTCAGATTCCAGACACTCACAAGACTGCGCAGGTTGGTCGCGTGTGCAAGCGGAAGACAAACCCCGCTGTGCACCCAATCCAACAGCCTACGGAAGTTGCCGCGAACGCCGGGGCCGTACACCAAAGGCGGGCGGACTATCGCCACTTCCAACAGACCCCTGTCGTGCAACGACCTCAGCCATCGCTCTGCATCCAGTTTAGACCAACCATAGTCGTCGCTCGGAACAGGATCATCCGTCGGTCGCAACGGTGCTCCAAACGGACCCTCTCCAAATACCTTCAGCGTACTCACGAAAATCATTCGTCTGACCCCGGACTCAATAGCCGCCTGGGTTATCGACCGCGTCACCTCGAAATTGTTACGCACGTACAACTGCTTCGCCAAACTCCGCGACTCGCGCATGACATGTGCACGCCCGGCAAGATGCACCACCGTGTCCACGCCAGCCATGATCGGCTTCCAGTCGCCTACCGCGAGCAGATCACCAACCGGTATTTCAATGACGTTCGCTCCCAAGCCGCATGGGCCGGCGCCCCTAACCAAGGCCCGCACGCCGTGACCCCCACGCACCAGCTCTGCGCACAGATGTCGACCCACGAAGCCAGCAGCGCCCGAGATGAGTACCCGACCGCCATACTCAGCATGTCCCATCATGCCGGGCTCATTTAAGGCGCGCATCGCGCGTCGGGTCTTGGAACGAAGCGGCTGCAGGCTCCGCATTCCGGCGGTTCAACATCCAGGCAAGCGCGCATAAATCGTCCTTCAGAAGAATCTCCCCGGCTCGGCCCATGCCGACCACTCATGAAAGCCCCCCTGCTGACACGCGCGCACGCTGCCGCGCGCGCGCCACATCAACCCCTTTGGTTCCGCCGCCTTGAGCCAGACTCATCGTGCTTCCGCCGCCGACCGACCTATAATTTCCGTTCCATTGCGCTGACACGCTCAAAATCCGCCCATACTCCTTTTGTCGGCAACAAGCGCATGAAGGCGCTCATAAGACGCACCACTAACTTATTGAGCGCGACCGCCGCAAGCACCCTTCCGACCCCGCTAGCACAATCCTTTCTCACGAATAACACATACGTTCCGTAAATACCGACCTCGTAACCGTACAATTGCCCCATTTGACGCATCGCCCCGGCGCTATAAAAAAATACATGCTGTCCGGTTTCCGGCGCCAGATACCACCAATCCCTCGCCTGACCCTCATATAGACTTGTCGAAGCCAATACCACTTTCGGCTTTTCCGCGAACAAGTCGCGCGTTTCCGTACGCGGCTCCACGAGATGCTCGAGAACTTCGTACGCCAGCATCAGATCCGGTCGCGCGAAATCAGGCTCCGTAAACGCAAGCGCATAAGTCGCTGACGCGTACTTGTCCCTTACAAAGCAGTTCAATCCGTAATCGCGGAGCAAGCGGCAGAGCAATCCATCCCCACCACCGAAATCCAATACATTGCGCAGTTCAAAAATTCGCGCGACCAGATAGCTCGCTGCAAGATTAGAAATATTCCGCTGCGCCGCTCCGGTATCCAATCTGGCGAGATTCTTATCGTACGCATCACTCAGCCAATACGGACGCTGCGTCTGGAGCGATGAACAACCGCTGCACTGAAGGTAATTTACCTCGAATTTCCGCAGAACCGTCAACGTAAAAGCCAACGACGTCGGCGCCCCGCACCACCGGCAGCCACCTTCTCCCGGCGCCCTTCGGTCAGGCACGCAATCCCTCACCACGGCAGCAAGTGACGCATTAACTGCCCCTGCGACATTCCGCACCTAGGCCGATTGCGCCATTGACGCCCACAAGAAACCAATACCTTGCGCGCAAAGCAATCCGAACGGTCAGAGCAGCCGACATTTCGCCTCCAAGTGCCCACCGCCAGCCCAACCGCGGATCCTCCGGGTTCGGACCCGTCACGCAGCCCGGCTTCACGCCACAGTCCGAAAACATTGCTGTATCAAGAACCCGCTGTGATCCCGTTCGCTCGTTTAGCCGCTGCGCTCCACTCCGCGCTTGGAGGCAAGCTTGATTGCGACTTCCAGGTTTTCAACCATGTGCTCCAACGTATATTCAGAGTTTACTGTATCGAGCGCATTGGCTGCCATAACGCGCCGCATCGCCTCGTCTTTCAGTAAGGCTGACAATTTCAGCGCCAAATCGCGGGAGTCATTTCTAATAAAGAGCAATCCGTTCTTGCCGTCCTCCAATGCCGCAATCTCCGGGCCATGGAGTCGCCGATCACAGTGCGTGACAACGGGAAGCCCGTAGCCAAACGCGTGCAACAGACTTAGACCGATCGTACCCGGATACAGGAATACCGATGAACTGAGAAACCAGGGAGCCAAAGACACCTCGTCATACATCTCGCCCACCCAGATGACCCACTTGCCGACTCCAAGGCGCTCCGCCAATCTTCTCAGCCTCACTTCTTCGTCTCCGCCGCCAATGATGCACAGCCTCAGGTTTCCAAAATCCCCGTGAAGACCGGCCAAGGCGTGCAAGGCGACGTCAAGGCCGGTGGGAGGATCAGCTCGCAATCGGCCACAAAATAGCAGGACGCGCGCCTCATCAATTCCCTGGGCCGCCTTGAAGGTGGCAAGGCGGCTCGCCGACCATTGCGCGATCGCGCTGCGGATGGGGGCCTGATCGAGCGCATTGTCGACCGAGAGCATTGGCGGGAGGCGGTGACTTAGTGGCTTAAGATTCGCCACTTCACTCTTGGTGTAGAGCAACACCGCATCCGCAACATTCATGAGTCTGTAGCGAAGAGCGGCCCGCCACGCCTTTGAGGTCGACGACCAACCATGGCCCCACCAGACGATACCCGCCCCCAGCTTCTTCGCTCGCCACGCCAACGGGAAATTACTTAACATTCTGGGATTCCCAATGACGATCAACACATCGCCCCGCGAGAATCCCTCTGGCAACCGCAAGTTCTTCTGCCAAAACAGCCGCTCACCCAGCAGCGCCCTGCAGGGCACGTCCAGATCTCCCCATTCCGGCAACGCCGCAACGGATTGCGGCAGACCTGGAAACCGTCGGCTCGCTTGTGCACTGAATGTTAAATTTGGCCGCCTGGCGAGGCAATCAAAGAGCGATACTCGGTAGTGCGGAATAACGGGCATGACGAGATGCACTAACAACGCCGTACCCTGCGCTGGATTACGAACTCAGCCGCCAACTGACTCCGTCCGCCGCAGCGCGGACCACGATCACGCGAACAGCGGAACACCTTAGCGGCCGCGTCGCCCGGCATACCTGCCCGTTGCGGATCCTCGAAGGTCTGGCAATTATCGGCATTCACGCGCTCAGGAATCCGATAAGTTGAGCAAGCGACCTGTGCGCAACCCGAGAACCTCCGTAGCATACTTGATCGGCACTCGCGTCAGCAGCCGCAACCAGCTGCACGGTATTCCATTCTGATCGCACGCACGGTGCATTTCACGAGTAATCTCGATACGGCTCCGAATTCCGCGCGAACTGAGCCCGCCCGTGGGCATCCGCACCAGAGGTTCCGCAAGGCAGCTAAAGGCTTCAAGTCCGCGACCAAAAACGCGCGCAACCCACTCGAAGTCCCCAGCGATGCGGTAGCTGCTGTCGTAGCAGCCGAATTCATCGTACAGGTTCCTCGCCAAGAACTGCGCCGGATGCGCTGGCATAAATCCCCATGCGATGCGGCCTGGAGAGAAGTGCGACGAGCGATAGCGCCGTAGCACTCGGCCGCCGATACCCTCCGTGATCTGCACGTCGCCGAACACTGCCCTTCGACCGGTACAGGCCAGGGCATTCACCGCCTTACCGACAACTTCGTCCGAGCAATAAACATCACCGGCATTTAGAAAGGCCACGACGTCACCCGTGGAGCGGGCCAACCCCTTGTTAAAGGCCTCATAGACTCCGACATCAGGCTCAGATATTACCACCGCCACGTGCTGCCCCCTGTTCTTGACCACGCTCAGCGTGGCGTCCGTCGAGGCGCCATCGATGACGATATGCTCGATATTCCCATACGACTGCCTTGACACAGACTCGAGCGTCGCCCCAATCATATGTTCGCCGTTTCGAACCGCAGTGATGATCGTCACTTTCATATGCCACGCCCAGCGGCACCGACTTTGGAGGCTTGGGCATCCAGAATCCGCGACCTCTCGATGACCTCCACCAGCAGGTCCTGCAATTTGCCGGTGTAGTTCGCCGACGACAGCTGCGCTATTCTCTTCCGTCCACGCTCCACGAGGGATTGACGCAGCTCAGAGTCCGAAAGGATCTGGCAGATTTTCTCTGCCATATCAGCGACCGACAATGGATCGAACAACACACCGGCGTCTCCCATCTGCTCAGGCAGGGCGACAACGTTGGATGCGCACACCGGAACGCCAAGCACAAATGACTCATACATCGGAATACTGATACTTTCGAAAAGAGTGGGTATGAAAACGCACGTCGCCAGCTTGTATACCGCCGCAAGAGTTTCAGTGTCGATATAGCCGAGATGCCTCACGCACTTGTCGATATTAAGACGTGCAACGCAGGACATTACGCGCTCGTACTCGTACTTCTTCTGCCCGGTCAACACCAGCTGGCAATCTGGAAAGCGCTCCAGGGCTTGCGAAAATGCCTGCACCAACCTGATATGATTCTTGTGTGGAAAGAATTGCGCTGGATAGAAGATGAATCGATCGCCAAGCATCAGTGACGCCTTCACACGATGCTTTAGACGATCCGAAACGACAATTTCCCCGAATGCAGATACAGGCGGCGCCGGCAGGACCACGACCCGGTCAGGGCGGACGTTCAGAAACTTGCAAATATCCTCCCTGACGTTTCGTGATTCGCAGATGATCCTCGTGGCGCTCCTGGTGAGCAGTCGATTCGAAAGCTCTCGCCACACCCGCTGCAAAAGGGAGAAATTCTCGGGAAAATAGCGCTCTTGCAAGTCGTGCAGCGTAAATATGAAGGGCTGCCTCGCGCACAGCAGGCGCGTCGTGTAGATCGGGGCTATCAGAACGTCGGCGCCTCTGAACATCCCGTCACCAGGGCGTCCCAAAAGTCCGCTCCGTAGAAAGTGCAGGAATGCGCGCGCTTTGCCGGGCAGCCGCTCGATTCCAATTCCAAGAACATCGTAATGCCGATTCTCAGTCGTTGTATACAAGGTACAGTGAAATGCCGGATTGCTGCGCAGGGCATCGATCATTGACAGCGTATATTGGTAGGTGCCGCCATACGACGGATCGGAGAGCGCAACAATTCCGACCCGGTATTGTCGCCCTTCGCTCCCCACTTCCTTGGCCTGAGCGCTCACCCCAATCATTTCAAGGAAGCCTCGCGATCGCTCGATTCTTCGACCCCACAGGAACCTCCTGCCCCATGACAGCCGTGCCCGTACGCATGTCCCAGAGGTTCACTTTGCCCCGCCGGAGTGGATCACGGCGCCTCGATCAATCGCAACTGTGTGAGCGCGGAGACAACGGATCTGCAAATTTCGGCCACGTCATCCTTGCCAAGATCAACGTAAGACGGCAAATTGACACCTTGCTTGTAGATTGCATGCGTCACGGGCGTATTGCTCTGCTCATACATAGGCATATCCGAGATCGGGTAAAAGTATGGTCGGCTGTCTACGCCGTCGGCCTTGAGCAGGGCCATGAATTGCCGGCGTGTCGCCTCCTCCATTCCGGCGACTTCAAGGCATATCATCCAGTAGGCATTCCTGCAGCCCGGCATTTCCTGATTCAACGTTAGCGTCGGCAGGCCGGACAAGCGCTCCCGATACCAACCCATGATCTGCGATCGCTTGTCCAGAAACTCTTCGATTCTTTCCATCTGAGCAACGCCGAGCGCCGCCTGCAAGTTTGTCATTCTATAGTTGAATCCGACTTCCGTATGCCAATAGCGCTTGCCTTGACTCATGGCATGATCTCTAAGATAGCTCGCCCTGGTACTTAGCCTGGAATCATCCGTCGTCAGCATCCCTCCCTCCCCGGAGGTGATCACCTTATTGCCGTAAAAACTGAAGACGCCCATCTGCCCGATCGAGCCTACCCGGCGACCGCCATACATCGCCCCATGCGCCTCCGCTGCATCCTCAATGACCAGCAATTTGTTTCTCGCCGCGATATCCATCAACGCATCCATGTTGGCCGGATGCCCATAAAGATGAACGGGAATGATCGCTCGTGTACGCGGCGTTATTGCCCTTTCAACCAGCGACGGGTCAATGCACAGTGATTTCGGTTCAATGTCAACGGTAACAACCCTTGCGCCGGTGTAGGTGACCGCATTTGCGGTGGCAACGAATGTCAGATCAGGAACTATTACCTCATCGCCCGCCTTGATGCCTGCACACGCCAGCGCTAGGTGCAGGGCGGTCGTGCCGTTACTTACGGCCACGGCATATTTGGTGCCACAGAAAGCCGCGAATGTTGACTCGAATTTCTCGATGTATTGGCCAATTGAAGAAACCCATCCGGATGTGACCGCGTCCGTGACGTACGCGATCTCTCGCGAACCAATGGACGGCTGAGATACGGGATAGAACCGCATTGATCTGAATCCTCCTGCGTCATTTTGGCGGGCCCGCCTGCGACCTGTGCGTTACCAGCCACCGCCGGGCAGCCGCAAATGCTCGCGCTGCGCCAGGACGGCAAGGCATCGCAGCCCCTGATCACCAGATAATACCGGAAGTTGACGCGGACTGGGCCGCTCTCCGGCGCCGATAGAGTATAGGGGAGTGCCCCGTGAGGCGTTGAGCGCGCGCAGTGGAACCGCAAATCCAGTCGCCAGCCAGCCCACGCGCACAGCGCCAGTGCCGCCCTACAGGGCCAAGGAGTCCAAGATCACATCCTGCAGGTTTCCAGGAGTATTTCTTGTGAATACACTCCGAGCCCGATTCCCGATCTCCCGCCTCAGCGACTCCTTGGTGAGAGCGCGCAGAGCCGCCTGCACCTCCGGGATCCTAGCGGGATCCACTGCCATTCCCATTTGATGTCTGGTCACCAATTGGCCCATCTCCCCGCGATTGCAGGCCACCACGGGCAATCCCGAGCGTGCCGCCTGCACCATCACGCCACTCATGAATTGATGATCGATGTAGCCCAGCCAGACCACGTCCGCGGCAGAAAACAAGAACGCCTCCTCGGCATCAGTCAAGACCGCGTCGATCACGCACAGGCGCCCGCGCTCGCGAAGTTGCGATCCAGGACCATTCAGGATCCACTGGCGCACTGGATCGGACTGCACCCCAGCGACCACGACCGTGTACGAATCGAGTGTCGCATCCGATAACAGCGCCCGGACAAGCTCGAAGACGCCTTTGCGCTCATTGATGGCACCAAACACCAGAATGACAAGGCCCTGCTCCGGCAATTTCAGCTCTCGACGCGACGCGCCCCTATCGATCGCTGGGATCGGCTCCGCCGGATCCGGCAGGTAGTGCAACTTCGCGCGTGCCTCTCCCGACAACCAGCCGGCGGGAACCTCTTTGACGGAAGGATTTATCGCAAATAAAGCACGCAAGCTCCCTGACGCAAGGACACGACGGGCACAGCGCCACCTCCACGGGATGGGCGCGAACGCGCCGGTACCTTCAGAAACTCGCAACCGCATCGAAATTGCTGTCCAAGGCAGGCGTCCTGCCGGTGCACCGAGCAGCGCACAAGCAAAGAAGCAATAGTCGATGTAGGGAACGATGACCGCTGACAGCGGCACGCATGCGGCTTCCGCGTGAATCAGCCGCCGAAATAGCAACCAATACCTGAGCTGCCGCGCCAACTGGCCCAACCGCCCCATGGCCTCCGCATCCGGTGGGCAAACCGGGATAATCCGGATCTCCACGCGGGCCACTGACGTCGACCAAATGCTCAGAAGCGGATTGGCCAGTGTGCGAGCCGTAAGAGCCACCACCGCAGTCCACCCCCGGGCAACTATCGCGTTTACGATCCACCGCAAATAGGTTGCATGATGGCCGCCGCCGTGCGGTTCGATCACCAGCACTCGTGTCCGGTCACCTCCACCAGGTCGGATATCCAGCCGGACCGGCCCTTCCTTCGCACGATCAGCCATGAATGCCGGCAGCCAGCCGATCGGCAGCACCGTGCGGGTCAATGCGCCCTGCATTCAAGCGCCAGACCTTCCCACCGCGGGAACGCACAGCAAATCGCCGTAAGAGCGATCGCCTGGCGCCCGCCATTCTGCAAGTGGATCCGACAGCGTGTACCCTAAGCTCCGCAGATAACCAATGATTTCCATGGAGGAGGAACCATTCATCCTTAACATTGGATCATTCAACTCCGCAAGAATAACCGGACGATGCTTCTCCAACGTCGACCTCATACCGGCAAGAACCGTGTGTTCCATTCCCTCCACATCAATCTTGATAAAGCCCGGGTCGAGATTGTGCTCCTTAACCAGACTATCGACCGTCTGTGCCTGAACGCTGACCGTAACGAATTCCGAACCCACAGCGCTGGGATGCAACTGCTGGCCGCCGGTCGAATATTCCTCGCGCCCCGTCACCGTCCTGATGTCCAATTCAGTCGCCCCCGCCCCCGCGGCACCTGGAAATACCACCACTCTACCCTCCACGCCGTTCATAAGCAGATTCCGCCTCAGCCGCACCAAGGCAGCCGGCGTTGGCTCTATCGCAAGCACCCTCCCGCGACACAGGGTGGTCAGCAATACGGAATAAAGCCCAATATTTGCCCCGACGTCGATGGCGTCGCGCGCTGCGTCAACGTTTGCCTTGCATACACCCACCAGCTCGGGCTCGTAAGTTCCGAATATTACAATTCGGCGCAGGATGTCCGAAGTCCGTCCCACGGCGAACTGCCCGGGGTACCCCCTCACCCGGATGACCGGATCCTCCACAAGCGCCGACACCATGTTCTCGGCCACTCGCCGCACCGGCCCTGACCGCCAGGCCCCCCATCGCTGTCTCAGTAAGATCATTGGCAGCAGCAGCACCCGCATCGCCTTAGTCCGCAATGCAGCTGCAAATACATTCCGGCAGGACTTCTTGATTTCGATAGTCACGTACTCAAATCCCATGCAACACGGCGACGGTCACACGCAAACCAACCCGCCGGCAATGCTCAGCCGTTCACTGTTACTCAATACTAGCCGCCGCGGACATTTGATTGCGGCATGCGCAAGCTCGAGCGGATGCTGTACGCGATGCGCCGGCGTACGACAGGTGCGACCAGAATTGATGCTGCAGCGCTGCACGCGTACAACCCAATCAACTGCAATCCTTCGATCGTGCGACTTGAATTTGCCGGCAGCAGCAGCCGGCCAACGAGCGCAATCGCGAATGCCGCCGCCAGCGGCACCGCTACATCATGAATGTACCATGCACGACGCTCGGCCGGCAGCAGCCGCTTGTGCATGAAGTGGACGTTGAAAACGAGAAAAATGCCGTTCATGGCTACACCGCACCAGGCCGCGCTAATCGCGCCATAGTGCGGAACCAGCAACAATATTGCCGGCAGCAGGACCAACACTGAAAGTATCAACGTCTGCAAAGCAAGACGGGTCCAACCATGGGCCAATTGCAACTGATAGGGCAGATTCACCAGTCCGTTCAACAGCACGCCCAGCGCCAGGACCGGCACAAAGGGGTCCACGCGCGAAGTCAGATGCGGATCGCCGGCCCAGACATCGAGGAGGCGCGCCGAGAACACCATCACCACCACAGCCGCCGGCCCCAGCACGACCGACACCAGTTGCGCGCCCTGATGATAAGTCACACGCAGCTTCTCCTGATCGCCAGTCGCGGCAAGTTCGGCAAGCCGAGGATTATAGGCGGCGTTTATCGGCCCGGTGAGCACGTAGAGCGCACCGGTTACCGTGCCAGCGAGCGAGTAGTAACTGAAGGCCGTCAAAGTAAGCATCCGGGAAAGGATAATCTTATCCATTTGCGTGAGCAGCAGCGCGAATACGGTGATAGCACTCATGCCTGCCGCAAATCTCCACACGCCACGAATGGCCGCCAGTGAAAAGCGCGCCTTGACTCCTGTCGATGGCAGCAGATTATGGACGGCAACCCCCAATATCAGGGCGGTCAACACGGATACTACGCCCTGCCACACAAAGAAGGCGCCGGCACTCGCACTGACCCAGGCCAGCACCCCAATAGCCCCGACACCGCGAATCGTGGCCATCAAGCTTGTCACAATGTTATGCAGAACCTGACGCTGCAACCCCGCAATTGCGCTCACGTACAGGTTCTCGAGCAACCTCAGGGCTATCACAAGACCCATGGCCGCCATGGCATGGGTAACCATCGAATGCGGCAATTTTTCGACCCGAAGCCAGTGATCGGACAGCCAGCCAGACGCGAGCAGGACTACCACTGCTATCGCGGCTGCGATCGCGCAACCGATGATCTCGAACGTCCTTAACAACTCTCGTATCGATGTGGCGTTGTGGCGTCCCGCGCTGAAGCGAGCCATCTCGAGCGCCAATGTTGGCCGCATGCCTATTTCAACCAGCGTCAGCCACGCCTGCAATACCGCGAACACCCCAACCAGCCCATACGCCTCAATGCCAAGAAAGTGCACATAGACAGGGATGAAGATGAATCCCATCAGCGCGCGCCACCCCTGTCCGAAGTAGTTGGCGATGAGATTTGCGCGCAAACTCAAGATTCGGGGACGGTCACGGGCAGGTGGGACGTTCTGCGCACAAAGAAGCCCTCTACCTGCAAAAGCCGCCCATCACGTTCATCCCGGAAAGCCGGAATAAGCTGGAATAGATCAAAGCCGTGGCTTCCCAGGTAGGCGATAATGTCCGTCATTACGGGCGCCCCTTCGTAGAGAGGCACGAGCGAAAGTTCAAGCTGCAGCAGGCTGATGCGCTGGAAAAGGGTCGTGGCGCCGCGCAGAACCTCAAGTTCATATCCCTGAGTATCGATCTTAAGCATCAGACTCCCCTGCTGAGGAATTTCCGCAACCGCGTCAAGACGGATGCCCGGCACTTGCTCTGTGGCTACATAGACCACATTCGGCACCGCATCCAACAGCAGGGACGTCATTGGCAGCACGCTGCTGCTGACGCTGTTCCCTGCCACGTTTATCGCAGTCGTACCGGTTTCACTCCCCACGACGGCTCGTGGCGCCACAAGCCAGTGCGCATCACCGGCAGCCGCATCCACGAGGCGAGCGTGCGCGACCGCAAGGGCCTCGAAGGAAATGATCAATCCCCTAAAGCCGAGGACGCGCAGCTTGCGCGCGTATTGCCCGACATTCGCGCCCACGTCAATGACCACCGAGGGTCGGAGCCGGTCCATTAGTGCCTGCATTATCTTGTCTTCCGTATGCCTGGCACTGCGAACATCAACGCCGATGCGCAATGCCGCTCTCTTCAGTAGATTCCTAAGTCCTCCCAGATTCAAATTTCAACCCCTCGGCCATCCGGAACTAGAGCGCTTTCCGGGCGTCCCCGAATCATCTGGCGAATGCCGAGCAGAATTGCCATCGAAATCCAGAATTGACCCCCGAAATAGGCGCTGCCGGAAAGCATGCTGCTTACCAGCTGCTGCAGGAAGAGCAGAGCGATCCACGAATATTGCGGTGCCGTGCGCAGAATTCGCCATGACGCAGCACCAGCCATGGTCAGCAGCAGCAGCAAAAGCAGAAGTCCGAATACGCCCGTAGCCATCATCACCTCAACCACCAGATTGTGGGGATAGAACCTGGTGCTCAGCTCAACCGCCGAACTGCCCCAAAGTGGCGCCGCGTCAAATTGCCCAAGCGCTCCGTCCCAGGCCTGTAATCGCAGCGCCGTCGACTGATCACTGGCGATATCGGAGAACCTGCTGTAGATAAGCAACAGCCCAGTCTGCGCGAGCAACGCGGCGCCGGCGAGCAAGGCGCCGACCAAGCATGCAGCAAATGCGGTTTCCAACGCTCTACGCCGGTTGCTCAGCCTGGACAGGCGCTGGAGCAGCATCACCAAAGCAGCCAGCATCAAACCAAGCAGCGGCCCCTTTGACGCCGTCAAGAGACACAATGCGGTACCGAGCAGCCCGCCAACGATGCGCGCGCCGGCCAGCAGCCCGCTGAAACTCGACTTCGCAGTGGGAGGCCTGTGGGCCAAACAGACAATAAACAGCGACGCGCCGACTTCGCCGACGGTGATGGGGTTGATGACGTCGGTCGACAATCTCCCGGCGCCCGCCAGCGCGTGTCCCGCCGAGTAGACGGCTCCTATTGCAAGCGCCACGACTGAAACAGCTCCGAAGCCCATACACATTCTTCTGGCCAATATCACCGCAGAGCGATCGGGAACATACACAAATGGGACGGCTGGGATCAGCGCCAACGCAAACATCTCCATCCAAAAAACATCCCACGAAAGGTCCAGTGGCAGGGCCGCGCCGTACGAGTCCCACAGGAGCCGCAGCAACAGCAACGCAGCAAGCAGCGCCAGCGGCCAGATTACCGGCCCAGCAAGCATATCCAAGCGTCTTCGTCCAGCACTCCAGGCATAGCCTAGGCTCCCGGCCAGAACAATGACTCGATAGGCCGCGGAAATTGGCCGCGAAGGCACGCCCAGCAAGGTCGGCACCAAGGCTATGATTGGGAAGCCGAAGTAAGCCAGTGCGGTCAATAGGGCATAGCTCAGTGCCAAGCTACGATCAGTGTGGGCGCTCGACATGGTCAATGCAGGCGTCGCCTGCGCAGACTTGTCCAACCCAGAATCAACAAGGCAGCGACGACACCCGAGACCGCTCCTATTACTGCCCTCCTTGGTCTTACTGGCCGGCGATCGTCCGGAACCCCAGCGGGATCGAGAATGCGCAGCGCGTAGTCGGGTCGTGTTCCGGCATCCATCTCCCTTCCAAGTTCGCTTTGCATCATCGTGCTGATGGAGGCTCGCAGGGAAACTATCTCCGCGCGATCATATTCGTGACGCAGGAACTGGACCCTCCGCGCTGCGACATCCCTGGCCTTGTCCTGCATGCGACGATTGGTCATGGCGATGATGCCGTTGCACCAGTCTGCCGCCAACGTTCGGTCATACCATGTCACTGAAACATGTATCACGCCGGATAGAGTATCTTCGCTGACAGAAAGCAGGTCGTCCCGAAACAGCTTCACCGCATCGTTTTCTTCCCTTTCCAATATCAGGCTGCTATCGCCGCGCTGCGTCCTGCAGTCAATGGCCTCAGACCGACAGAGCAACGGCAACAGATGGCGCTCCTCGATAAACTGCCTGAGCAACGCGTGCGATCGAAGCGTCTCAATGGCCTCGTTCTTGTTGACGCTTGGGCTCAAACCCAGACCGGCCAGTGCACTCGCACCCACGAGGCTCGAGAGGCCACCAGCCAGACCCACCGCAGAAGACTCGACCGGAAGAATCAATGCCTCCGCCTTGTATGCGCGCGTCATTCGCCCCGCAGCGAAGTAGGCTATCGGCGCAACGACGATGAAGGCAATGAACATCGCGAGACGGCTGGCGACAATCGAATCGAACAAGCCCAGCTCCCCAGCATTCACTCGAGGCGCCAGCCGCGGCGTCGCAGGTCCGTTTTGGATCACAGCGCGTGCACCGCTGCCACCGCTATCGCAATGTTGTACAGAATCTGAGTCACTGCCTGCCATGTCGGTAACGCCGGCAGACTCTCGGTATCGAGCGGCACGACAACGGTATCGCCGGGCCTGATGACAGTGCCTCCTATATGCGGCACCCACCAGCGGGTGGTATCGGCATCCACGCTGCCGTTGGCGTGCACGACGTAGGTCTTCTTGGCGTCCGCCAGCCGCGTAACGCCGCCGCTCAGCCCAATGTAATCGTCGCGAGTCAGATCGCTCTGGTAGA
>Ga0075015_100000185_pt1 | contig 19235 bp, 24 predicted proteins | sample AleBraG_ABR_2013_FD_71476 | JGI IMG/M metagenome (GOLD analysis project Ga0075015, IMG submission 71476) | Freshwater sediment microbial communities in response to fracking from Pennsylvania, USA - Alex Branch Run_MetaG_ABR_2013 | ecosystem: Environmental > Aquatic > Freshwater > Creek >...
GTGGAGTTGGCGACCAACTTGGCAAAGCGAACGCACCAGGCATAGTCGGCCGCCGGCAGCCGGTGCTGGCACCAACCTGCCGCTGTCTCTATGAACGCTGTGCCTGGGCGGTTGACGCACAGCTCCGTGAGATCCGCACTCGCCAGCAACGGCCTCAGTACACCCAGGGCCAGATCCAACGCCGATGCGTCGGCACCGCTCGGGCGCGGTTCAGCGACTCGCGCCAACGGAACGCAGCTCATACACCGTCCTGAAATCCAAATCGCGTGCCACGAGTATCTGGATGCGATCTCCCTGCTGTTTGACGACTGTGGGTGCAATACTGACTGTGCTCTTCAGCACCTCGGTCAGCACATCCTGGGAGCCGGCGGGGTTGTACACCACCGCGCCGCCGCCGTGGCTCGAGGCCTGCACCGCCGATTGCACGGCGCCGTTGATGGTTGAGATCATAATCGCCGCGCCAAAGCGCTCCCAGAAATGCCGATTGACGCGGCCGGGAAGGCCGGCGCGGCCTAACTCGTCCGCGCCCGGCGAAGCCAGCGGCACGACTACTCCCGCCGGCGTGCGCGCCTCATTCCACATCACAAAGATGCGCGCGGTGCCCTGCTGCACCTGGCCCCGAGTCTCACCGATCAACTTGGTGCCGCGCTCCATCAGCACGACCTTTCCGTCGACGCTGAACGTATCGGTAGCGGTGATGCAGGTGGTCATCCCAGCGAGGGTCGAGTCGATTGCCGTCTCCAAAGTGCAGTCGATAAAAGTGCCTTTGGCGAGCAGCAGACGTTGGTTCGGTATTCGAACCACCGCGCTCGCCCCGCTCAAAGCGGGATTGGTCAGCGCGCCCACCGCTTCGCCGGTCCCGCTGGCGCCCGCGAGGGACGCCGTCGTCGCCGCCGGTGCCGGCACATTGATCGACTGCCCCGCTGAGCCACCCAGGAATACGCTGCCCGTCAAGCGTCGATCGACAACACCGGCTCCCACCGCGGGAACATTGGGTGAGACCGAAGATTCCTCCAGCGGCGCGCTGGCCATCCACGCCGGTGGTGGCCGGTCCACAGCTCCGGTAGGATTCGGGGTCGGGACGGTCGGCTCCGGCGCGTCGATCTTCAACGGGGGTAATGGCACTTCGGCGCCCGATCGCAGGGCGGGATTCGCCGCCAAACTTGGCGCAACCCGCGCGGGGCGAGCCAATGCCCGGCTGTAGTACCAACTGAGCAGCCCCAAGGCGACGATCATCACCAGCGCCACGGCCAGCACATTGCTGGTCCGAGTTTGCATTGAGCGGCTCTGACTCAATGTCGAGGGCCCTCTCTCGCCAGGCAGCGCGCCCTGGTACAAAGCGCCTTCGCGCGGCGGGTCGCTTCCCGGCTCGTTGATCACATCAAGGTCGGCGGCGCTCACGGTACGCCTCCCGCGCTGGCTCGCTCGACTCCAGCGGCCACCGTACCCGAAGGCAATCGCTCACCGGCGCCCGCAAAGCCGCGGTTCAGGACACACCCTTTGAGTTTGCCGCGGCGCAGCACGAGGCGATGCGCCAGTCGATGCACCACAACTTCTTCGCCCTCCATACTGAAATTCAGCAGTGACTCGCTCTCATCGTCATTGAGCGCAAAGATGGCGGGCTGCTCGGCACGCGTTGCAAAACGTAACCGGGTTTGCACACCATCGTCCCAGGCGGAGACCGGCATCAATAGCGGTGCACCGCAGTACCAATAGTCACTATTGCGCGGCCGACTGGCCGCGCCAGTAGCCAACTGGCTGCCGAGCAGAGCCCCTGAGTCCGCAGTCACCACAGTAACGACGGGCAGGTAGCTGAAGCGCAGCGCGTACATGATCTCGCCTGTGCTCGCGGTGCTGTAATCGAATTGGTACTGTCGTCGATTCGTGAGTATGGTCAGATTGGTGGCGACCTGTGCGGCCTTGGGCTTCAGAAACAGGTGGTTGTCCTGAGCGACAAAGGCCAGTCCTTCCATATCGCCGGCGCCCAATCCGACCAAGGTTTCGCCGGTCTCGAACTGCACGTCGATTTGATAGCCGACGCGCCCGCGCAATCGAAATACCTCGTCTGCACCGTAGACGGCGGTACGGATACGACCATCCACCAGTCCTTTGGCAGGAACGGCATCCGCCTTCACCCCCGCTTCGGGTTGCAAGATCAGCGTCAACCAAAGGGTCCAGAACACCTTCCTGCTCCTCATGGCGTAGTCCCTCCACTCGGTGTCACGATCTCCGGCTCACTGCTCACCTCCAGTACCTGAAAGCCCAGCGGATTCCACTGTCGCATGCGCGGATCGCTGGCCGGACGCACGTAGGCATATTGAATGGTGGCAATCCAGTGACTGACGCGCTCGGCCGATCCGCCACCGCTCCGCTCGGCCCGGAGATACCGCACCTGAGCCAGGTCCGCCTCGCCGTTGGCCCGCGCCAGGAAACTCACTGCGGCCACCTGCACCCGCACAACGCTGCCGTCCTTGTGAATATTGAGCGGCGAAGCCGGGTTTGACGGCGTCCACAGGGCGTACCAGCTCTGATTGCGTTGCGCACTCTGCAGTGCGCCGCATTCCTGGTAATCGCTCTCGGCCATGTACAGATTGAATCGCTCGCATACGCTGACGTAGTGCGTCAGGAAATAGCGTGTCACGGCTTGATCGGGCGCCACTGTTCCGCTGTACACCGGTACCACATCGACCACGCCGGTGCTGTTGTCCACGCGTACCACGAAGGGTTCGACGCGTTTCAAGGGCATCAATAACGCCAGCGAGGCCGCACTCGCGACCGCGCAAAGCCAACCCGCACCGGCCACGCACCAGGCGATGTGCGCCGTTCGACGTGCCTGTGCCGTGCGATCGGCATCCCACGAGACTGCCTCGCGAAAATAGGGCTCGAGACCCGTCTCCCCGGTCACGGCGCACCCGATGGCTGGGGCGCGCTTGCCTGCTCTGGTGCGTTGATCGCACGCAAGTGGCGCTCGCACAGTGCCGCCGAGGACGCGCAACCCGTCACCAAGATGAGCAGGGCCATCAAACTGCTGATTCTCATGTACATCGCTGGCTCCTAAACAAGGCTTCGCCTAGATCCGCAATTCAGGACGATCGACCATCATCCCTGTGGCCGGCGCGGGCTTTGCCTTCGAACTGGACGGTGCGAGGCCGACCCATCTGCGAAGGCCCGCGCCTATTTGCAACGCCCCCGGTGCCGCGAGCCTGCCGATATGGCGCGGCGAACCACCTCGCTCACCCACTCCCCAACGCATCGCACCGCTGAGCGCGCCGAAGGAACTGAGAGACACCCCACCGGCCAATGCCGCGGCCACGGGCATGATCTGGCGCATGAAGAGGAATACCAGCGCGGTGATCAACACCATGTGCAACGCGTCTACGGTACTGAGGTCGGGACCGCGCGCCGCCGTCTGCGCAGCGTAGGAGCCGACAATGCGCAGCAGCAGCGCGGCCGTCATGACGCTTAAGATAGTGATGAGCGCGTAGTTGACCAGCTGCCCTATCCAGGCCACAAATAGCCTGCGGGTACTCTCGAACAGCACCAAGGCGATGAACAGTGGGCCGAGCGCCAGGAGTATGGACAGCGCGACGCTGGCCAGCGCAATCAGGAACATGGTGTACACGCACAGCAGTCCCATGATCAGCCAGACCATGAGAGCCGAGAGCATCAGGCCGATTCCGGCGGCGGAGACGGGCGCCTGCAACCACAGGGCTCCAGCGACGCTCCCGCCGCGCTCCCAAATCGCATCGATGGTCGCAACCGGATCTGACGCGCCAATGAGCGCCGCCGCAAACTTCGTCGGGGCACTATAGAAGGTGTCAACGATCAACGTGTTGTACAACCACAGTCGAAACCCTACGCCCAGAACCAGCGCCACGGTCATGATGCGTTTGAGCCCCGCGACCAGGGGCTCGTCGATTCGACCGGTCAGCTGCATCGCACCCCACGCCAGCACGTACAGGGTTGCGAGCGTGATCACTGCGGGCTCAAGCACGGCAGCCACACGGGCAGTGTTGTCGCCGATGTAGCCGGTGAGCTGACCGTTGAGCCACGCCCAGAAGCTCTGAAAGAAGCCCATGATGGTGCGCGTCCCTGGACGCCGTCAGGGCACAGGCTGAAAGCGAGTGGTGAATTGTCCGAGCGCCAGCACTGCCCGTTCACTTTCGCGCTCCAGATCGGCTCCCTGCTGGGCGGCGACACCCTGATAAAGCACCTGCAGCTTGGTTTGCTCGTTCTGCAGCATGTTCTGCTCGGTGCCGATGCGGGCCTGCAGCTCCAGAATGGATTTTTGATCGGTGGCCTTCGGGATGGAGTCGATCAACGCCTGGAGTGAGGCGAAGCGGGCACTGGTGGTAATCAGTGCCTGCTGCATTACGGCCTGCAACAGAGCCGCCGATGTACGACCGGCATTGACGCGCTGCTGTGCGGCCGTGGAGAGCATGGCCAGCTGCGGCGGCGACAGCACGCTTAACCCGCTCAACGCACTGTGCCAGCTGTTCGAGAGCGCCCCGTAGGACGCGCTCGCGCCCTGTGCCGCACTGGTCAGTTCATTCCAGTCGGTGGGCAGGTAATTGCGCACCGTGCCCGCGAGCAGCCGCTCCATGCCACGGCTCCCGGTCATGGACTGCAATTCGCTTTGCGCTTCGAGCAGATGATTTCGTGCCGTCGTCAGCTGCTGCTCCAACGTGCGAACCTGACTCAACAGTTGGGCCACGGCCTGAACATCAACGACAGCCATCTGGGCGTGCGCCGCTGGAACGGCAAGCAGGGCCAATCCAAGTAGCGCCAGACTTTGGACTTGACGGTTCATGGTTCTTCTCCTGGTGAGGGGACTGCGGACTTCGATATATGCGGGGACGGACCGGCACGCGCGGATAGCACCGCCAGCTCTTGGTCAAAGCCTTGCAGGTCGAGCTGACAAACCACGCTGTGGTGGCCCTGCTTGATCAGGAACTGACGTGAGCCGGGCTCCAATTGCGCTTTGATGAGCTTGAATTCGCGCTCGCTGAGCCCAAAACTGTCGCAGTACTCCGCGGCGCTGGCGTCCGGATTCGGGAAGAAGATTTTTGTGGCCGTCTGCTCGACGATGGTGCGGCTGATGGGACTGTCGAGCACATCACTGGTGCTCTGCGTGGCCAGGCACAGTACCCCGTTCATTTTGCGCCAGGTTTTCGGCGCATCCTTCGCGAATTTCTCGAAGGCCTGATCTGCCAGCAGCCGCCAGAACTCATCCATCCAGCACACCAGGCGTCGGCCATCGAGCAGGCGGCGCACCAGGTGAAACAGGTACAGCGTCAGTGGTGGGCGCGCCAATTCATGGTCGAGAAACTCGGTGACATCAAACCCCATCAATAGCTGGCCGGCGAGTTGCGCGGCCACTGAGTCCACGGCGTTGTCGAATACCCACGCGTATGCGCCATCAGTCACCGTGCACCAGCGCGCCAGCCGCGCGTGCAAGCCGTCGCGATCCGTGGCATCCAGGTGTTCGACGACACGTGAGAGACGGCGCGCCGGCCGATCGAGCGCCAAGGCTCCGTGCAACGCCTGATCAAGCTCGCCCTGCTCGCGTACACTCAAGGGCCGACCGGTCGGATCGCGCACCAGCATCTGCAGCCACCCGCGCAGGAACTCAATGGTTTCGGGTGTCACCACCAGTTGCAATGGATTACAGCCTGTCGGCACCCCACTGCGCAGCGGCAGGTAGGCGCCGCCCAATGCCTGCACCAAACTCTGGAGCCCGCGATCCTTGTCGAAGATGACCTGCGTGGCCTCCTGCCGAGCCATCATCGTGACCATGAACCCGACCAGCACACTCTTGCCGGAGCCGGTGGGACCGCAGATGAAGGTATGGCCGGTGTCACGGCGACTCCCCCCGTCCGCTTCGTTCGGGTCGCTGGCGTGCAGCGAGAAGTAGTAGGGCGAACGGGCGCTGGTCATCAACAAACTCAACGCATCGCCCCAGTGATTGCCGGTGGCCCTGCCACAGGGAAAATTGTGGAACGGCGCCATACTGGCGAAATTGCGCGACGTGATCGGCGCCTTGCGGGGCCGCAGCGGAAAATTGCCTGGCAACTGCGCCCAATAGGCGGCCTCCAGTGCCAGGTCTTCGCGCGCGACGGTGAGTCCGGCGTCAGCCAGCACACCGCGCGCCTGCGCCACATGCTCGTTGAGACGATGGACCCGGTCTGCGCCGCCGGCGTCGGGATTCTCATTGACCGCCTCGGCCAACACCTGCAGGGAGAAGTGATGATCTCCCATCACGAATTCATTGCTGGTCAATGCGTCCAGCGCCGATTCCAGTTCGGCGGCCTGCGAGTGTGCGTAATCCCCAGCGTTCGCCAGTCGATTGACCTGCCGCTGCAGCAAACCTTGCCCGGCCGCCTTGGTCAGGAACGAAAACGACTGCGTGAGCACCAGCGGAAACGGCACCGCCAGCAATCGGTCGAACATCCCGACCACGGTGGGCGTGGGATATTCCTTGATGCCCAGCATCGCCCCAACGCGCGTCGCTGTCGGTGACCGATACTCGATGCATTCGGCACCGAACAGTATCCGGCTGGTACTTAACACTGGATTGAGCGGCCCCGGCGGCAACGGCACGCGTTGCCACTCCGCGTTCACCAGCAGCGCCAAGTACTCCAGCAGCGAGGAGTACCACCGGCCGGCCCAATGATACCTTCCCAAACGCACCGGCTCATAGCGAAGCAGGGAGGATTCTAGAATTTGAGCCAGCTTCTCGCAGGCTTCAAGCGCTTCGGCACAGGATTGCGAGACGCCGGCATTGCCGCTCTTGCGAAGCAGCCTCGAGACCGTGCCCGTGGCTGCGCCCACGGTGGGACGATATACCATGGCCAGGTACAGCTCGTTGATCATGAGTCGCTCATCGGTCAGTCGCTGCCAGTACTTGTTGGCCAAACCGCCCGCAAAATCGGACCCGGCTCGCCCGGACTCGGGTTTGAGGCCGGCGGCGCGGCGGCGGCACACCTGCGTCCAAAGCGCCACATTGGGACTGGCGATGTTTCGCCACAGCACGCACAACCGCTCGTGCCAGGCGTTGAGCTGCGCGTCATCCGCGCTCTCAAAACTGATGCCAGCCAGGCGAAACGCTTGCAGGTAGTCGCCGTAGCGGGTCTTGACGACGTGGTTGCCAACTTGCGCTGTGTAGCACAGCTGATCAGCCACCAGCCGCTCCCGACGTAGCTGTGCCTTGAGCGCCGGTTTCAACATGAACAGACTCGCGCCGCAAGATCGCGCTGCTCGCGCCGCCCGCGCCGCCCATCGGCGGCCGGCAGATCGAGAGTCAAGGCGCTGTAACTGCCCGCCCGCCAGTGACGGTGGTTGGCGAACCATCCAGGCAGGCGCGTGCGGCCCCACAACACCAGCAAATCGAAATAGCGCGCATCCTGAGCGCACAGCAAGGCGCACACCCCATGAATCGGCCCCCACAGCCCCAGCGTCAGCAGATTTCGGGTCGCCAGAAACACCTCCATCGTGATTACCATGTTGAGCAGTAACGCTGTGTAGCTGACGCCCCAACGCATCGGTGGACGCGTTGCCCCAACAAACAGCGGCTCAGCAATCAACCCGCCATTGCGCTCTCTCATGGGCGTTACACTCCGAACATGCCGCGTATCCACGCGACGATCTGCGGCGCCCCGAAGGCGATGGCGATCCCGAAGATGGCGCCGATACACCAGCCCCACGAGACTCGACTTGCCATGGCCATGGCGCCCAGCACCATCACCAGAATGATGGCCGCCGGGGTCAACCAGGCCAGGATGTTGGTCTGCAGCGCGGTCATCCCAGTCATGAAAGGCGAGGCCTGCGCCCACGCTCCGCCGGGCAATGCCAGAGCCAGCCACGCCAGCATCAGCCCCGTCAGTCTCCTCCGGTCATTGCCCATCATGGCGGCCCGCCTCAGGCTTCGGCTGCGGCGTGTTCCAACCGCTCCTCGTGGCGGTGCTCCAATTCCTCCCGCTTGATCTTTCCGGGGGCGCCGAAGCGAAACCCTTGCACCACGAATGAATGGTCGTACTGCTTCTCCCCCTGCTTGTCGGTCCAATTGTTGGCACGAATGCGCGCATCGATGATCAGCTGATCTCCCTTGCGCGAATTGCGGGCGATGGCCTCGCCCATAGTGCCGAACGCTACGAACCACAGACTGGTGACCACCTCACGGGCGGCGCCCTCATCATCCTTGCCGGCGTAGTCGTTACCCACCAAACAGAAGCGCGTGTACGGTGTGTCGCCTTTCTCGACGCACTCCGGATTTTTCGCGAGGTTCCCCACCGCGGTTAAGGTAAAGCTGTTCATCGTGATCTCTCCTGACCTTGAGTTGAAGTGAGCGACGCACAGCGCGTCGCACGTCGGGCAGTCTAGAGATCGCAACGCCGCTGGAAAGCGCACTTAGACGTGTCTTCGCACAGATATGCACGGCTCACGGGCCTCGTGCGTGCACCGCGCCGCGAATCGTGTATTGTCAGCTCAATACTTCTATCGTGAGATCGTGCGATGACCGACCGAACCAAACAGTCCACGAGTGATGCGCCCCACCCGTCCAGCGCCACGGCCGCAGCCGCAGCCGGCGCCATTGAGGCCTGCGTAGATGAACTCGATGATTTTGTCGCTACCTTGACGCGCTATCCTGAACCGATCATCGCCGTGGCACTGCGTCTCCACCTGGGTGGGTTGCTGCGCGCGCAGTTGGATCAAGGCGCCTTGAGTGAAACACAGGTGCGCGAGTTTCTGGGGGAGCTGGAGCGCGAAGTGTTGAACTAGGAGTCGACTGCTCTTTCGAATCAAGGCGATTCGAATGTGATAAGTTTTCACCTTCGTGACAGTGCACCGTACTGCTCCACTGGAGCCTACCCCCATGAAGACAATGACAGCCGCTGCCTTCAAAAGCCATTTTTTTGAAGCACTCAATGCCGTGCGCAACGGGGAAACCATCCTGGTTTCGTACGGCCTAAATCGCCGCCTGGTTGCAGCCATGGTTCCTTATGCGCAACTCAAGGCGCAGCAGAGGCGGCCGCTGGGCCTGCTAAAGTCCAAAGTTCAAGTGTCTTTTGTGCGGACATTTGCGTTGACGGACAAGGAGTTCCTAAAGTCATGATTGCCTAGTCGGCGGCGGTTCTCCCTAACCTTTCCATGACCCCCAAGCTTCTCGCGGCTATCGCAATCCTCGGGCTGTGCCTGCTCGCTTCCTCCGCCTGCTCCCATCTTTCGACGGTCCCCGTACAGCGCGCCGTCCCCACCCCCGACTCCGCCAACTTGCCCTGCCTCCAGACTCCCCATGACTGCATCGCCCTGAACCCCGACGTCACCGACGCCACCCTTCACGAAACAATCTGCCACCCCGGCTACACCCGAACTGTCCGTCCTTCCACCGGCTACACGAACGGCGTCAAACGCAAGCTGCTGCGCGCTGCGGAGCTCAATCCGGCCACTTCCGGCCGCTATGAGCTCGACCATCGAATTCCACTCGCGCTCGGCGGCCACCCCAGGAAGCCGAGCAACCTTGCGCTACAACCCTGGGACGGAGAGCACGGCGCAAGGCGCAAGGACCGGCTGGAGGCACGACTCCACGTCGAAGTCTGCCGCGGCGTGCTCACTCTGCTCGAGGCCCAACACTGCATCGCCGATGACTGGGAAGCCTGTGCTGCGCGGACCCACATGCCCGCCTTTGACAACAACGGGCGTCAATAGGATGATCGCCCGACTCCGTTGTCCAGAATGCTCCCATGCCGCCGCAGGATCATTTCTCTCCCGTTGCCGCGCAATACGCCGCCTTCCGTCCCCGCTATCCTGAAGCCCTCTTCACGTGGCTCGCATCGATTGCTCCAGCGCGCGATCGCGCTTGGGACTGTGCCTGCGGCAGTGGCCAGGCCACCGCCTCGCTCGCCGCCCATTTCAGGCACGTGACCGGCACCGACCTGAGCGCCGAGCAGCTGCAAGCGGCCACACCGCGCCCGAATATCGAGTATCGGGTTGCGCTTGCGGAGGACAGCGGCCTGCCGGCGGCGAGCGTTGATCTGGTCACCGTCGCTCAGGCGCTGCACTGGTTTGATGTGGCCCGCTTTTACGCCGAGGCGCGACGCGTACTGCGACCAGCTGGCGTACTGGCGGTATGGTGCTACGGCGTATGCACGCTGGCCCCCGAATACGGCAATGCAGTGCTGCAGGACTTTTATTCAAACGTAGTGGGGCCGCACTGGCCTGCCGAGCGCGAACACGTTGAAAATGGCTATCAGTCCCTCTCGTTTCCGCAACCGCAGCTGCCCAACCCAACCCTTTCCCTGGGCTATGAATGGACGCTCCACGAATTGCTGGGGTACGTCAGTAGCTGGTCCGCTACCGCACGTTACCGCGAGTCTTGCGGCACCGATCCGGTCCCAGCCCTTCAGGCCGCACTGGTCACGAACTGGGGCCATGCGTCCGAACGCCACCTCATTCGTTGGCCGCTGACCATCCGCGCGGCCGCCATGAATCCCGCCTAACTGGAACGAACCAATTCACTTCCGCATCTCTGCAATGCGCGCATTGATCAACTTACGCACAAGAGCCGCAGGCAACGGCTGCTCCGCCAGGAAATGCAGCGAGGCCTTGGTCTGATCGTACCCGCTGACGTCGCGCGCGAGGGACTTGAGCGTCGAGCCGCTGAAGGGAAAGTACGAGCAACCCTTGGCGGTTGCGCAGAAGCCTGCCACCACGACGCCATTGACGCGGAAGGCCGGGATCCGATAGCTGATGCACTCCTCCGCGTCGGGAACAACCGACAGAATTTTCACGCGAAGGTCCTCAAGTGCCTTGCGCCGCCCTTCCGGCACCAATTTGAGGTACTCATCGATTGTCACAGGTATGCGTTTGACAGCCATGTGCCGCGTCATGGTACACGAATCGCTCGCGCCGTTTGCACCGCCGCATCCGCCGCTGCGCGTCGTAAATTCCATTCATACCAGTGACTCCCATAGCGGCGCCTCGCGGGGTTCGCCAGCGGCGACAGGATCTGCCCGTCGCGCGCCTCACCGGCCGCCTTGCCCGCCAACTGCGGCCAGGACTGCAGCACCTCCGGCAATGCGTCGTCCCCCAGCCCGCTAACCAGGTAATCCAAATCGATCGAACCGGTGTGTCGGTAACGCTCGATGTTCTGGCGCGCGATCCACGCCTCATGATTCCAGTATGCAAGCCCCACCACGCACAGTGCGCCCACGATACTCAGACGCCGAATCAGTCGACCCACTTCGATACCCGACCAGATCTCCCGCGCCAGCAGCAATAAACCCACGCCCACCGCCACTGTGTACACCTGCACATACAGCCGCTCCAACGTGTAGCCGTAAGCCGCCTCGTACGCCGCCACCCGGTAATAAGCCGATACCAGCAGCAGCCCGGCCTCGCCGACCAATACTAATGCGGTCGCCTTCACCTGCGATTCGTGCATCTCGCCCTCGTGATGCGCAGCGGATCCAATGCGCCGCGAGTAGGTATCCAGTGCCAGAACCAACCAGGCGCACAGCGTTGCGGCCACGGTGAGCTCGCCGAACCCTCGGTGCACCGCTGCAGCGTACGTCACGCCGCTTCCCGCCTGCGCACCGGGATTGCCGAACAAGTACGACACTTGCAGTCCCAGGAACAATGCAAACAGCGCCACCACCGCGCCCAGCACGATCAACCGCTCCACACTGGTTAAACGGCCACGCCTCGCCACTGCACTGCGCGAATCGACGCTCTGCGCCGAGCCCTGGCGAACGGCGATGGCGTTGACTCCCAACCCCCCCAGCGCCAGCACCACGAAAAACACTGTCCGCGGCAGAAACGCCAGCGCTCTGAGCGCCTGCCACGCCGCATCACGCCAACTCGCCAGGGTCGGATCGGCGGCACTCAGTAACAGAAAGAACACAGCCACCACCGGCACCGCCAGCGCGCCGCCCCGGAGTATCGGCACGCTGCGCTCGGCGCGCACCAGACCCGCCGCCGCGGCAAATTGTTCGGCGCAGGCCCCGAGCGCCCGGAAACCTGCGTGCACGGGCGCGAGCAGCAGACCGGATGGACCCAGGCTCGCCGTTGGCACTCCATCGTTCAGCAGCGTCACCGTCGCCACGAGCCAGCCCACATTGATCGGTATCAGCAGATCAATAAACATATTGGTGGTGACCGCTGCGCCGCCCGCCAGGGCCATCGCCAGGAGGAGCAGTGCCAGGCGCGTCGGGCGATGATTCGCTGCGACGGCGAGTCCCGTTCTGTCCGGATGCCCGCGCGAGGTGCGCTCACTCCATACCAGCGCAGCAACGCCCGCCACCGTCCACACCAGCCAGTTGAGTCCGGGCTGCGCCGCGAACAATACCCAGGTGCCCAATGCGGCGACGATGGCGCTCGCCAGCCAGGGCGCGGGGTAAATTGGTGCGCATCTCATAGGGACCAGCCCCCTCCCGCGCCAGTGGTTTCGGCGCGTCTAAAGTGCAAACCTAAGCCGCTCCATCTTTTTTGGCAAGTACTTTGTATTGCACAGTATAACACCTGAGTCGCCCGTACCTCCCCCACTTAACAAGTCACCTAACTGGTCAATAGCGCTGCTAAAGCGACGAGTGCTCGCCCTAAGGTAGAGGTACGGTACTGTTTATGCGCACGGACCCAGAGATGGGTGGTGGTCCGCCTCCCGGACAGCTCATAGTGAAATCGCCTGAACATTTTCACGCTGTGCCGTCAGGTGCCGCAGCCGCCACGGCGACTATTGGACCAAATCGGCGTCGCTGCGAATGATTTCGTCCCATAGCATCTGAAACGACAGCCAGCCGAACTGCGGCGATCCCAGCACCGAGGCCAGCCATCTCGCATCATCGGCTGCCCACAGCGATGGCTTGCCGCAAGACTGGGCGAGCAGTTGCGCCTCACAACATTGGTTCATCAACACGAACCACCGCGGCGGGGTCGCGCACTATGCGAGGCTCAAGGATCAGCGCCTGCTGCTCGAAGAAGACGCATGCGTCCTGCGTGATCGGATCGAGCAGCCGCTCGAATGCTGCCCACGTGGACGCACGCAATGCATGCGCGTGGCACACGGCCATGACTTCCGGTCGCGCCTGATGTACGGCCGTGTGTCACAGCAGTCCCACCGGATTCACCATTCCGCTGCCAAGTACAAGTTGACCTTGGTGATTCACCTGCACCAGGTGCGAGACCCGGACTGCGTGCATGGGAACTCCCACAGGATTGACCCAGAAGTGGTCGGCCAGCTCGGGATCGCGCACCGTGATGTGTCCGAGCAGTCCCTCAGAAAATCCACGCCGGCCAAAGATGCGGCATGTTGCCGCCAATCGCTGCAGCATGTGCGTTCGCTCGGCATCTTTGGTCGCGAACCTCGGTTGCGAGCGGCTTGCAAAGCTCTGGACACCAATTTCCATGCCTCTGAACTCCCTGGCGGCGCGCAGCCGGATGAGCTTAAACCATACCGCACAATGGCCACTGCCGCAGCTCCTCACCGTTTCAGGGGCTTAATATCACCCTCCCGTCATTGACTCAGTGGCCAGTGGCAGGCGCACTCGAAACGTCGCCCCCTCACCTTCGACAGATTCCACCTCGATGTGTCCGCCCATATGATCAACCAGCGCGTGTGCGATGCTCAGCCCGAGCCCCGTGCCACCGCCGTGCCGGGAATCGGAGGAATCGGCTTGCGCGAACTTTTCGAACAGGTGGGCCCGAAAGTCCTGGGGAACGCCCGGGCCATGGTCCGTCACGGCAATGACCGCGGTCTCATGGTCCTGGCTGAGCGTCACCTTTACCTGGCCGTCCCGCGGTGAAAACTTAACGGCATTGCTGATGAGGTTGGTCAAGATCTGGTGCAGTCTGGCCCGGTCGACGAGGCAGGCGGGGTCTGAAGTGGGCGGCGTCAGCGCCAGATTCACGCCAAATCTCGTCGCGTAGGCCTGATTCGCATCCACGGATTCGGCCGCGATGGCCCGGAGCGACAGTACCTCGAGTGCCAAGTTGAATTGCCCGGAATCCGCCTTCTCGATATCCAGGATGTCGTTGACCAGCCGGGCGAGCCGCTCACCGTTCCGGTGTGCGACCTCGATCAGTTTCTGCACCGCCGTCGAGAGCGGGCCGGCCGCACCGTTGCGCAGCAGTCCCAGAGCACCGATGATCGAGGTCAAGGGCGTGCGAAGTTCGTGGCTGGCGGTAGCCACGAACTCGCGCTGCATGCGCTCAGCCCGCCGGCGCTCGCTGATGTCGTGCAGTACGCCGATAAAGCGGATTTGATTGCCGACGCTGATTTCATTGACACCCAGCTCGACCGGTATGAGGCGGCCGTCCTTGCGGCGCGCGTCCACTTCTCGTGGCATGCGCATGATGTGAGGCACACGCGTGGCGCGGTAGGTGGCCAGGTAGGTATCGTGGCCCGACGCGTGAACGGCCGGCATCAGCAGTTTGACGTTCTGGCCGATGACTTCGCCGGCCTGATAGCCCAGTAGCTGCTCCGCGCCGGCGCTGAAAGAATCGATGTTCCCGTGATCATCGATGGTCACAATGCCGTCGAGCACATTGTCCAACGTCGCCTTGAGGCGGGTCGCGGCATCGCGAAAGGCAAGCGTGGTGCGCTCGCTCTCGGTAATAGCGACGTACATGACGGCGTAATGGTCGGCATCCATCCGCTGTCCGGAGATTCGCAGAATCGTGCCGTCTTCTTGTTCAATCTTGGCAGTCGCTGCCTGCCACTCTAGAAACTCCATCAGCGGCGTTCGTCCGTAGGTCAATGCCGCCCCTGGACGCACTACGCGAAACGGCTGGGCATGGGCCAGTAATTCGGCGGAGGGCATCCCGACGTAGAGGCTGTTTGCCGCGACGCCACGCAGGCGCAGGAAGGCCGGATTCCAGTACACGACGCGGTGCTGGCGATCGAAGACGCAAGCGCCCTCATCGATGCATTCACAAAGCTTCGCCGGCAGTGTTCCGTACGGTGGCAGAGCGCGCGGCTCCGGCCGCTCGCCCCTCGCCCCCCTCGCAAACCGCAGTCGTAGCCAGCTGCTCAGGTCCACGTATTGTGCCGCACCCTTGGGCTCAAACCGGGCTGCCAGTGCGGGTCGGTATGGCACGGGTAAGCGCCTCGCACAGAGCCGGCAAGCGCGCGTTCCAGGACCCTTTGCCCGCCAACATCGCCGCTGCCGCCGCCTCTACCGCCGCCGCCCGACGGCTTAAACGGCTCCACTCATACATGGCGGCGCGGCCGTTCAGTCGATGGGCGAGCAACTCAATCTGCACCAACCGCTCCCGGCGCGGCGCGCCGTCCGAGCGCGCGGCCTGGGCGACCAGATCGAGTAGCTCCGACACGGCTTGCGGCACTTCAGCCGCAAACTGCACTGTCAGCTCACGCAGCCGATTTGCCAGGGCTGCCGCCTCAGCGGACATCGGTCTGCCCCAACGAGACCAGCACCTCATCGAGCAGCTTCATTGGGTCGAAAGGCTTGGTAATGATGTGACGAGCGCCCAGTTGCCTGAGCTGCTCGAGTTCCTCCGGCATCGCCTTCGCGGTCAGGAAGATGACCGGGGGTGGGTTCGGATGGAGTCTGCGCAGTTCGGCCATCGTAGCCCGGCCGTCCAGACCGGGCATCATCACGTCGAGCACCAGCAGGTCCGGGCGCGCGGCACGCACTGCATTCAGCGCAGCGGCGCCATCGCCACAGCTTCGCACCTCGGCCCGTCCGTCCCGTTGCAACGCCAGCGTGGCGATTTCACGTATGTCCGCATCATCATCGGCGAGCAGAATGTCCAGTCTCCGCGGCGCTGGCGCTGGCGCCGCCGCGGCCGAGGGTGCGCTCGCTCCGCTCTCCATTACCGGCTCACCGGCTGGCCAGCCTGCAGCCGCAAGACTTTTGCCGAAGGGGCGATGACATCGCGAGTACCAACGTGGAGTTTTCCACGAGCCACCGTGTCGTGCAGGCATCGCTCGGCCGTCTGCAGCAACTGATCGACGGTAACGCCTTGCTTTAGCGACGAGAAGCCGGCGCTCGCCACACCAATGAACACCACCTGGGGCAACGCTTTCGAGACAGGCTCGGTCGGCTCGTTCGCGAAGCCCGCTTCAATTCGACGGGCGGTCTCATATGCGTCCTCTATGGCGGTCTCCGGAAGCACGACCAGCAAGCGCCCGTCCTTCCAGCGCGCAATCCAATCCGATCCATCGCGCAGGAGCGAGGCGATTCGCGCCACACTCTGCCGCAACGAGCGGTGAGGCGGCGCGCCCTCGCCCTCCGTCAGGTGACCCTGCGGGTCGCACAGCAGCACCGACAGACTGTGGCCATACCGGACGGAGCGCTGCAATTCGCGCCGCAGGGCGTCGCGGACGTGCCGCTGGTTGTAGGCGCCCGTGTAAACATCGATGTTGGTCACTTGGCGCGACTCCCACAATCGCCGCCGCAACAGCCGCTCGAGTCCCGCGACGCGTCTTCCGGCATTGAGTCTGGCCAGTATCTCCGCGCGGTTGGCACGCTTGCTGATGTAATCATCTGCGCCATCGCTTAAGCCCGCGACCACATCCTCGGTTGAATCCCGAATGCTGAGCACGATGGTGTATACGTAACCCTCAAGCGGCATGGCCCGCACCGCACGGCATAGATCCTGCCCATTCATGGTCGGCATGATGCTGTCGGTCAGCAGCAGCGGGCAGAATTGCTCGCGCAGTGCCTCGATGGCCTCAAGACCGTTGCTGGCCGTGCGTACCTGGTAGCCTGCGGAGGAAAGCAGCACTTCGAGCCGCGAGCGCACTGCCGGATCATCATCCACAATGAGCACCTCTGCAGGCGCCAGGCGCTCTTCGTGCTGGCGGGGCGGCGGAGAGGTGGTCTCAGCCCAAGTCGGGGGCGTGGTGGCCAAAGAGTGTTGGGTAGTCATGGCGCGAACCTCCAGTTTGCGAAAACCGGCGGGCTTGGCGGCGGAGAGTGCCCAGTTGCTCCACTGCCGCGCAGTCCGTCTGCCGACAATTTCTTGCGTAGGTTACGGGTGTGCGCCCAAATCGCCTTCCTCGCAAGCGTGGAATTACATAATCAGGGGAGGCACATTGAGTTAAATGAACCCCGTCACAATTCCCGCACCTCACACCTCAAACATATGCTCCACCATCAACTGGAGCCGCCGCTCGCCGCCATAGTCGTTGGTGCCGAGTCGATAGACCAGGCGCCGCTCACCGACCGGGAGCGGTGCCCGTGCCAGCGGGTCAATGCTGTTGAAGGCGATGGCGTCAAATCCGCCGCGCCCTTCCGCCGCCGCCACCTGGAACTTCAGGTGCCGCTCCCCCACCACGCGCGCGCCCCGTACTTCAAACCGTCCATCGAACAAAGGCTCAGGAAACCCCGCCCCCCACGGCCCCGCTTCCCGCAATGTCTCGGCGAGCGGCAGCGCGATGTCCTCCCAGGCTAACTCTCCGTCCGTCTCGATGTCATCGCCCCCCACCTGGCCGGCGGCCACCCGCGCCACCTCCCGGTCGAAGGCCAACGCAAACCTGTCCAGGTTTGCCAGCGGCAAACTCAAGCCAGCTGCCATCGCGTGACCGCCGAATTTCTCCAGCAGCTGCGGTTCGCGCGTGGCAATGGCCTCCAGCACATCGCGGATGTGAATCCCGGGTACGGAACGCGCCGAGCCGCGGAGCGTGCGTTCATCGCTCACGGCGAAGGCAATCACCGGCCGGCGCAAGCGCTCCTTGACTCGGCTGGCCACCAATCCCACCACGCCCTGATGCCACGAGGCGTCGAACAAACACACGCCGGCGCGCTGCACCCGGCTGCCCGGATCACTCAAGGAGCGCACCGCCGCCAGCGCCTGCACCTGCATGTCCGCCTCAATATCGCGGCGCTGAGCGTTGAGCCGATCCAGTTCCGTCGCCAGGGACTGGGCCTCGCTGGCATCGTCTGTGAGCAGGCAGCGGATACCTATGGACATATCCGTCAGTCGTCCCGCGGCGTTCAGGCGCGGCGCCACCGCAAAACCTAAGTCCGCGGCGCACACCTCGGTCTGCTCGCGCCGCGCCACGCGCAGCAGCGCGCTGATGCCCGGCACACACTGACGGCTCCGAATGCGCGCCAGCCCCTGCGCCACCAGAATGCGATTGTTGGCATCCAGCGGCACCACATCGGCCACGGTGCCCAGCGCCACCAGATCCAACAATTGCGCCACCGGCAGTGCGTTGGCGGGCAGTGCATTGGCGGTCAGTGCGGTGCCAGCGGGCGATGCGGCCTCCAGCGCGCGGCGCAGCGCGGCGCAGACGTAGAAGGCCACCCCCACACCGGCCAGCGCGCCGCTGAGAAACGTGCTGCCCGGGAGATTCGGATTGACGATGACGTTGGCGGCCGGCAACGCACTGCCGGCCAGATGATGATCGGTGACCAGTACATCGATGCCGCGCGCGCGTGCCGCGGCCACGCCGGCCAGACTCGAAATGCCGTTGTCCACCGTCACGATCAACGAGGGCGCGCGCTGCGCCGCCACCGCCACGATTTCCGGCGTCAACCCGTAACCGAATTCAAACCGGTTCGGCACCAGGAAATCCACGCTCGCGAATCCCCAGGAGCGCAGGGCCCGTACCATCAGCGCCGTGCTGGTCGCCCCGTCGGCGTCAAAATCTCCAATGATCAGTACGCGTCGATCGCGGTGCGCCAGCAGCAGCAGCGCAGCCGCCTCGGTGCCCGCCAAGGTGCCCACCGGTACCAGTCGCTCCAGCTTCAACTGCAGTTCCCCGCTGTGGCGGATGCCCCGCGCCGCATAGATTCGTTGCAGTACCGGGTGCAGCGTCGCACCCCAACTTGCTGCGCCTGCAGGCACGGTGCGGTGCTTGATCGTCAGCATGTCAGAAGACTCTCCCACCAAGGTCGTACTCGCCTCAGATTTCGCCACCAGCGCCGACTCGGCCGCAGCGTCACCACCCGTGTTCCTGTCACCAGGCACACGCTCTCCCAACGCCGAACACCCGCGCGCCGCTCCTCCCATCCGGCCATCAGTGGCGCGATCCAGTCTCGCTCGAGCCGCAGCAGAGGCTCCAAGGGCGAAGCACCCAACTCGTGCAGTACCAGCGTATCACCGCCCGGCACCGTTCCTGCACGGTCCGTCTGCGGCATCGCGGACCACTGCGCGGGCAGCGCCTGCGCTTCCACCCCTGTCAGCCGCGCCAATCCGCCCAGGTACAGATCGGCGCCGTACACCGCCGCCACCCCACGCCCCGGCGCACGCAATGCACGCCCCGGCGCGCGCGA
>Ga0075015_100000186_pt1 | contig 19184 bp, 16 predicted proteins | sample AleBraG_ABR_2013_FD_71476 | JGI IMG/M metagenome (GOLD analysis project Ga0075015, IMG submission 71476) | Freshwater sediment microbial communities in response to fracking from Pennsylvania, USA - Alex Branch Run_MetaG_ABR_2013 | ecosystem: Environmental > Aquatic > Freshwater > Creek >...
GTAGATGCCGCTGGGCACCAGGTCGAGGCGCAAGGCGGGCAATGTGGCATCGAGTAGATGCTGAACGGCGTAACAGCCCTGTACGTAGCCGGCGCTGGCCAGCGCGGGTGGGCCGACCAGATCGCCAACCGCGTAGATGTGCGGCTGCGCGGTCTGGTAGTACTCGTTCACCGAAATCTGGCCGCGCGCGTTACCGGCCAGACTCACGGCCTCGAGGTTCATGCCGTCACTGTTCCCGGTGCGGCCATTAGCCCACAGCAGCAGATCGGACTTGATGCGCCGACCCGAGTGCAGCACCAATACCAGATCCTCGGCGCGAGCCTCCAGGCTGGCGAACTGCTCGTTGTGGCGAATGACGCAGCCCTGTTCATGCAGGTGATAGGAAAGGGCCTCGGCGATTTCATCGTCCAGGAACGATAACAGCCGCTCCTGCGTGTTGATCAAGGTGACCTTGTAACCGAGGGTCAGGAAGATCGAAGCGTATTCGCACCCGATGACGCCGGCCCCGACGATGGTCACGGCAAACGGACTGGCGTCGTAGTGCAGGACAGTGTCGCTGTCGCGCACGCGTGGGTTGGTAAAATCCAACTCCGGTGGGTGATAGGGGCGTGAGCCGGCAGCAATCACCACGTGATCGGCGCTGAGGCGCTGCGCGTTGCCGCTGCGGCTGCGCACTTCGATGCAGTGCTCGTCGACGAACCAGGCCGAGCCGCCGAACACCGGAACGTGGTTACGGTCATAAAATCGGCGCCGACTGGCGACTTGAGTCTCGACCACACCGCCGGCAGAGGCCAACAGCTGCGGAAAATCGACCTGTAAATTGGCGCCGACGGAGCGCAGCAGGGGGTCGCGGCGCGCATCACGCAGGGTCTTGACCGCCTGGCGCAGGGCCTTGCTGGGAATGGTGCCCCAGTGAGTGCATCCGCCCCCGACTTCGGCATGGCGCTCGATCACCGCCACCCGTTTGCCGTTCTTGGTGGCCATCATGGCTGCGCCCTCGCCGGCCGGGCCGCTGCCGATTACGATGAGATCAAAATGGTCCATGACTGCCGGTTATCGGCGCGCCGGGCGCCATTCTCCAGATGCTCGAGTGCGCAGCCGGTCACGGAACCGTGCGAAGCACGGGGCTGACGATAGCTATGACGCCGAAGCCGGGATGATCGAAGTAGTTCTTCTCGTTGAATTTTACCTTGCGCAATTCGCTCAATGACCATTGCGGATTTTCGCCCAGGTGCAAATCCATTCCAAAGTGCAGGAGCTGCGGTCCGCGCTCCAGATAAAAATTGCCGCTCAGGCCCGGCACCGTGATCCCCAGATCCTCGAGCGCCAAACCGCCATGACGCGGCCAGTCGGTGGCCGTCTGCAGCCACCCCGTGTGCGCCAGCACCTGCCAGCCGCCGCTCGAGCGCAGTCGCGCTGCCAGACCGCCCATCTGCATCTGGGAGACGTCGAGGTTGCGCAGCAGGGTGGGAGGCGCGGCGCCGCGATCCAGGTTACCCCCAAAACCACGGCCCTCGGCCGGTGCGGCCAGATTCTCCACCGGCGGCGGAGCCAAGTTGCGGAAAATAAGCACCTCCACTTGATAGGCTGTGGCCGCGCCGGCCGCGAGCGCAGGCGCTCCCGGCAAAGCCAGGCTGGCCGCGGTGGCCACGGCGGCCAAAGTGACCCGAAGCCACCGGATGGGCAGAAGGTGGCGCGTGGTCGTGTGCTTGAGGGGGCGGGTGCTCATGCCTTCTATGTTAGCAGGCCGACATACCCTTTCAGGCGCGAGGCGCACCCCGTCACGCGCGGACTGCGGGAGTTAGCCGGTCCAGCAACTGCGCGGCGAACTCCAGCCGGTCGGCCGGCCGCGGCAAGGCGCGGCTGATGCGCAGCCGGCTGGGCCCGTCCATGCGGTAATCGCGCGCCTCCTTGCGCAGGAGCGAGATAACCGCTTCGGCGTTGATGTGGTTGTGACCGTCGAATTGCACGCTGCCGCCCTGCGGGCCCAGATCCAGGCGCCTCAAGCCCAATCCGCGGGCGCGCAGTCGCAATTGTGCGACTTTGAGCAGGTGATCGGCCGCCGGCGGCAAGGGCCCAAACCGATCCAGCAATTCCCCGCCCATGTCCCGCAATTCCTCGGCGTTGGCGGCGGCCAGGCGCTGGTACACCGCGAGGCGCAATTGCACATCCGGGACGTAATCGTTGGGGAGCAGGGCGGGCACGTGCAGTTCCACTTCACTGGTGGCGGCCAGGGGTCGATCCAACGCCGGCACCTTGCCCTCACGCAACGCGGCGACGCTCTGTTCGAGCATTTCGAGGTACAGGCTCAAGCCCACCTCGGTGAGCTCGCCGGTTTGTTGCTCGCCGAGAAACTCTCCAGCGCCACGAATTTCCAGGTCGTGAGTAGCGAGCAGGAAGCCCGCCCCCAACTCCTCCATCGACTCAATCGCTTCGAGCCGTTTGGCCGCGTCCCCCGTGAGCGCGCGCCGTGACGGCACTACCAAGTAGGCGTACGCTCGGTGATGCGAGCGCCCGACGCGGCCGCGCAGCTGGTGGAGCTGCGCCAGGCCCAGCCGGTCCGCCCGATTGATGAGTATGGTGTTCGCGGTCGGAACGTCGATGCCGCTCTCGATGATGGTGGTGCACACCAGCACATTGAAGCGGCGATGATGGAAATCGACCATCAGTTGCTCCAGATCGCGCTCGCGCATCTGGCCGTGGCCGATGCGCACCTCGGCCTCGGGCACCAGCGAGGTGAACTCCGCGGCCAGTTTTTCTATGCCCTGCACTTCGTTGTGCACCAGGTAGATCTGTCCACCGCGCCGCAGCTCGCGCAGGCTGGCCTCGCGAATCGTCGGGCCATGCCATTCGCACACCGAGGTCTTGATGGCCAGACGAGCCGCCGGCGGCGTGCTGATCAACGACAATTCGCGCAGGCCCCCGAGGGCCATATTGAGCGTGCGCGGAATCGGTGTCGCCGTCAGGGTCAGCACGTGTACTGCGGCTCGCAGTGTCTTGAGCCGCTCCTTGTCGCGAACCCCAAAGCGATGTTCCTCGTCAACGATCAACAGCCCGAGGTTATGGGCGCGGGCATCGGCGTGGAGCAAGCGGTGGGTGGCAATCAATACGTCGACCTGGCCGCCTTCGAAAGCCTTGAGTACGCCGCTGCTCTCCTTGGTGGAGCGGAAGCGCGAGAGGGCCTCGACGCGCACCGGCCAGTCGGCAAAGCGATCGCGAAAACTCTGCAGGTGCTGCTCGGCCAGGAGCGTGGTGGGCACCAGTACCGCGACCTGGTAGCCGGCCTGTACCGCGACAAAGGCGGCGCGCATGGCCACCTCGGTCTTGCCGAAGCCCACGTCGCCGCAAACGATGCGATCCATGGGCACGGGGCGAGCCAGATCCTCGATTACGCGCGCAATGGCCTCGGCCTGATCAGCAGTCTCCTCGAAGGGGAAAGCATTGGTGAAAGTCTGATATTCAAGCGTTCCCGAGCGCAATTCCGGGGCGACTTGGGCTTGCCGGCGCGCATAGAGATCCAGTAGCTCGGCGGCCACATCACGCACCGCTTCGGCAGCCTTGCGGCGCGCGCGCGCCCATTGGTCGGTGCCCAACTTGTGGAGTGGAGCGGCCTCAGGACTGCCGCCCGTGTAGCGATTGACCAAGTGCAGGGCATGGACTGGAACGTAGACACGATCGCCGTCGCGGTACTCGAGCTGCAGGAATTCACCCAGATCGCCGCCGATCTCCATGACTTCGAGGCCGAGGTAGCGCCCAACGCCGTAGGTCTCGTGCACTACCGGCGCGCCAGGCTCCAGACTCTGCAGATCGCGCAATATGGTGGCTGGATCGGCGGCGCTGCGGCGACGACGGCGCTCCTGGCGGGCGCGATTGCCGAACAGCTGTGACTCGGTCAGGAGCAACAGCGGTGGTGAGCGTAGCTGCAGCCCGCCGATATCGCCGGCGACCACCAACGCCAAACGGGCGTCGCCGCTTGCAAACTGCGCCCAGTCGGCGACCAGGCGGGGCGTGCGGCCGTGGGCACTCAACATCTGGCTGATGACTTCCCGACGCCCCGGAGAATCGGCGGCGATCAACACGCGACCCGGATACTGCTCAAGAAATGACAGTAGCGGAGCGAGCGGCTGGCTCAAGCGCGCGTCGAGTCGGAATCTGCGCGGGAGCACGCTGACAGCGGGGTCGCGGGCCGCGTCGCCGGCCGCACCGTCGCGAGCGTCGTCGCGGGCGTCGTCGCGAGCGTCGTCGGGCGCGGCCAAGCGCTCGACTTGCACGCGCGGGTGACTGGCCAGGGGCGCGCTGAGTTCCCCCGCGCTGACAAAGGCTTCGTCGGGCGGAAGCAGCGGGCGCTCTATATCGTGGCGGTGCTCCTCGTAGCGAGCGCCAATGGCGGTCCAGGCCTCCCGGAGCGCCGCTTCCAGATCCAGATCTGTGGCGAGCACCAGATCGGGGGGCAGGTATTGGAAAATGTTGGCCGTGGTCTCGAAGAACAATGGCAGGTAGAACTCGATGCCTGGGGGCGCAAGGCCCTCGCTGACGCCGCGATAGACGCTCATGCGGGCCACATCCCCGGCAAAGCGCAAGCGGAAGCGGCGCTTGAAATCGCGCACCGCCGCGGCATCCAGTGGCAATTCGCGCGCGGGCAGCATGCGCAGGGAATCGATGGCGGCAAGTGATCGTTGGGAATCGGGGTCGAAGTGGCGCAGTGAGTCGATCTGCTCGTCCAGCAGATCTACGCGCACCGGTGTTTCGGTTCCCATGGGCCAGACGTCAAACAGCGAGCCGCGCAGCGCGAATTCGCCCGGGCCGCGTACCTGGCTGACCGCCGCGTAACCGGCTTCGCTGAGTCGACGGCGGAGCGGTTCTATGGCCAGGGCGGCGCCGCGGGCCAAGTCGAAGCTGCGAGCATCGACGTAGCTCACCGGCGGCAGACGGGTCAACAAGCTCTCGGCGGTCAGGAGCAGAATGCCACGGCGAAATCTCCCTAAGCGCGCCAGCGTGCGCAGGCGCTCCGAGACGATGTCGGCGTGCGGCGAGAACTGGTCGTAGGGCAGGATCTCCCAGTCCGGGAGCGTGAGAATCTCCAGTTGCGGCCCGCCATAGAAGCGCAGCTCGCCCGCCAGCCGCTCCAGCTCCCGCGCGTCCTTGGCGACCATGGCCCAGGGGCGCGGGTCCCTGGCCACGGCTTCGGCCAGAGCGAGCGCGCGCGCACCATCGTGCAGCCCCCGCCATGGCGTCTCACGGGCGCCTGGGCCGGGCAACGCGGGTCGAATCAGCTCGGGCATGCAAATAAGCGCCGTAGCGTCGGGGTGCTGCTGCGCAGTTCCAACGTCTTTCAGGGGCGGCGCGCGAGCTTAGCGTGAAGCAGGCCGAATACAAGCCTGCCAGGGGGCCAGGAAGCTAAAGACTAGGGGGCGATCGCGACAGCGTCGACCACGCGATCCTTTTCGAAATAGACCACAAATCCGGCGTAATCCCAGCGCGTGATGGGAGGAGTGCCCACGGCCGCGTGGCGATTTTGCGGCGCGCCAAAGTGCGCCTCAACGGCGGTCATGGTCTGGCCTCGGTTGGGACGTTCCACATTGGAGGCGCGCACCATCACGGCATTGTCGACCACGACGGTTTCAGCCAACGTGACCGTGCCCCAGGCAGTCGCCGCGAGTGCGGACAGGCTCAACAGGTAAGTGATTTTCACGGCCGGCCTCCCTAAAGTGCTACCCCGCGCGAGTGACCACTGGGCGCTCGCTGCTACCGGTCTGGAATCATAGCACCGGCGCCGGGACATAAGATCCCAGCGGGGGACGGGTGGGCGCGTCAGCACGCCAAAGTGTGACCGCTGCCCGGTTTTAATCTGCACCGGTGTTTGGAGCGCCGCCGAGGGCGAAGGCGCGCCCGCTGTGGCGCCCATGACGGCCCGCTGTGGCGCCCAAGACCGCCCGCTGAGGCGCCTAAGGCGGAATGGTGATTTAATTGCCGGCTGATGTTTCAGCCCCTGTCATTCTTCGTCGGTCTGCGCTACGTGCGGGCGCGCCAGCACAAGTTCTTCGTGTCGTTCATCACCTGGGTGTCGCTGGTGGGTGTGGCGCTGGGCGTGGCGGCCTTGATTGTCGTGCTCTCGGTCATGAATGGGTTTGAAGGGGAGTTGCGCGAACGGCTCCTGTCCTTGAGTGCCCATGCGCGTGTGGTGGCGGCGGGTCCAGCCGCAGCGGTGGATGGAGCCGCGCTGGCGGGGCGGCTGCGCTCACTTCCCGGGGTGGTGGGCGTTGCTCCTTATATGGACTTACAGGCGTTGGCGGTGCATCGGCCCGACATGTTGCCGGTCACGCTGCGCGGTATTGATCCGCTCGTTGAGTCGCAGGTCACGCGCATCGAGCCGCTGATGGTGGCGGGTCATTTGTCGGCGTTGCAGGCGGGTTCCGATGCATTGATCGTGGGAGCGGCGCTGGCCGAGCAGTTGAGTGTGGCCGTGGGTGATCACGTGACCATCCTGGTCCCGGTGGCCAGCGACGACGCGCCGCCCGAACCGCGGTTGCGTGATTTCACCATCGGCGGAGTCTTTGAGGCGGGCATCGCGGATCTCGACAGTCCGTTGGCGCTGGCCAATTTGTCTGACGTGCGGGCCCTGTCGCCGCAGGCGGTAGGGGCCAGCGGCCTGCGCCTGCGCTTCCAGGACGCGCTGGCGGCTCCCGCCTACATGGGTGCGGTGCGCCGCGCCGTAGGGGCCGGTACCGTGGTGCGCGATTGGACCGAGGATAATGCCAGTTACTTTCGCGCCATTCGCATCGAGAAGACCATGATGGCGCTGATACTGCTCCTGATCGTGACGGTAGCGGCCTTCAATATCGTGGCCATGCTGGGCATGGTCGTTAACGACAAGCGCACCGACATTGCCATTCTTCGCACGCTGGGCGCGGCGCCGGGTACGGTGCTGCGCATTTTCATGGTTCAGGGCCTGGTCATAGGCTGGTGCGGGGTCGCCACGGGCGTGCTGCTGGGGGTACTGCTGGCCAGCAACGTGCAACGTATCGTGCCCACATTGGAAAGCTGGTTTCATTTCCATTTTCTGGACGCCGACGTGTATTACACCACCACCATTCCCTCCACCCTGCACGCGAGCGATGTGGCGTGGATCAGTGCGGCGGCGCTGCTATTGACACTGGCCGCCACGCTCTACCCGGCGCGACGCGCAGCGGCCACTTCGCCGGCAGCGGCGCTGCGATACGAGTAGCACATGGGTTGGCGCTACGAGTGGCTGATTGCCATGCGGTACCTGCGCGCCACGCAGGGGCGTGGCTTTCTGTCGCTGATTTCGCTGGTGTCGATGCTCGGGTTGGCGGTGGGCGTGGCAGTGCTCGTCGTGGTGCTCTCGGTCATGAATGGCTTCGAGCGTGAGCTGCGCACGCGGATACTTAGCGTGACCGCGCACGCCACGGTGAGCGGTCAGCAGGGCGCGCTAGCGCAGTGGCCGGCGGCCCAGCGACTGGCGCAAGCGCAGGCCGGGGTGGCCGCGGCCGTGCCGTATATCGAGGCGCAGGCCATGCTGGTGCACGGGGCGCGCACGGCCGCCACAGTGCTGCGCGGTGTGCTGCCGGAGCAGGAGCGCCGCGCCGACGGCCTGGCGCAGCACTTGACCGGCGGCACGCTGGAGGAGCTGGCGGCGGGTACCTTTCGCATTGTGCTTGGAGATGCGCTGGCGGAGTCATTGGGTGTCAAGGTGGGGGACGATGTGATCCTGATCGCGCCAACGGGCACTATCACGCCGGCGGGATTGGCGCCCACCATGCGCCGCTTTCGAATCAGCGGTGTGTTTCATTCGGGGATGTACGAGTTTGACAGTGCGCTGGCCCTGGCACACCTTGCGGATGCGGCGCGCATCTATCGACTGGGCGAGAACGTCACCGGACTGCGCCTGGCCCTGACGGACGCTTTCGCGGCGCCGCACATCGTGCGCACGGTGGCCGAACGGCTGGTGGCCGCGCACCCGGGCAGCGTGTACTACGTCAGCGATTGGACCAGCTTTCACGCCAATCTGTTTCGCTCGATACAAATCACCAAGTCGATGATGTTCGTGATGCTGTTGTTGGTCGTGGCGGTGGCCGCCTTCAACATCGTGGCGGCGCTGGTGATGGTCGTGAAGGAAAAGCGTGCGGCGATCGCCATATTGCGCACGCTGGGAGCGCTGCCGCGCAATGTGCTGGCGATTTTTACTCTGCAAGGGGCGATGATTGGCTTGCTGGGAACGCTGGTCGGTGCGGCGGCCGGCGTAGTCCTGGCGCACCATCTGGCGCAGCTGGTGCATGCGCTCGAGCGCCTGACCAGCACCCGGTTTCTGGACGCGAAGGTATATCTGATGAGTGATCTGCCGGCTTTTGTCGAGTGGCGCGATGTGCTGCAAGTGTGCGCGGTGTCGTTCGTGCTATGCGCCCTGGCGACCTTGTATCCTGCCTGGCGAGCGGCCGGGACGCTGCCGGCGGAGGCGCTGCGACATGATTGACTTGACGCCGACGGAAGCCTTGGCGCCCGTGGTGCTGGAGGCGCGCGGGGTGACGCGTCGATTTCGCGAGGGCACGACCACTTTGGAGGTGCTGCGCGGGCTTGATCTTACGGTGCGGGCCGGCGAGCGATTGGGGATCATCGGTGCGTCGGGGTCGGGCAAGACCACGCTGCTGCAGATTCTAGGGGGTCTGGATCGACCCGATGCAGGAGCGGTGGCGGTGGACGGGCGCGACCTGCACGCCTTGAGTGAGGCGGAACGCGGGGCGCTGCGCAACCGCACCATCGGCTTTGTCTACCAGTTTCACCATCTGCTGGCGGAGTTCTCGGCGTTGGAAAACGTCGCCATCCCGTTGTTGGTGCGCCGTCTGGACGCGGGCAGTGCGGCGCAGCGGGCGGGGAGTCTGCTCGAGCGCGTAGGCTTGGGTGAACGCTTGCGCCACCGCCCGCACCAGCTCTCGGGCGGCGAACGGCAGCGTGCGGCCGTTGCGCGCGCGCTGGTCACCGAGCCACGGCTGGTGCTGGCCGACGAGCCCACCGGCAATCTGGATGGGCGCAATGCGGAGCAGGTGTTGGCATTGATGTTGGAACTCAACCGGGAGTTGGGCACCAGCCTCGTGGTTGTCACGCACGACGTGCGCCTGGCAGCACGCATGGATCGCGTACTCGAGCTCGATCAAGGCCAATTGCGCTAATGGCGGGAGCGGCGCTAGCGCGGTTCGCCGTGCTCGCGACGCAGGTGACGCAAGTGACGCAAGCGGTATCGGCGCCGAACTGCGGCGCGCCACGCAAATTCCAGACCCCAGCGGCCCGCCAGTCCACCAATGATCGCGCTGAGCAGGCAGCCGAGCAGGAATGGTTTCCAGCGCGGTCCAAGCCCGTGCTCCAGCCAGCGCCAGCTGAGCTGAAAGGCAAATTCGTGCGCCCGGTGGTGCAGGATCAGGGCGCCCAAGCGGTAGGCGCCGTAAAAGCAGGGCACGACGGTGAAAGGGTTGACGATCAGCGTGCTGGCCAGGGTCACCGGCAGATTCAGGCGCCAATACAGCGCTGCCAGCACGGCTCCAATGGTATGCACGGGCAGTGGCACGAACGCGATGGCGATGCCCGTGCCGAACCCGGCGGTGATGGAGTGTCGGTTCAGCGACCACAAGTGCGGGTCGGTCAGGCGCTCGCCAAAAATACGCAAGTACCAGCGCTGGCGGCGCGCGTCGACCCAACGGGCAAGGTATTTGACAATCCGACGTGGCATGGCCGGCACTGTAACGCCCGGCGCCGTGGCTTGCACGGTGCCATGCACGGTACTGGCACATGGGGCGAAGGGGAAGCCGGCAGGGTGCCTGGCGCGGGGAGCTAACGCCCGGCAGCGCACCGCGCCCTTCGGTATCATGGCCCCATATGTGGGAAATCGTGCGTGCGGGCGGCTGGATGATGGGACCCATCATCCTGTTTTCGGTGGTTGCCGCGGCCATCATTCTGGAGCGTGTGTGGACCTTGCAGGATCGGCGGGTGTTGCCCCCCGACCTCACCAAGCGCGTGTGGCAGTTGGTGGAAGCCAATCAAGTCAGCGACAAGGTCATTGAAGCGCTGGAACAGAATTCGCCGCTGGGCAAGGTGCTGGCCGCCGGGCTGGCGTACCGACATCGCTCGCGCGATGTACTGATGGAGCGGCTCGAGGACACGGGCCGACACGTCGTGCACGAGCTCGAGCGCTTCATCAATACCCTGGGCACTATCGCCGGCGTGTCCCCGCTGCTGGGCCTGCTCGGCACGGTGGGCGGCATCATCAAGGCTTTCAATGCCATCAACGCCGGGGGCATGGGGGATCCGCGCATGCTCTCCAGCGGCATCGCTCAGGCGCTGGTGACCACGGCGGCCGGACTGTGCGTGGCAATACCGTCGCTGGTGGCCTACCGCTACTTGCGTGGTCGCATAGATCGCATTGTCATCGAGATGGAAAAGGATGCGATGCAACTGGCCGATGCGCTGGAGAACGCCAACGCCACTGCACGCGCCCGGGCGTCATGAACCTCAAGCCGCGGCGTCACGAGGAGCCCGAGATCAACATGGTCTCGCTGATCGACGTGGTGCTGATGCTGGTGATTTTCTTCATGCTGTCGGCGAATTTTTCCGGCGAGGGGCGGCTCCGTATTCATCTGCCCTCGGCCAGCTCCGTGCCGGTGGAGCGCTCCGCGCCGGTGGCACTGGTGGTCACGGTGACCGCCGGCGGCAGCTACCTGGTCAATAACCGCGAGTTGGTCAATTCTGGCGCCGACACGTTGCGCGCGGCCATCGAGCGCGTGGCGCCGAGCGATCGCTCGGCGCCCGTCAATTTGCGCGCCGATGGCGCGGCCACTCATCAAGCCGTCGTGACCGCCATGGATGTGCTGGGTCAGCTGGGCTTTGCGCAGCTCAATTTCGTTACCACCAACGAGGCCAGGACGAAGCCTTGAGCACGCCCATGTCGGCGGCGGCGGTGTATGGGCGCCTGGTGCGCTACGCCAGGCCGCACGCGGGAATGTTTGCCATCGGTGTGCTGGGCATGGCCATGTACGCGGCCGTCACGCCCATCACCGCGTGGTTCGTGAAGAAATTCCTGAACGCGGCCTTCGTAGCGCAGAACATGCACGTGCTGAGGTTCGTGCCGCCCGGGGTCATTGCCCTGTTCCTGCTGCGTGGGGTGGGCGATTACCTGGCCAATTATTTCCCAGGCTGGGTGGGTCGGCAGATGATCAAGGCGATTCGCGCCGACCTGTTCGCTCACTATCTGCGGCTGCCCACCGCGTGGTACGAGCACGAGTCGGCCGGTCCCATGCTCTCGCGCCTCACCTATAACGCCGAGTTGGTGGCCGATGCCGCGACGAACTCGGCCACCGTATTGATTCGTGATTCGCTGGCCATAGCCGGCGGCGTGTTTTATCTTTTTTATCTCAATTGGCGGCTGGCCGCCTTCGTATTGCCGGTGGCGGCGGTGATCGGCCTGTTGGTGCAGAGCGTGAATCGGCGCTTCCGACGCTACAGCACGCGCATCCAGAATTCCATGGGCGATGTCACGCGGGTGGCCAAGGAGGCCATCGAGGCGCACCGCGTGGTCAAGGTGTTCAACGCGCAGGAGCACTTGCAGCAGAGTTTCGACGTGGCCAATGAACTGAACCGCCATACCAACATGCGGTTGATTTCGGCCCGTTCGAGCAGCAACCCCACGGTGCAGATGATCGCCGCGCTGGGATTGGCCGCGGTGCTGTTCGTCGCCAATCGGCAGGTGGCCAGCGGCGCCATGCCGGTAGGGGATTTTCTGGGGTTCCTGACCGCCTTGCTCCTGGTGCCCGAGCCGTTGCGGCGGTTGGTGAGCGTAAGCGGACCGCTCCAGCAGAGTATTGCGGCGGGCGCGAGCGTGTTTGACGTGCTGGATGCGCCCACCGAGCCGCAGGGAGGCACGCGCCGATTGAAGCGTGCCCGCGGCAGCGTGGAGTTTCGCCATGTCAACTTCACCTATGACGCGGATAAGGGCCAGGTGTTGCACGACATCAACCTGAGTGTGGCGCCCGGCACCACCGTGGCCATCGTGGGCCGCTCGGGGAGCGGTAAGAGCACGCTGGTGTCGCTGTTGCCGCGCTTTTACGATCCCAGCAGCGGAGCAGTGCTGCTCGATGGCGTGGACCTGCGCGAATATGTATTGGGCGACCTGCGCGCACAGCTGAGCCTGGTGAGCCAGGAGGTGGTGTTGTTCGACGACACCATCCGCAACAACATCGTGTTTGGTGCCGAGCACGCGGATGCGGATGCGATCGACGCGGCAGTGCGGGCGGCGCATGTGGGCGAGTTCGTGGCCGAGCTGCCGCAGGGCCTGGAGACCCTGGTCGGTGATCGAGGGCTCCTGCTCTCGGGTGGCCAGCGCCAGCGCATCGCCATCGCACGGGCGCTGCTGCGCAATTCGCCCATACTGGTGCTCGATGAGGCGACTTCAGCGCTGGATACCGCTTCGGAGCGGCACATCCAGGGAGCGCTCGATCAGCTGGTCAAGAACCGCACGACTCTGGTGATCGCGCACCGCCTGTCCACTATCGAACATGCCGATCTGATCGTGGTGATGCAGGAGGGCGCCATCGTCGAAACCGGCACTCACGCCGCGTTGTCAGAGCGCGGGGGCGTGTACGCGCAATTGCACCGGTTGCAATTCAAGGTATAGAGCAGCGCAACCCTCGCCCATGCACGACTGGCTGCAACGGATCTGGTACGGCGGGGTGGCCGCGCCATGGTGGCTGCGGGCCTTATCGGCGGTGTATGGCGCGGCGAGTGCCGTGCGGCGGAATTGCTACCGGCGAGGCTGGTGCCGGCGGCAAGCGGTGGGCGCGCCCGTCATCGTGGTGGGCAACATTACCGTGGGCGGCACGGGCAAGACACCGCTGGTCATCTGGCTGTGCGATGCGCTCGGCGGCTTGGGATTGCGGGTGGCAGTGATTACGCGCGGCTATGGGGGCAAGCCGGTGGGCGCCAGTGCGGCGCGGGGCGGCGTCGTGCGGGTAACCGACGCTTCAGACACTGCGCTGGTGGGCGATGAGGCGCTGCTGATTCACCGCCGAGCCCACGTGCCGATATACGTCGGACGCGACCGCGTGGCGGCGGGCCTAGCGGCCGTGGCCCAGGGCGCGCAGGTCGTCGTGTCGGACGATGGCTTGCAGCACTTGCGCCTGCAACGTGACGTGGACATTGCTGTGATCGATGCGGAACGCGGCCTGGGAAACGGCGCGTTGCTGCCGGCTGGACCGCTGCGTGAGGGACCCTCCAGGCTCAAGGGCGTGGCGGCAGTGGTGCTGACCGGCGCAGGCAATGAGCCGTACGCGGCAGATGAGCCGTACGAGGGTGCGCTGCGAATGACGCTGCGGGGCGATCAGCTTCTGCCTGTCAACCCGCGCCTGTCCGGCCCCGGCGTTGATGTGCCGCGGCCACTGGCCTCGCTGCGTGCTCAGCGTGTGGTGGCGTACGCGGCCATAGGTAACCCGGAGCGCTTCTTCCGCACGCTCCGAGCGGCCGGTCTTGAGGTGGAGGCACGGCCCCTGCCCGATCATCAACCCATCACTGGGACACAACTGCGTGACGCGGGGTCGATGCCGGTGCTTATGACCGAGAAGGATGCAGTAAAATGCGCCAGCTGGGCGCCAGCGAACTGCTGGTACCTGCCGGTGTCCGCGAGCTTCGAGCCCGCGGCCGCTCATGCCCTGTTACGGAGAATCCTGATGGATGCACGCTTGCTCGATATTCTGGCCTGCCCGGTGTGTAAGGGTCCACTGCGGCTGGCACGCGACAGCAGCGGGGATACGTTGGTGTGCCGAGCCGATCGCCTGGGCTTCCCAGTGCGCGATGGCATCCCGGTGATGCTCGAGGAAGAGGCGCGGGTGCTGGAGGCGGGGGACCCGCTGCTGGAGCGTTGATTGCTGAAGATCGTCATACCCGCACGCTTCGCCTCGACGCGACTCCCGGGCAAGGCGCTGCTGCCGCTGGCGGGCAAGCCGCTGGTGCAATGGGTGTATGAGCGTGCATGCGCGGCATTGACCGGTGAGATCCGCAAGGGTGGCGCCGGTGTTGGTGAGATGGCTGGCGAAGTGTTGATTGCCACCGACGATGAGCGCATAGCAAGTGCAGCGCGCGCCTTTGGCGCCAGCGTGGTCGAGACGTCCGCGCACTGCGCTTCAGGTACCGATCGGATCGCCGAAGTGGCGCACCTACGGGGCTGGGACGCGCGCCAGATCGTCGTCAACGCGCAAGGCGATGAGCCGCTGTTGCCACCGGCGCTGATCCGACAGGTGGCGGAATTGCTGCGGGTGAACGCGCAGGCCGACATTGCCACACTGGCGGTGCCGATCAGCAGCATGGCCGAATTCATGGACACTAACGCCGTCAAAGTGGTGGCGGACGGGCAAGGGCGAGCGCTGTATTTTTCCCGCGCGCCCATACCCTGGCAGCGTGATGGAGCCAGCGGGGAACTGAGCACGCAGACCCGCTGGGATGGGGCCCGCCGTCACGTGGGCCTGTATGCGTACCGAGTGGGTGCCCTGCAGCGCCTGGCCGCACTCCCCCCCAGTAATCTGGAAGTGGCGGAAAAATTGGAACAACTGCGGGCGCTCGAGGCCGGGATGGAAATCCGTGTGGCAGATTGTTGCGAAGTGCCAGGACCGGATGTGAACACGCCGACGGATCTTGTGCGGGTGGCGGCGATGCTGGGCGCCGGCGACACGCGCGCACGCGTTCAAGGAGGGTAGCGGTGACCGTGTACAAGTTCGGAAAGTTTACCCCGTTGATTGCCGCGGATGCTTACATTGCGCCCAACGCCGCGGTGATCGGCAAAGTGGAGCTGGGGGCACAGGCCAGTGTCTGGTTTGGAGCGACGCTCCGCGGCGACAACGAGATCATTCACATCGCGGCGCGCTCCAATGTGCAGGACGGGGCGGTGCTGCACACCGATCCGGGTTTCCCGGTGTGGGTGGGGGAGGATGTCACCATTGGCCATCAAGCCACGTTGCACGGCTGCCGGGTGGGTGAGGGTGCGTTGATTGGAATCCAGGCTGTCGTGTTGAATGGGGCGCAGATTGGCCGTCATTGCCTGGTGGGCGCCGGCGCGGTGGTGACGGAGGGCAAGGTGTTTGCGGAGCGCTCGCTGATACTGGGTGCGCCCGCCCGCGTCGTCCGCCAGCTCAATGACAGCGAGGTGGCGGGGCTCCTGGCGAATGCGAAGGTTTACGTCCAGCGCAGCGCACAGTTCCGGCAGGACCTGCGGGTCATCGACGGGTAGGCATTGGGTAGGATCACTTACTAGCTCCAGGGATCCAGCACCGCGCTTACGGCGGACTCGAAGTCCGACGCGTTCCGGGTAACGAGTGTCAACTTATGCACCTCCGCTGTCGCTGCCAGCAGTGCATCCATGGCATGGATGGGACGCCCCTGCGCTTCACGGCGCGCGACAATCTTGCCCCACGCGTCGGCGATGCCCACCTCAATGGTCAAGAGTCGTCCTTCGAAGCGCACCGTCAGTTCATTGCTGAGCCATTCGTCGAGGCGAGCGCGACGCCGGCTGGCTGGCAGCCGCTCGATGCCATGGCGTATTTCCGCAATGGTTACGACGCTCAAATAGATGCGGTCCTCATCTGCATCTGCCAACCAACCCATGAGCCCGGCATTCGGTCGGGGCTTGACCCACTCCGATACCGCATTGGTGTCAAGCAGAAAGCTCATAGCGCAGCGGCGCGCAATTTGTCTCTCGAACGCTTGATCTTCAACTTCGACCCTCTCAATGGCGATGTCGCGAAAAAGTCAGCAAGACTGCCGGCACGTTTCGTCTTGCGCTCCCACTCGCGGACTGAAACGACAACCACAGCGCGACGGCCATTACGGGTTATGGTCTGTGGTCCGCTGACCCGGGCTTCATCGATCACTTCGCTGAATTTGGCCTTCGCTTCCGCGACGGTCCAGGTGTCCGATTCCATACCGCTCTCCGCACTGTTAGTCATATTGGTCATTATAGTCATTTGACTGTGCCCGGCAATACTTCGCGACCGGATAGGCCGATCGGTCTTCTCAGGTACATAGTCGCCGGTCCGAGGCGGGGTGAGCTTTGAGCTGCACTCCTGCCGCCCAATACCGTAACTCGAATTAATGCTTGATGAACTGGGCGCGCCGAAATCGCAGTGCGGACCAGTCTTCATCGATGTCGCCGGACGCCTTGGTCAGGACGCCAGCGCAAACCTCAGCTCTTTCACCGCCGATATGCGCTGATGAACTCGGAGCGCCAAGAACCAAGATCGCCTGATGGTCCATCAGGTTCAGTTTCTTCCATTGGCTCGTCACGAATAGGCCCCGTTGCCAGGCTGGCGGCTATTAGGCCGCCAGCCCGAAGATTTCCCGCTACCTCGCGCGCTTATTCGTCGCGACGCGCGTCGGCCTGCCAGCCTTCTTTCGGCGGTCCCGATGACCACACCACCGCGGGGGGTGGCTGAGATACCGGCGGGCTTGTCGTAGCTGGGCTTGCGGCCGGCGTCGACGTGGGAGCGGGCGCCGGCGCGAACGAAGGCGCTGGCGCTGGCATGGGTGCAGCCTGCGGCACGTAGGCGGGCGCCGCCGCCGGGGGTGGTGATGGGCGTACCGGTGTGGTCCAACTCATGGGCGAGGGCTGCGCCGCGCCAGAGTCTTCACGGGTGGGCGCCGAGGAGGGCGAAGCGCTGTCCGAGCCCTGATCCGCTGCGCCGTTCTGACCAAAGCCCTGGAACGAGTGCTGCGCCTGGTCGGATCCCGGACCCACATCCGGGCTGGAGCCCGGCGCCATGTTCTGGCCACCACGCTCTGCCGCTTCGCGATTGCCGCCGCCACCGCCGCGTCGACGACGTCCACCGCGACGTGAACGACCTGTGCGCTCGCGCGGTTCGCTCCGCTCGCCATTTACGCCAGGCGGACCTTCGTCGCCTCGCGGCGCATCGCCGCGCGACGTATCCATGCGCGGCGCGTCCGTACGCGGCGCATCCGTTCGAGGCATGTCGGATCGAGGCGAGTCGCCGCGTGGTGCGTCACCGCGCGGTGCGTCCGCTCGCGGCGCATCGTTCCGTCTGGGATCGCGACGGAAGTCATCGCGCGGGCGGCCGTCACGGCGGCTGTCGCCGCGGGCGCCCTCACTTCTCGCGCCATCGTTCCGTGCGTCGCCGCGACTGACATCACTCCGATGGTTGTCGCTGCGCGGGCCGTCCCGCCGGGCGCCCGAGCGATCGCCGTACGGTCCGCGATCGGCACCCCCACGGCGCGAGCGATTGCGATCAAAGCCATCACGACGGGAGTCGCGATGGCCGCCACGTGACGATGTCGCCGTACTGCCAGAAGCACCTTCGCGGGTGGCCGTGCCGCGACCGTGGTCGCCACTGGCGCTGCCAGTGTCGCCACCACTGCCGCTGCCAAAGCCCAGGACATTTTTAAGCCATGCCCAGAGGCCGCCGCTGGGCGCACTGTGCACTGCTCGCGCCTCGCGTAGGGGTGCGCGTTCCGGTTCGCGCGCGGGGGCGCGCTCCGGGGCCACCACCACCGGGGCCGGCGTGGCGGGCATGATGGCCACCACAGCGGGCGCCACGGCCGCAGATTTCTTGTCGGCTTCCAGGGTGGGATCCGCGATCACCGGCGCCACCGGCATCTGGTAGCTGACCTGGCTGTGCTCTGGGAGCGCCGCCTCGTCATCGCGCAGACGGCGGATCGAGTACTCGGGGGTTTGAATGTGCGGGTTGGGCACCAGCACGATGTCCACGTGCGCCTTGTCTTCGACCGTACGCAACCATTCCCGCTTTTCATTGATCAGGTAAGTTGCCACATCCACCGGCACCTGCACGATGATCCGTGAAGTGCGATCCTTGCGGGCGTCCTCGCCAATCAGTCGCAGGATGGACAGCGCCAGGGACTCGACGCTGCGAATGCTGCCGATGCCGTTGCAGCGCGGGCAGACCAGGTGGCTGGATTCGCCCAGGCTCGGGCGCAGCCGCTGGCGCGACATCTCCAACAGACCAAAGCGCGACAGCCGTCCGATCTGAATGCGGGCGCGATCCATGCGCATGGCATCGCGCAGGCGATCCTCCACCGCGCGTTGGTTCTTGGTGTCCTCCATATCGATGAAGTCGATGACGATGAGGCCACCGATGTCGCGAATACGCAGCTGCCGGGCGATCTCGTCGGCCGCCTCCAGGTTGGTGTTGGTAGCGGTGGCTTCGATGTCGGAGCCGCGCGTGGCGCGCGCCGAGTTGATGTCGATGGACACCAGCGCCTCGGTGTAATCGACCACCAGACTCCCACCCGAGGGGAGCTGCACCTTGTGGGCGTAGGCCGATTCGATCTGATTTTCGATCTGATAGCGCGTGAACAGCGGGATATCGTCGGTGTAGGTCTTGAGCTTGCGCTGCGCATCGGCAGGCATGAACCGCTGCATGTACTCCTGCGCCTTCTGAAAGGCCGCCGGATCGTCTACCAGCACTTCGCCCACATCGTCGGCCAGGTAGTCACGGAGCGAGCGCGTCACCGCATCCCCCTCCTGGTACACCAGGAACGGCGGACTGCGTCCCGTGGCCGCCTGGGCAATGGCTTCCCACTGCGTGCGCAGGTTATCCAGATCCCACTGCAGCTCCTCGGCGGCGCGGCCCACACCGGCGGTGCGCACGATGGCGCCCATGCCCTCGGGCACGTTGAGCTGATTCATGATCTCGCGCATCTGGTCGCGATCTTCGCCCTCGATGCGCCGCGACACGCCGCCCGCGCGCGGACTATTGGGCATCAGCACCAGGAAGCGCCCGGCGAGGCTGATGAAAGTGGTGAGGGCCGCGCCCTTGGTGCCGCGCTCCTCCTTCTCCACCTGGACCAGCAGTTCCTGACCCTCGCTGACCAACTCGCGGATGTTCATGCGGCTGCCCTGCGAACCGCTCTTGAAGTATTCCTTGGAGATTTCCTTCAGCGGCAGAAAGCCGTGGCGCGCCGCGCCGTAATCGACAAAGCAGGCTTCCAGCGACTGCTCCACGCGCGAGATGCGCGCCTTGTAAATATTGGCTTTCTTCTGTTCCCGCGACGGGATCTCAATCGACAGGTCGTATAATTTCTGGCCGTCAACCAGTGCGACGCGCAACTCTTCTGCCTGAGTTGCATTGACTAACATTCTCTTCATTTGCCCCTACCAATGGTGCGTG
>Ga0075015_100000187_pt1 | contig 19167 bp, 21 predicted proteins | sample AleBraG_ABR_2013_FD_71476 | JGI IMG/M metagenome (GOLD analysis project Ga0075015, IMG submission 71476) | Freshwater sediment microbial communities in response to fracking from Pennsylvania, USA - Alex Branch Run_MetaG_ABR_2013 | ecosystem: Environmental > Aquatic > Freshwater > Creek >...
CAGAGAGCTGGCGTCATTATTTCCGCGACCAAGCGGATATCAAAGTTGTAGAAGACTTCACCCTGGAACCGAAGGGCTGCATGCTCGAAACCGACCTTGGCGTCGCAGACATGGGCCTGAGTGCGCAACTGAAAGAAGTGGAGCAAGGTTTTTTCGACCTGTTGGCGCAAAGACCTGAGCCGAAATGACTGCCAGCCCACTCGATCCCTACGTAGATTGGCTTCGGAGCGGATCGACGTTCCGGTGGAAGGGGCGAGTCACCCAAGTTGTCGGCAACCTGGTGGAATCTTCCGGACCGTTCTGTTCGGTGGGCGAATCGTGCGAGATTGTAGATACGATCGGCTCCCGCTTCACCGGTGAAATTGTAGGATTTCGCGGTTCCAAAGTCCTTTCCATGTGCCTGGCGGAGCCACAGGGAATCAGGTTCGGGGATCAGATCGTTACCTGGGGCGCCAGGCCCTCGCTCCGAGTCGGTCACGAATTGCTCGGACGGGTGATCGACTCGACCGGCCAGCCTCTGGATTCGTTGGGAGAGTATCGGGCCACGAGATCCAGGCTCATCGATGGCGCCGCGCCGCGGCCACTCGATCGCACGATGATCAGCGAGCCGCTAGGATGCGGCATTCGAGCGGTTGACGGCTTCCTGACCTGTGGACGCGGACAACGGGTCGGGATTTTCGGTGGAAGCGGAGTGGGGAAAAGTACCTTGATTGGCATGATGGCGCGTGGAACCGCCGCGGACATGACGGTGCTCGCTCTGGTCGGCGAGCGTGGCCGTGAAGTCAACGAGTTTCTTGCCACTCTGGGTGAACAAGGCCGTAAGCGTTCGGTAGTGGTCGTGTCCACGTCAGACCAATCGCCTTTGCTCAGAATCCGGGCCGCGCTTGCTGCCACGGCGGTGGCAGAGTATTTTTGCGCCCAGGGCAAAAATGTTCTGCTGGTTGTCGACTCCCTGACCCGATTTGCCATGGCACAAAGGGAGATAGGCCTGGCAGCCGGAGAGCCCCCCACTGCGAAAGGCTATACGCCCTCCGTTCTCTCGATGCTGGCCAGGTTGGTCGAACGAGCGGGTCGCTTCGCACAGGGCAGCATTACCGCTTTCTACACCGTACTCATGGAAGGCGACGACCAGCAGGATCCGATCGTAGATACGGTTCGTTCCTTGCTGGATGGCCACATCGTTCTGGATCGAAGACTGGCTCTGCGCAATCACTATCCTCCCATCTCGGTGTTGGACAGCTTGAGCCGGTTGATGCCCAACGTCTGCTCGCGCGAGCACATGCAGAAGGCGGGCGCGTTGCGAATGCTGCTGGCCGCTTATGCTCGGGCAGAGGACTTGGTCCGGATTGGCGCCTATCAGCGAGGCACAGATGCAACCCTGGATAAGGCTCTTACCGTTCTGCCACACATCGACAAATATCTCCAGCAGTTCCCAGATGAGCCAGCGCCGCTGGCCTCGAGCTTAGAGCAACTCCTTGCTCTGCCCAGCTAGCCATGGCTTTTCACTTCCCTTTGGCCGCGGTACTGCGCTACCGCGAAAGCATCGAACAACGCGAGTACTTTCTACTGGAGAAGATTCAGCAGGAGATCTCTCGCCTCGAAGTACGAATGCGGGAGGCCGAAGAGGCCTGTTCCAAAGCCATTGAGAACCGGGCGACAGAGCTGGCAAAAGGTATTTGCGCCGCTGACGTGCGCAGTGCCTACGAGCACGAAAGGGCTCTCGAACTGCAGATCGAGGCCTTGCATGCGCTATGGCAGGAACTCAAGGCGAAGTGGCGGCAGCAATTGGCGTCCTACGAAATCGCTCGAAGAAACCGGGAGACTTTGGAAAAGCTTCGCGAAAGACAACTCAACAGCTATACCCGAGAGCAAGCCAAACGCGAACAAGCGGTGATGGATGACATCTTCTTGTCGCGGCGTAGACGCGGCAACTAGGCAGACATTGCCTACCCTCTGCCTGGGCAAACATTGCCCAGTCGAGCGATTCCCCCGACAATTGTCCTTCCTTTCTAATCGGCACAATCCTTAAAAGTCTTTAGATGAATACGAACTGGTGCCACGGTGGGACCAGTCTCTAATCCGGAATTTTTGGCCCAGAGCTTGCAATGTACTGTCCGGTCAGTGAAGACAGTGATTGCCATCGTGCCACAAATCGAAACTCAAAACGCGCCTTCGACGGCATCGGCGTCAAAGCCCACTGGGGTAGGAACTTCGACGAGTGTGCCGTTCTCGACTGTGCTGCAACGGGCAAACCAGCCTGCGGATGAGTCACCATCCGGGACAAATGCAAGCCGTGGGCAAAACGATTGTTCCCGAAGCTCGGCTGGATCTAAACGAGACGCCAAAGCAGCTGACTCCAAATCAAATGACTCACCAAAGTCCGGCGCACCCGAGGCGTCCGCCGTTCCGAGCCTCGATGTCCGCGACTGCGCGGTTCCGCTCATCGTCGTTGCTCCCCAACCGTCATTGACCCAGCCCTTGAGCGTCAGCGCGGAAGATCGCAGTTGCAGCGCCATCACGGGGCAGAATGGCAAGAAGTCAGATGAAGTGGCGTTAACCCTGACCCCGCTGTCGGAAGATCCGCCGTCCGCCACGTCCCATGGTGACACCAGCAGTCAGGATTTACGGAGCACGGCGAGCGCAGAGTCAGCTACTGCCGACGCGATCAAGGCAGAAGCCGCGGCCGAGCCCTGTAAGACACTGGCTAACGCAGCCGCATCCGATTCGAAATCGCGGCCGAGCAATGGTCCTTCGAAGACCGCGAACGGTCCTCACGAAACGGCGAAAGGTTTCAATGGTGACTATCCGGCGCTGGCTCCAGCGAAGTCTGAAGTCGAGAAGCCCATGGCTCCGCCGAGTGTCACCGTTACCGGAGTGGACTCCCTCGTAACAGCAAAGCTTGAAAACGGAAACTTAGCGGGCGCGCGAACCAAATCCACCGGCGACAAATCACGCGTCGGAGTACCCCAGGAAAGCGCGGGGGCCAGCAGGAAGACGATCGATCTAAATGCTGGCAGCAGCAAGGGGCAGTCCAGGAAGGATGACACCCTTTCCTCCAACGGTTCACCCGTCCAGGATTTACAGACGACCTATACCTCGGCTAAATCGCCCGAGTCGAGCGCGAGCTTTTCGGGGATCCTCAGTCAATCCTCGCTCAACTCGGCTGACGGCAAAAATACGACGCCGGGCATGAACGGCAAAGAACCGCAGTTGGGCCAACCCGATCCGAAATCGCCCGTCGATATGTACGCGCCCACTCCGGAAGGCACGGCTGGTCATTCTACTTCGATTTTTCATTCGGCGAAGCTGGTAGAGCGCCTCGGAGAGACGGAGTTACGCCTCGGAATTCGTGCAGGCGAATTTGGCAGCGTCGATGTCCGCACTTCGATGGTTCGCAACCAGTTCACCGCTGAGATTTCCTCAAATCGTGGAGAGCTGGGACGCGCCCTTGCCGCAGAACTTCCCAGCCTGCAGAACCGGCTGACCGAGCAGCGCGTGTCCGTGGCCAACATCACCGTGCAGAATCACTCGGACGGCCAGTCCTCGCCTTCCGACCAACAGAAGGGACGATCAGATCATAGGGCTTATGCGGGCCATTCAGTGAGAGGTCCGGAGGCGAGCCCCTTCGCCACATTACTCAGCGGAGAGGCATCTGCGGAAGGATTGCGACTTGATGTACGCATGTGAGGTTTAAGAGGTAATAGAAGACGAATCAGCGAGGGAGAAATAGCAATGAATATTCAAGGATTACCCGGCATGGCACATGGGCTGGCAACGGCCCAAAGCAGTTCCTCGGGCTCAAGCAGTTCGAGTAGTTCGAGCGCAAATCTCAACGCACAGAGTGCTGCAGCCACCTTTATCCAATTATTGGTGACCGAACTGAAGGCGCAGGATCCGACTTCACCCATGGATCCGACGACGATGGTTGGCCAGATGTTTTCGATGAACCAGCTACAACAGCTCATCGATATTAACCAGACACTTTCGACTGCTTTAGGAGGTGTTCCGTCCACGCCGGCCGGTGCGGCAGCTGCCTCGGCCAACGGCATTTCCCAACATCAAACTATGAACTTGCCTGCCGCTGCTTCGTATGCGCAGCAAATCCTCAAAGGAGCAAACTAATGGCGTCGTTTTCAATTCCTCTATCGGGGCTGGCTGCTAGTGGCGAAGCTCTCAACATTATCTCGAACAATCTTGCCAACATGAACACCGATGGCTACAAGACCGAAAATGCGAACTTTCTGGACTTGTTTTATCAAAACTACGGCAGCGACGGCGCGGGAGATCCCATTCAGGTAGGCGCTGGAACGAGAGTTGGTTCGGTCGCTACCAACTACAGCGATGGAAGCTTGCAGAATACCGGCGTCAGCTCTAACGCGGCCATCACCGGCACCGGTTTCTTTGTTACCGAGCAAGCTAACGGCACGATTCAATACACGCGAGCAGGCGACTTTACCGTAAATACTGACGGTCAGCTTGTAACTGTTGGCGGCCAAATGGTGATGGGCTATCCGGCGGTAAACGGTGTAGTCACTCAAGGAGCCACTCTGGGCCCAATCCAGGTCGGGCCCGGACAAACCAGTCCTCCGAACGCCACCACAACGATGCAGCAGCAAACAAACTTGGACGCGGCTGCAACCCCAGGCACGACTTACTCCACACCCATGACGGTCTATGACTCCCTGGGACAGTCGCACGTGCTCACGTTCAACTACACCATGACCGCTCCCGGTACCTGGACTTATCAGGTCACGTTGCCCGCAGCCGACACCGGTGGTACCGGAGCGCCCACAGTGCTCGCGACCGGCACCATGAATTTCGACGCCAACGGAAACCTGACTTCTCCCACAGGCACCGTCGCTGTTCCGATTGCAGGGCTGGCAGACGGCGCGGCCAATATGAGTGTGGCCTGGAGCATGAGCGGGCCTACGGGCAACTCGCTGATCACTCAGGTCGCGTCGCCAAGCACGACATCCACTACTACTCAGAATGGCTATGTCAGCGGTACCCTGCAGAATTTCTCCATCATGCAGGATGGCACCGTCGAGGGTCAGTTCACCAACGGACAGACTCAGGCAATCGGCCAACTCGTCCTGGCGAGCTTTTCTAACAACCAGGGCTTGCAAGCGGTAGGCGGAACGAGCTATGAGAGCACGTTGGCTTCGGGTGCCGCCGTAATCGGAACGGCCGGTGCTGGCGGTCGCGGCTCGATCACTGGGGGCGCAGTGGAGCAGTCGAACGTGAACATCTCCCAGGAATTCACGAACCTGATCGTCGTGCAGCGGGGCTTCGAAGCGGATGCTCGTGTTGTGACCACCTTCGACTCGGTGAGCAACTCAACGATTAACCTCCAGGCTCAACCGGGGAATTAGTCGCTAATTAGAGGATTAGCGGCGCGGCTCAAAAAGCCGCGCCGCGAACCTCTCTCTTCTACTCCATCTCTAATCAGTCCTCGCCGCACAGGTACATGTACGGCTGTCATGGCTGCCTCCAAGTCGTTGTCAACACACATTCTCTCAACACGAAGACGCTTACGCAGACTAGTTGCCGCAACTACTCTGCGTGGTACCCGAGTTGCATTTGTGGAGATGGGTAAAACTGGCTTTGGGTTGATGATTCCGTCAATGCACAGGAACGGTGCTGGCGGCAGGCAAGGAACTGACAATGGATGCAGCGGTACAACCAGCGAAAGAGCCGGCGAGCGCTCCCGCCATTTCCGAAATCGCGACAGGACAGAATCTGGCCGAAACCTTTGGCTGGCTTCCCTGCCAACTTTCGCTTGAGATCCCCATCGTCAATTTCACGGTTGGCGACCTGCTTTGTTTAGGTAAAGGATCGATCGCCGAGACAGCTTGCCTTTCTACGAGCGACATTCCACTCCGGGCCAATGGGCTTCTAATCGCCTGGACTGAATTTGAAGTAATCGGGAACCGTTTGGCGTTGCGCATCACGGAGTTAGCATGAGCAAAAAAAAGGAGGCGACCACATTGAAGACAGATGTTACGGCCGGATGCGAATCCCCGTTGTCGGCAGACTCTGCTACCACCAACCAGTCAAAATGTTCTCCTGCGAAAAAGAGCACCGGGATCAGGAAAAAGAGCGCTTGCGCCATCCAGGGCAAACGGAGAATTGCCAGCACAAGCAGCAAGCGTAAGGGCTCAAGTCCTGAGACGAACACACTTGATGAATTGCACCCTGTGCCGGTCGGCGCCATTATGAACGCCTTCCCTGCTGAGACTACGCCTACTGCGCCTGCACTCATTTCGATTACGCCAATCGGAGTTCAGGCTGAGGCTCCGATCACCGAAGCGCCTGCTGTCGTTGAATCGGAACCTGTCATGGCTTCAACCACAAGTCCGGTTGCGGACTGCGAACCCGAAACCGCTATCTGCAACGTCTCACTCGAGTATGAGAAGGATGTGGCCAAGGCTGATGCTCTCGTGAGGGGGAGGCAGGTCCATAGCAACACAGAGCCGCTCGAACTTCCCGCATTGCAACGGAAGACATTCCGGCAAAATTTAGCGCGTGCGTGGGATTGGACAAGGAAGCTCGTCGGATCGCGGCGATCAGAAAAGCGGCTGCGCGTGTGCGAAACCGTCTCATTGGGCGAGAAGCGTTTTGTAGCCGTGATCGAAGTCGATGGGGAACAGTTCCTGGTTGGTGGAGCATCGAGCTCCGTTGCTACCCTAGCTCGACTCGAACCATCACAAAAGTTTTCCGACGTGCTGCGAAAGCGCTGGGGGCAGGATCCGGTCCAGGCATGAAGCTGATCCAATTCCAGGGCGTGAAAATGCAGGCACTTCTGCTGCTCCTGCTGCTTGGACCATTGCTTGGGGCCGGCACTGCCCAGCAGTCCTCGGGCGACGCGGCTCAGTCTTCCCATGCGGAGTCCTCGTCTTCGACTCCGGAGGTGTTACCCGCAACCCAACCAACCTCCGATCCAAACGAGATTCGCATCACGGGTATTGGCAAAGGATCGACGTCCTGGACCATCGTCGTTCTCTTAACGTTCCTGACACTGATCCCGTCTCTATTGCTTTGCATGACTCCGTTTGCGCGCTTGCTGGTTGTCTTTCACTTTTTGCGCCAGGCGCTCGGATTGCAGACTACGCCCACCAATCAAACGCTCATCGGCTTGGCTCTGATACTCACGTTCTTCCTTATGCAACCCGTCGGCGAGACGATCTACAAAACTTCGGTCCTGCCTTTACAGGAAGGGCGTATCTCCGCAATGCAGGCTCTGGACCGTGGAACTGGACCGGTTCGGCAGTTCATGTTGCACTACGTTCGCGACAAAGATGTAGCCCTTTTTGTCGAACTGTCCAAAGATGCGCGACCCCATGATCCGAAGGATCTTTCGCTGCGGATTGTCGCGCCAGCCTACATTCTCTCGGAGCTGAGAATGGGATTTCAAATAGGTACCGTTCTGTTCTTGCCCTTTCTCGTGATCGATATGGTAGTCGCGTAGATTTCGACGTCGGTCGGAATGCTGCAGCTGCCGCCAGTCGTCATCTCGACGCCTCTCAAGCTGCTGCTTTTCGTTATGGTCGACGGCTGGAACCTGTTGATCGGATCCCTGATGAGGAGCTTTAACTAAATGATGATGCCCACGGAACAAGCGATTGATCTTGGCCGCTTGACCATGCGGCAGGTTTTTACACTCGCCAGCCCGATCTTGGCCATCGCGGTGGCCGTGAGTTTGTTGATCAACATCGTCCAGGTCCTAACGTCTCTTCAGGAGACCACCATTTCAGCCGTACCTCGACTGCTGGCAGTCGCAGCAGGAGTGTTCTTCTTAATGCCTTGGATGTGGAAGCAGCTTTGTCAGTTCACCTTGCAACTACTGTCCGACTTTCATCCGTATTTGCGTTGAAGACATGGAAATCGCACTCGTACAAATCATAGGTTCGGTGCTTACCATCGCACTCCGTGTCTCGGGGCTGGTCATATTTGCGCCCTTTTTCGGCAGCGCAGTGATTCCACCTCGAATCAAGGTAGTGCTGGTCATCGGCATCACGGCGGTTCTATATCCGGTTTATTCCCCGCATCTTCACGTGACGACGGTATCGCAATGGCCGCTGCTCGTCGCGAGTGAGACGGTCGTAGGCATCGCCATCGGAGTAGCGACCAATGCCGTGTTTGAGGCAGCCCAGATGGCCGGCCAGGTTTTAAGCGTGCAGATGGGATATTCGCTAGTCAACATTCTCGATCCTCTCACTCAGGTGGATAGCACTGTGGTCTCATTTTTCCATCAGAGTCTGGCGATGCTCATCTTCCTTGGACTGGATGTTCACCACTGGATCTTGCGCGCGGTCGCAAATAGCTTCGATTACCTTCCGCCCGGCTCGGCAACGCTGAACCCGATATTTATGCAGGCCCTTCTTCGCGAGGGCGCGATAGTGCTCGGGCTGGGAATTCAGATCGCGGCCCCGGTTCTGTCTGCCACTCTGTTCGCTGACGTTGTGCTTGGGTTGATGGGAAAAGCGTCGCCGCAAATGCCGCTCATGCTGTTGGGACCGGCGGTGAAGAGCATGTTGGGGGTTGCCGTTCTTGCGGTCACGATGCGTTTCTGGCCGCCCTTGTTTGAACGATATTTCTCGCAGTCGATCGGATATACGGAGCATTTGCTGCACCTGGCGCGATAAGACATGGCTGATTCGAGCAAAACAGAGAAAGCTACACCGCAAAGGCGAAAGAAGGCCCGCGAACAAGGACAAGTTGCGCGAACCAGGGAATTTTCCAGCGCCTTGGCCTGGGGTGGAGCTCTTGCCGTAGTGGCGTGGCAGGTTCCCAATGTCACGGGGCAATGGCGGGGGTTGCTGCAGAACTCTCTGGACTTGTCTGTGCGAGAGTCGATCCGACCCCAGGGACCAATCCTGTTCTGGATGGCCTGTGGAGTGTTGCGTTGGGTAGCGCCAGTTGCAGCCACCGCTTGGGTGCTGTCTCTTTCGGGCGGCCTCGCGCAAGGAGGACTGGTCTTCGCCCCAGAAGCGTTGGCGCCAAAACCAGAAAGATTGAATCCCGCTGGAAAACTGAAGCAGATGTTTTCCCTGGCGGGCCTTAGCGGAATCTTGAAATCTCTCGTGCCGTTCTCGGTCATTGTCTGGATCGGTATCTCGACCGTGACCAAACACTGGGCCTCCATTCTTTATTCGACAGAGCTCCCGGCGTTTTCGTACGCATCTTTCATAGCCAGCACGGTCTGGGAGTTGATTTGGAAGTCGGGACTGGTGCTGGTTGGCTGGGCGGGAATCGATTATCTGCTGGTCTGGGTCAAGCTGGAAGGCGACCTGAAGATGAGCCGCCAGGACTTGAAGGATGAACTGAAGCAGACCGAGGGGAACCCTGCAATCAAAGGGCGAATTCGGCGTCTCCAGCGCAGCTTGCGGAGGCGTCAAATGCTGCGCGAAACCGAAAAGGCGAGTGTGGTCATCACCAACCCCACTCACTTTGCTGTCGCATTGCAATACGAGATGAATATGGAAGCTCCCATCGTGTTGGCGAAGGGGCGTGATTTCCTGGCGCAGGAGATTAAAGAAGTCGCACGTTGGCATGGAATTCCCGTGCTCGAGAATCCTCCGCTGGCACAAGCGTTGTATCGCACGGTTGAGGTGGGGCAACTCATTCCGGCGGCGCTCTACGCCGCCGTCGCTGAAATTTTGGCATTCGTCTTCCGCGCTCAGGCTCGGGCACGGCAACAGGCAAATGGGGGACAGGCGCGCTGAGTAATTCTCAAGGTTCACGGCAAACAAGATGGCAACGAAACCCAAACTGATGAATTCGCTAGCTGGAGGCGCCGGAGACTGGATTGTACCGGCGCTTGCGGTGAGCATGGTTTTCGTTATGCTCATTCCGCTGCCTGCGCTGGTGATCGACCTTCTGCTCGCCCTTAGCATTACGGCTTCGGTGCTGGTGATGCTGGTCGCAATTCAGATTCTGAAGCCAGTGCAGTTTTCCGTGTTCCCCAGCTTGCTGCTGCTACTCACCCTGTTTCGTCTCTCGTTAGGATTGGCGAGCAGCCGGCGGATTCTGTTGCACGGGAGCGAAGGAGCGTCCGCGGCGGGGAAGGTGATTGAGTCCTTCGGCCAATTCGTGGTCGGCGGCAATTACGTTGTTGGCTTCGTGCTCTTTTTAGCTTTGATCGCGATTCAGTACATGGTCGTCAGTCACGGCGCAGTGCGAACTGCAGAAGTCACCGCGCGGTTCACGTTAGACGCGATGCCCGGCAAGCAGATGGCAATTGATGCCGACTTGAATGCCGGGTTGATCGACGAAAAACAGGCGCGTAGCCGGCGTGAACAGATTTCCCGCGAGGCCGAGTTTTACGGCGCAATGGACGGTGCTGCCCGCTTTAGCCAGCGGGATTCGCTGGCAACGATCCTGATCACTGCCATCAACATCGTTGCAGGCTTTCTCATTGGAGTTTTTCAGCACGGGATTCCTTTTCTCGAGGCGCTGAAGACCTACACCGTGCTGACCGTGGGCGATGGCCTGGTCAGCATGATTCCGTCGCTCCTTGTTTCCGTCGCCGGCGCGGTGGTTCTTACGCGGGCATCTTCCGATAGCACGCTCGGTGTGGATCTGGGCAAACAGCTCTTTCTCAAGAGTCGCCCTTTGTGGATCGCCGCCGGGGTCATGGGTGGGCTTGCGATCATTCCAGGTCTGCCGAAGTTGTCGTTCGTCTTGATGGCTGGAATTCTTGTTTTTCTCGCCCGCCGAGTTGGACCGGGGACTGCCGCGGACCCTGCGGCAAATACGGGAGCAGAAGCGGCCAAACCTCAAGCCCTTTCACCCGTGGTCGACCCGCTCGATTCAGTCCTCAAACTGGACGAACTCATGCTGGAAGTTGGGTTAGGCCTGGTGCCGTTGGTGGACAGCAAACAGGGAGGCCAGTTGCTGGGTAAAGTGCGTTCGCTGCGCAAACAACTGGCTCAACAGCTGGGATTTCTGGTGCCATCGATTCATATCACCGACAACCTCACGCTCAAAGAGCGCGAATACGTCATCTATCTGCGCGGGGTCGAAATTGCTCGGTGGGAGATGCGCCGCGATTGTCTGCTCGCCATCAGCTCGCAATCATCGCCCCCACCCTTGCCTGGCCAGGACACGCGGGAGCCGGCATTTAACGCGGCCGCCAAATGGATTACACCCGAATTGCAGCCGCAAGCAGTCGCCGCCGGGTATGTCGTAGTCGATCACACGTCGGCACTCGCCACCCATTTGAGCGAGGTCGTAAGACAAAATGCGCATCTGCTCTTGACGCGCCAGGAAACCAAGCGCCTCGTAGACCGGATGAGTGACTCCCACCCGAAACTGGTGGAGGAACTGGTGCCCAAGTTGATGACCCTGGGCGAAGTGCAAAAAGTACTCCAGCTATTGCTGCGCGAGCAAGTCTCGATTCGCGATCTGGGAACAATCCTGGAGACGCTGGTCGAAACCGCCTCAACGAATAAGAATCCGGTGGTTCTTGTCGAAGCTGTCCGGCAAATGCTGGGCCGAGCGTTGGTGCGGCCGCTGCTCGATGAGCGCGGAGAACTGAAGGTTGTGACCGTGGAACGCAACATTGAGGAAGAGTGTGCCCGTTCGCTGAGCCCTCAACCAGCCACGGCTTCCCAGGGTGCTCTGCAACCGAATACTGCGCGCCGTGTCTGCGACGGCTTGCGCGCGCTCTTTGGCGATTCGGTCGTAAACGCACCGCCAATTCTGTTGTGTCAGTCTCCGGCGCGCTTTCAACTGCGACGGCTGCTGGAACCATTTCTCCCAAAAATCGTTGTGCTCGCCCCTTCTGAGATTCCACCGCTAATTCCGGTTCAGTCGATAGGAGCGTTGAGGTGAGGCAACTTAATTCCGTAAAGGATGAGTCGAGGACCCCATGCTACAGGCACAGACTGCATACAAGGAACAGCTAATCGATCAGAAAGAGGACTGCGAACAACTCATCATGAAAGAGTTGCCGCAGGTCTATTACATTGCCAGACGCATCCACGAGCGTTTGCCTCAACAAGTGCCGCTTGAGGACCTGGTTCATGCCGGGGTGATCGGCCTCATCGAGGCCGTTCGAAGTTACGATCCCAGCAAATCAGTTCCGCTGAAGTCATTCGCCAAGTTCCGGATTCGAGGAGCGATTCTCGATAGTCTTCGGGAACTGGATTGGGGATCGCGTCCGCTTCGTCACAAGGGCCGGCAAATTGAAGAAGCCATATCAAACTTGTCGAAGAAACTGGGACGGCAGCCAGAGGAAGAGGAAATTGCCGCGGAATTGGGCATCTCCATCGATGAACTGTACGCAATCGCCCACAGAATCGATGGTGCGATCCTGGTTGGCCAACAGGTCAACTCGGTCTACGACCGCTCGGAGAAACAGGATCTAATCGAGTCGGCACCCAGCCGGGACGAAAATCCTTTTGAACTGCGCGTGCGGACGGAACTGAAGGAGAAACTTGCGAAGGCCATTGCGACTCTATCGCAGAAGGAACAGATGGTGATCTCCCTCTACTACAAGGAAGAACTCACGATGAAAGAGATTGCAGCGGTCATGCAGCTGGGCGAGTCGAGAATCTCCCAGCTTCATACGCTGGCGCTGCCAAAACTTCGTGCAGCTCTCCAAAACGAAAATCTCGACGAAGCATTGCTGTAAAAGCCGGAGAAACGATGTTCACAGCACAACGCACTTCCAGGAATCCTTCGATGTGGCGCAAGTGGGCGCCGGTGTGCGCTAATTCAAGATGTGCCGGTAACAGCATCCTGCACGCTATCACCCGCCGCCGTCGCGGCATGACTGTTGACGGCGAATGGTATTGCGATGCGGACTGTTTCGAACAAGCCATCCAGGGAAAGATTGGCGAATTAATGACGTTCCAAGGCAAAGCGGTCAAGGCGCGCAGTTCCCGCGTTCCTCTCGGGCTGACGTTACTTCAAAAAGGAGTCCTGACGCCCGAACAGCTTAGGGTTGCGCTCGAACACCACCGAACCACAGCGTTGAACTTTGGAGAGGTCGTGCAGCAGCTTGGTTTTGCGACCGCAGAACAGGTAACGTCAGCGGTCGCCGCGCAATGGGCCTGCCCGGTGTTTTCCCTGGGAGATCGCCCACTGGAAATCGGGGTCCGCATCCCCAGGCATTTGATGGAACTCTACGGAATGCTTCCGGTGCACTATGGCGAACTGGAACGCCGGCTTCTGATCGCGTTCGTCAGCGGAGTACAGCATCATGTGCTCTATACGATCGGGTACATGACCGGGTGCACGGTCGCGCCCTGTTTTGTTACCGCTCGTGAGTACCAGTTTCAGTTGCATTCTCCAGCTACCCCATTCCTTCGTGACCACGAGCTGGTGTTCGATAAGATTGTTGAAGCGGCCGAGATAGCGCAAATCTCGAAGAGCTATGTGGTGCAGTTAGATGCCGACCAGGTTAGGCTGGGAAAATGTCGAGATTACCTGTGGACCCGGATTTCAGGGCGCAACAGGGAGATGGATCTGCTCTTTCGCAGGCAGGCCACTTAGGAATTCATGAGAGGGGTCAACTCTCTCACCAGTTAAAGCCCAGGCTGTCCATTGCCGATAGATGGTGGCGCGATGGACAAAATGCCTGCGACCCCTACAATCTGGAATGCTCACCTCGCGGTGGCAGCCCACCAGTCCCCGGTCGAAGGTCATCGGTCGGGTTTCCCGCTCCCGGGAGAAGACCGGTTCCCTGGTCCTCCAGTCATGCCCAATTCCCTGCTTCGGCTGGATCTTTGGTTGTCGGAGTTTGTGGCCGATCTGCGGGAGATTACCAACATCATACGGAACGATATTGGACTCTCGGTTCAGGTGCTGCGTCTTGCGGCCAGCGAGATAGAGGAATCGAAGGATAAGACTCTGGCGATCAGCGACATCGTCGTGCTCGTTGGGCCTGGAAAGTTGAAGGAGCTTGCGGCCACCAGCCAGCCTCTGTCCGATAACACCAGAAGCTATACGGCCTCCGATACATGTGAACGCTTCTGGACGCATTCTCGGCTCACCGGCCTGGTTGCGCAGGAACTCGCCTGCCGGTCTTCCCGTGTCAGCGCCGAGCAAGCTTATCTGGCGGGATTGCTCTCTCATCTGGGAGACCTTCCGGCTTTGTTGGGCTGGGCGCTCCCTGAGCGAGAAGTCGATTCCCGGGAGCTTGGCAGTCAAATGGCGCAGGCGTGGAGATTTCCGCACGATCTGATTGACGTAATCGGGGGTGATGCTGAAAGATGCCGCACTTCTGAATCGCGCGATTTACTGGAAGTTGTTTCGGATGCCGATGTTTGGGCTTCACGACTGGAATTTCTTGCGGCGCGCGAATCTCAATGGGTACGGGTCAAATCTCCTCCGTACCGGCTCATGCGAAGTTAGAGATACCAATCTTGCAGACACTGAGATAGCCCGATTTCGACCCGGCTTAATCCGCCTCTCATTCCGCTCTGATCGTCTCCTGTGAATCTTCAAGCACTTACAGCAGTTGCGCCAATGCTCTGTCTGGCCACACCCGTGCTTACTTGCATGCGGGAGTTCCTATGGACAGCGGATTTTATGCGGCATGCACGGCACTGATGGCGCGAAGCCAGACGCTCGATCTGATTGCGAACAATCTGGCCAATGTGAGCACCCCGGGATACCGCGCCCAGCACGATTCTTTCAGTTCCTTGATTGCGACAGCCTCGGGCGCAGCGCCGCTCAGCGGCTTGAACATGGCCGTGAACGACTACTCCGTTCTCGGCGGCAGCCAGTTGGATCTCTCGCAAGGCAATTTGGAGAGGACAGGGAATGATCTGGATCTCGGCATCGAGGGCCGCGGGTTCTTTGCAATTCAGACTGCAAACGGACCGATGTTTACCCGGAACGGTAACTTCCATGTGTCTCCGAAAGGGGAACTCGTCACCTCCGCTGGAGACAGGGTTTTGGGGACCGATGACCGCCCAATTCCAATTGTGGGCGCGCCGGTATCGGTTGGTCCGGATGGAACGATCTCAGTCAACGGAGCGCTGGCTGGCCAACTGAAGGTGGTTGATTTTGCACCGGGAACGCCACTCGAGAGTGCCGGGAACACATACTACTCGGCGCCTGACAAGACAGCGATCCCGGCGGCCCAGGCCAGTGTCCAGCAGGGAATGCTGGAAAGCTCGAATGTGAACCCCGTGGCAAGCTCAATTGAATTGATCACAGTGCAGCGCTATGCAGAGTTGATGCAGCGCGCGCTGACCATGTTCCACACCGATATGAATCAGGTGGCGGCACAGGAATTGCCAAGAGTTTCCAACAACCTATAAGGAGCAGCAAAAATGCTTCGTGCACTTTACACAGCAGCGAGCGGAATGTCGGCGCAGCAAACCAATCTCGACAACATCGCCAACAACCTGGCGAACTCGAGCACGTCCGGATTCTACTCACGTAGAGTTCAGTTCTCCGATCTGATTTACCAGAATGTGATCATGCCGGGTGCTGCAGCGACACAGCAGACCACCATCTCCGCCGGACTGCAGGTCGGACTTGGAACCATGCCAGCTGCATCGGAAGTCGTGCAGACGCAGGGCAACTTCGCTTCAACCGGTAATCCGTTGGACATGGCGATTCAGGGTCTGGGTTTCTTCCAGGTCACTCTGCCCGACGGCCAGATCGCCTACACCAGAGGTGGCTCTTTCCATCTTGATGCGACGGGAAACATTGTGACTGCGAATGGAACACCGCTACAGCCGAACATCACCATTCCGGCAAATGCGACCACAGTCACAGTTGGCTCCGACGGCACCGTCTCCGTAACGCAAGCGGGCCAGACTGCAGCACAACAGGTCGGCAGCATTCAATTGGCGATGTTCCCCAATCCTGGAGGCCTGAACAGCGTTGGAAATAACCTCTATTTGGCGACAACCGCATCCGGTGACCCCATCGTCGGTGCTCCGGGATCGGCGGAAGGCATGGGCACGCTGCAGCAGGGAATGCTGGAACAGTCCAATGTCGACGTGGTCGCGGAATTCGTGAACCTGATCGTGGCGCAGCGCTCGTATGAATCCAATTCGCGCGTAGTCACTTCGGCGGACCAGATGTTGCAAGACCTGGCAAGCCTCGGTCGCTAAAGGTTGTTATGGCAGGCAAGATCAAGATCAGTTCCTTCGCCAGGTCGGGTGTGGCTTACATGCTTCTTATGCCGTTCGCCATCAGCCAAGCCGGTCTCGCCCAGACGGCAGGCCTGACTCAGTCCGTGGTGCAAGCGCTGGAGCGCGCTGGCGTCGTGGTCAGTCCGGAGCAGATTGTGTTTCTCGCTGGCGTTCGCAGCAGCCTGAATGCAGGCGTGCGCGTAGTGAGCGTTACTGACGCTGGTGACGGTTCAGTGAAAGTTAAGTTACGTTGCCGGGACAATCGCGAATGCCTGCCCTTCTACGTGCTGGTCCAGGGCATCCAAGGAGGTGACATGAATACTGCGAAGATAGCCGCCGTACCAGCAGGAGCAAGTGGTCCACTTAGCGCGGTGGTTCGTGGAGGTGATCGCGCGATCCTGACGCTTGAGCGTGCGGACTCCCGCATGCGCTTTCCAGTGATCTGCTTGCAAAGCGGAGTGCGAGGCCAAAAAATCCGGGCAGCAAGCCCGGATCACAAAAATTTCTACGATGCGGAAGTGGTTGCGGCAGGAATGCTGAAAGGCAGTTTCTAGCTCAGAGAAAATTATGAAAACGCGCCTCCGATTTCGCCCGACGATCATTTGTTCCGCCAGCCTCATACTTTTGTGGGGCGCCTCGTTCCTGTCGGCTAGCGCAAAGGTGAAACAGGATTCGCAAAAGCTGCGTGCCGACTACATTGCACGGATGCAGCAGCAGCCTGCAATTCAGGAAGTCACAACGCTGGGCAGCCTGTACAGTCCGAACGGCGCCTACACCGACATGAGCGCGGATTATAAAGCGCACCGCCTTGGCGACATCGTCACTCTCACGGTTTCCGAAACGACGGCAGCCAAGTCGACCGGCGACGTAAACAATTCCAGGTCCTTCCAGGCTAATTCTGCGATCACGAATATGCCGGCAGTTGGCTCAAGCGTGGCGAATCCTCTCTTAGGCATGACGTCTTCCAAGACGCTGAAAGGACAGGGTGAGACGTCGACGGGTTCCAGCGTCACAGCTACAGTCTCGGCGCGGGTGATCGCGCTGCTGCCGAGCGGCAGCATGATCGTGGAAGCCGAGCGACGCATCCTCATCAACAGCCAGCATGAAGACTTGATCGTGCGGGGAGTTCTCCGTCCGGGTGACGTTGGACCAAATAACTCAGCGCCTGCGACGGCCTTGGCCGATCTCGAAATCGAACTCAAGGGTAAGGGCGTAGTCTCTGATTACGTTGGCAGACAGAATCCTATCGTACGGGGGTTGCTGTGGCTGCTCACGTGGTAGGACGGGTCAAGAGTCATCTACGGGGACTGCGCCTGATGGCGCTCTGGCCCGTTGTTCTCTCTGTCCTTTTTATAGGGGCCGGTTTCAGATGCCTGGCCGCGGATGATTCCCGCCAGGTTCTCGTTCGAGACATCACAACCATCGAAGGAATTCGCGACAACCCGTTGATTGGTTACAGCGTGGTGGTCGGGCTCAAAAGAAGCGGCGACAGCCAGCAGACCCAATTCACCACGCAGACGCTGGCCAATGTACTGCAGCGGCTTGGCGTGCAAATTCCTGCTGCCTCGATTCAAGTTCGCAATGTTGCCGCGGTGATGGTCACCGCCTCGCTTCCGCCATTTGCTCGTCCGGGAACTTCTTTGGATGTGACCGTATCGTCGATTGGCGATGCCAAAAGCCTTGAGGGAGGTGTGCTCCTTCTTACCTCGCTTCACGCCGCCGATGGACAGGTCTACGCCGAGGCGCAAGGCCCACTCACTCTGGGCGGTTACACAGTTGGGGGCGGCGGCAATTCCAAAGAAGTCAATCACGTTACCGTTGGCCGCGTTCCAGCGGGTGGAATTGTGGAACGCGATACCTCGATTGACCTGAAACATCTGAAGGTTCTTTCGCTCTCGCTGCGCGATGCGGATTTCACCGCCGCCCGCGACGTTGCCCTCGCCATCAATCATGAATTCGGAAAGCCACTGGCCTCTGCAACCGACAGTCGCCACGTCGATGTGAACATTGATCAGTCGGGAATCTCTTCGGTGCCGACTCTCATTGCTCAACTGCAGAATCTCAGCATTTCCATTCATCCTCCAGCCAAGGTGGTCATGAACGAGCGGACTGGGACGATCGTTATGGGTGGAGACGTAAAGCTTTCTCCTGTCTCGGTCCTGCACGGCGATCTCACTGTCGAAGTCACAACGACCTTTGCGGTGTCTCAACCTCAGCCGCTGTCGAACGGCGGGAAGACAGAAGTCGTTCCCGAGACCGAAGTTCGAGCAAAGGAAAAACCAACGCGTTCCTTTCAACTCAAAGAAGGAGCGAACGTGGAGGAGTTGATTAATGGCTTGCACGCCATGGGTGCGACTGCCCGTGACATCGTTGCAATTTTGCAGGCCATCAAAGCTGCTGGAGGATTGCAGGCTGAGTTGGAGGTGATGTAGCGCATGACTGACCTGAAAATCGTAAACGCCGCAACCTCGAGTCTTACCCAGGCAAAGAGCGATCTCGCAGTGCAGGGCCTTCGCAACAAGACGACGCAGGACAACGCCTCAAAAATCGACAAAGCCGCTCACGATTTCGAAAGCATCATGGTAGGCCAGTGGCTTGAGAAAGCCGAAAAGTCGTTCGCTACGGTTCCGGGGAGTGATCCAGACCGCGACCAGGATTCTAGCCACGATCAGTTCCAGAGCATCGCTTGTGAGTCGCTCTCACGAAGTCTGGGCAAAACGGGTCGCTTCGGCATCGCCGCGATGATCAGCAAGCACTTGGCGGCTTCGGCGGCGAGATATGCGGAATCCGATCGCACTGATGCGACCGCCTCAACCTCAGCGGTAAGTAACGTAAAGATAAGTAGATAGAGAGGACACAGTTCTAAGGGGTCAGCGACTAAAGTTTTTAGGGGCAAGGGCCGATAAGAGAGGGCCAACTGGAACTGTGAGGGCTCAATTATGAGAATAGGATTAGACACACCAGATCCGCAGTCGATCTCAGCCGGACAGGCAAAGAAGTCCGCCACGACTGAGACGGCTCATTCCGCAGCCAAGGCCGACAACAAAACCGATTCATCGCAGGATCG